>Ga0209737_10000110_pt1 | contig 73637 bp, 41 predicted proteins | sample TergutCu122P3_FD_187284 | JGI IMG/M metagenome (GOLD analysis project Ga0209737, IMG submission 187284) | Cubitermes ugandensis P3 segment gut microbial communities from Kakamega Forest, Kenya - Cu122 P3 (SPAdes) (version 2) | ecosystem: Host-associated > Arthropoda: Insects > Digestive system... | reverse complement strand
GCGCTGCCTGGGTCAAGATCTCTCCCCGGCTCGAAGAAGCATTTACATAACCTACAAAGCCGCCCACATAGTTTTCACGACCGTGAACTGCGCCGGTGGCAAAGCTGTTGGTAATGGTAGCATTGAAGTTGACCGGGATTATTTGAGTTATTCCCATTCTTAGGGATCCTGTGCTTCGCAATTGGTTCACGCCTTGTGGCGCTTGATTGGCTTGCGCCAGCATTTCATAGCCATAACCCAGGATACCTGCAAAACCGCCTACGTAATTTTGTCCGCTGGTGTAGCCCACTGCGTTACAAGAGTCGATTTGTCCTGCCGTACTGCCGGCGAAACCGCCGATATAGTTTTCAGAACCGATAACCTGAGCGGTTGTGTTGCTATTAGAAATAGAAGGCATTCCTGAAACATGATGATGGCTATTAATTGCTACAATATTGTGATTGATTCTCATAGATCTCAATTCTCCGTCTTCTTCTTCATCTCCGCCTTTAGGCAAGTCCATCATTTCTTTTGCCATATCAATACCACCCAAAAGTGAACCGATAAAGCCGCCGACGTGATTGAAGCCTCTTACGCCCATTTCTACATCAACAGTACAATCCTCAATGATTCCGTGCGACGTTCCTGCAAAACCACCGACATAATCATACCCGCGTACTATTTCACTGTTTACATAACTATTGGTAATGATTGGCATATAGCTGCTCAAGGCAAGACCGGCTGCATCATCGCCATTGGGTCTTTCTCCGAGAACCCGTCCTAATCCTGTACCGCCTAAGCTACCTACAAAACCGCCGGTAAAATTCTCACCTTCTATATGACTTCCGCTTGCGTAGCAAGCGTCAATTGTTCCGAAAGAAACGCCGACAAAGCCACCGATATAATCACCGCCTGTCCATATCATACCATCATAACCATCGCCCCAACCTATTCGCGAACCCATTACATTTCCGGTTGCATAGCTGTTGGTAATGGTTGAAGATTGAGATTGAGTTTCTCCCATATCTTGAGTTCTTTCAGGATGCAAATAACCAACAAAACCGCCGGCAACAAAGAGTCCATATACATCGCCCGTAGCGTAACAATTGTCAATTACTCCTGCCGAACGTCCTACAAAGCCGCCCATCGAATTCATGTCGCTTCCGGGAGTTGCTATTGTCGTATTATAGCGCAAGCCTACATTGCTGCTTGAGTTGCTATTTGTTACGGTGGCGGAGTATTCGATTGTTCCGGCAAGTCCGCCGACATTAGCATAACCTCCTACCCAACCTGTTGTGCTACAATTAGTAATGGTTGTGCCAGAGCCGACATAACCGGCAAGAACACCCACATTTCTATGACCAAATGTCAGATGACCGCCATTATTTTTTCCTGATGAAACATTCAAATTGTGAACATTGGCATCAAGCAAATAACCGAATAATCCTTGATTATCTCTCGCAGTCGCACTATGATGCGTCCATACTCCGGCAATTGTAAAGCCCTGACCATCAAATTCGCCGGTAAATGGAACGTTTTCTGTTCCTATCGGTGCCCAGCCTCCGTGGTCGTATGGAATAACAATAGTCCAACCGCTTCCGTTATTTCTTTGAGCGAGAGGCGTATTAATATAGTTTTCGAAATCGCTTGCATCATCGTCTATGCCGTTGTTGTTACTGATAAATCCTTCGTAGCCGTACCAGCCAAAACGGCGGTCGGTGTCTGTATTATTATAATAAGGACTTTGCACAACGCCATCGCCGTAACCATCGCCGTAGTTTCCTAAATTAGGTGCGCCGATGTCTTGCATAAGGACTGCCTTGCTGCCGTAAACGGTTGCAAAGGTGTTGTTTTCAAGCATTTCGTTGAGTTTGCTTAAATCGTCCCAGTTCCAGATTTGGAAAGGAACTTTGCTGCCCGGACAATTTGTATGCGGAGCTTGAATGGCATTCGGGAAATCTGCCAAAGTAAATGCTTTAAGGATAGGCAGATTGGTTACTCCTATTTCAATGCCGTAGCCGCTGTAATTGAAAGTCCAAACGTTGTCGAAATCCCAATTTTCGCTTGTATTCGGCGCTTGGTAGGCTTCTGCGCTTGGATTAACCGCTGCGCATTCCGAAATATTTGCACCATCTTTAAGGTTATGCTGCAACAACTCATTGTCAGTTACTTTTACACCGTTAAGTGTCATTTCATCCCATGCGTAGTTGTTTGAAAATTCGTATTCTCCATAAAAGTAACCCACCACGCGACCGTAATCTTGTCCTGACGCTATTATTGTTGGATTAAATGCAAAGCTGTTTTTTATGGTCGAACTACCAATACCTCCTACAATTCCGCCGGCATATTCACCGCTGACATTACCTGTGGCATAGCAGTTGGTAATGTTTGAATTGTCGTACATATAGCCCACTAATCCGCCGGCTTCTCCTTGGTTTACACTGACATTGCCGGTGGCATAGCAGTTTTCTATAGTAACATTACTATATATACCGCCCACTAATCCGCCATTATTTCTTCTTCCGCTGACCTCACCTGTGGCATAGCAGTTGGCGATTCTCGAATTATCGCTAGCAAATCCTACTAATCCGCCATGTTCACTGCCAATTCCGCCGACATTGCCGGTGGCATAGCTGTTTTCTATGGTCGACTTCCTCATTTCTCCTACAAGCCCGCCGGTATTGAGATAATCTCCGTTAACATCATTTGTGGCGTAGCAGTTGATGACTCTTGAGTTTTCCTCAAGAAAGCCCACTAATCCGCCCGAAGCATAGTTGATTACACTGACTGCGCCTCCGGTAACATAGCAATTTTCTATGGTAACATTATCGTATGCATGTCCTACAATTCCACCGACATTGTGATATCCTTTCACTCCCGCTTCGGCAATATTCACTCCAAGGTTTTTGATGGACGCGCCTGATGCCACATATCCGAACAAACCAATTTGGTATTCGTTTATACGGTTTATCCACAGACCGGAAATTTCAAAACCTTGTCCGTCAAATGTACCGGTAAACGGATAGTAAAGATTTGTCATTATCGGCACCCAACCTTTTGTATCCCATCCTGCCACAAGTGTAGTAATTGTGTGTGAACTATAATCCTGTTCGTTATTGCCAATAAATCCTTCGTAGCCGTACCAGCCGTATTGTTTGCCGCTACCATCGCCGAAGTATGGACTTTGTACAACGCCATCGCCGCTGCCATCGCCGTAGTTTCCTTGATTAGGTACGCCAAGGTCTTGCATAAGCACAGCCTTGCCGCCGTAAAGGGTTTCAAAGGTGTTATCGGAAAGTATTTCGTTGAGTTTGTTTAAATCGTCCCAGTTCCAAATTTGGAAAAATTTGGGTTGTTTGGCTTCTACAAGTACACTTTGTACAGAATGTTGTTCTGTAATTGTCCATGTGTTACTCAAAAGCGTACCTGCTGTTGTTGGAGCAAACACTACCAATTGCGGATAATAAATACCTGCTGCATCTTGTGCGCGATACACATATATATCTGTCAAGTCGAGAAGTTCTGTGAAACCGTTTGAAGTCATTTCTTCGGTGGTTTTGCCGACAATTCCACCGAGAGCGCCATCATTCTGTCCAAAAGCATCATTCATCCCCGAAAAATCTTTATCGTAATAGCAGTTAGTATTTGTCCCCTCGTTGAAACCAAGGAAACCACCAATATCGGCGTTGCCGATAACGACTCCTGCCGAGTAACAATTAATTATCCGATATTCGTTATGCCCTGCAAAACCGCCAACAGAATTATTACCGGACACTTTACCTCTTGAGTAGCAGTTTTCTATTGTAACAGTGTTATATCCCACGAATCCGCCAACGTGCTCGCAACTGTTACCAATTACATCGCCGATAGCGTAACTGTTAATAATGTTGATTTCACTGTAGCCTATAAAGCCGCCAATCCTTGAGGCATCAATGCCAGTGCTGGTTACATTAACCGTAACGAAGCAATTCTCAATTTTTGCATCGCTATTATCGCCCATGCTACCGTTTCCGGCAAAGCCGCCTACGTATTGATATCCGCTTACATTGCCGATTGCATAGCAAGTTTCAAATATACTTTCACGAGTATTTCCGACAAAACCGCCTATCTGTTCGCCACTACCATCAACATTGCCCTTCACATAACAATTGGTTATCGTTGAAGAGTGCAAACCACCCGCAAATCCGCCAACTCCGTTTTGTCCTTTAACTTCTTTATCAGAAATAGTTACACCAAGATTATTAAAACTTGCATTGTTTACCCAACCAAACAAGCCTATAAGATCTTCAGATGATCGGTTAATCCATAAGCCATTGATGGTTTTATCATTTCCATCGAAAGTTCCGGTAAAAGGATATGATTGGTTCCCTATCGGCGTCCAGCCTCCTTCTGCGTCCCAGCCTGCAAATGTTTCTTGGTAGCCGTACCAGCCGTATTGTTTGTCGTTAATGCCGTAATATGGACTTTGCACAACACCATTACCGCTTCCGTCGCCGAAGTTTCCTTGTCCGGATACACCGATGTTTTGCATCAGCACTGCTTTACTGTCGTATTCACTTGCAAATGTGCCATTGACAAGCATTTCGCTGAGTTTGCTTAAATCGTCCCAGTTCCAGATTTGGAAAAATTTGGGTTGTTTGGCTTCTACAAGTACACTTTGTACAGAATGTTGTTCTGTAATTTTCCAAGTATTATTCGAAAGAGTACCTTCTGCTGTTGGAGCAAATGCTACTAATTGCGGATAATAAATACCTGCTTCGTCTTGTGCGCGATATACATATATGTCTGTCAAGTCAAGAAGTCCTGCAAAAGCGTCTGAGGTCATTTCGGCGGTGGTTTTGCTGATGATGTCAACGCCACGCGTATTGCCCGGGTCTTCGCCAATCATATCCGGCTGACCGCTTATATTTTTATCAACAAAACAGTTTATATAATTTCCCATACCGAAGTCCACTCCGACAAAACTGCCAACGGTTCCACTTCCGTTTACCACACCTGCCGAATAGCAGTTTTCAAAATCATAACCGCCCATTCCGACAAATCCACCGGTACCGTAAGCTGCTTTTCCATCTACATTACACGTTGAGTAGCAATTGATAAAATTATTATCATCGTCAGCCAATCCCGCAAATCCGCCGACACCGTAGTTGTTGCCTTGCACATTGCCTGTTGCATAGCAGTTGCTAAGTACACTGCCGTAGACTGCTCCTACAAAACCGCCAATTTCGCCGCTTTGACCGGTTACATCTGCCACTGCAAAACAATTTGTGATATTACTGCCATACTGAATCCATCCTGCAAAACAGCCGACAACAGCATCGGTGCCATACACCTTGCCTGTTACGTAACAATTCGTAACAGTAGTATTCTCCATAAATCCGGCAAGTCCACCCACTATCCTACCGCCTGTAATTCCGTTAAATCCTCTATATTCTTCTTCGGAAATATTAATACCAAGATTTTTTATTGTTGCACTTTCGATATAGCCAAACAAACCTTGATATTCTGTATATTCTCTATTAATCCACAATCCATTAATGGTCTTATTGTTTCCATCGAAAGTTCCGGTAAAAGGATATGATTGGTTTCCTATCGGCGTCCAGCCTCCTTCTGCATCCCAGCCTGCAAATGTTTCTTGGTAGCCGTACCAGCCGTATTGTTTGTCGTTAATGCCGTAATATGGACTTTGCACAATGCCATTACCGCTTCCGTCGCCGAAGTTTCCTTGTCCGGATACACCGATGTTTTGCATCAGCACAGCTTTGCTGTCGTATTCACTTGCAAATGTGCCATTGACAAGCATTTCGTTGAGTTTGCTTAAATCGTCCCAGTTCCATATTTGGAAAGGACCTTTAGGACAATCCGGGTTAGTGCTGTAGACAGATCCCTCAATCATAACCTGATTGTCGCTTCTTTTCCAAAAACGAAATTGGCTCTTCAAATCACTATCAGAGACCCATACACCTGATGTTACTCTATCGTCTGCAACCCATTTTAATCCACGTGTAGTGGTATTATAATCAAGAGAATAGTCTGCACCGGTAACACTGTTTTCATGAAATGTCCAACCAATGTTGTTTGTGGTATAAGCCAAGTTCCCTGCTGTTGTTGCGGCAGCCATCAAATAATTATTACTGCTATTCTGTATTCTGCGAAGATTGCCGGATACAGTAATGGTAAATTCCATTGCGCCTTCGGGCTTAAAAATAGGAGCGCTTCCGTCAGCATCAAAAGCTGGATTGGTACAAGCAATATAACCATTAGTCAAATCTTCTGTTAAAAAGCTTCTCATTCCGTTTGAGAAATTGGCATTTTGAATTAAATAAACGCCATTGCTTATATTTGACACAGCTCCTTTAGTATAAGTATATTGATAAGCTGCAAAAGATTCGCCTCCCGCTTTCTTATATACCGGATACAAAGTAACATTTCTTGTCGGCGTGTAAGGATTTGAAACAAACACAGGAGCAGTTGTTGTTGACGTTACTGCGTTGTCTTCTACCCAACCGGCAAAAATCCAATCAGGATTACAAGATACTGCGTCTGGCAATGTAATGTTTTCGCCTGTGATACCTGCCGCCGGACAGCTTGGGCAATCGCCGAAGGTTACGGTATAAGCTGCCCACTGCGCCACTAATGTGACAGTGCTGTACAGAATTATGGTATCGCCATTGTTTGCAACTTTTGCCGCTCCGAACATTTCTTTTAAAATTTCTCGCTTCCGTTCGTAGAACCCGCCGCGGAAATTGTAATATTCGTTTGACCATTCCTGTGCATACACAAAATTCCAGAATTCACTGTTCCATGTCCAGTAGTCTTCTATATGGTCCAAATCCATCTCTGCAGAGATACCATTTTCTGCCAGAAACTCCGTGAGCAACTCCATATAAAGATTTCTATCCCACGCATACTGAAGTGCATAGTAGTCATCCCAAAAATTGTAATATTCCTTTTCTGATATGAGATCATAAAAGAGCGTATTAAATTCTTGAGGGGTAAGGTATTCTCCGACTGTGTAGCCTTTTTCAGCAAGAACTTGTTCTTTGAACCAGATATCAAACAGCTCCGATATAACGGATTCGGGAATCTCAGTATCAACCAACCATCCGGTAAACGTATGCCCGGCTCTACTAAAGTTTTCTGATGCATTATTAGGAATTGTGTAAGGCGTTCCGCTGTTGCCGTAGGCTTGATGGACATACTCGTCGTCGTTTATAGAGCCTATCGCGCCGTTTCCGTCATATAAAACTTTAAAGCTCTTATAAAATATGTCGTAGTTGTTGTATATATAATTACTCCACGGCTCGCCGAATGGCAAGTCGGATACAGATACACTTCCAGTAATCTTTTGTTCATATATGCCGCCCGGCGTACGATGCGCGTCAGCTATTCTAAACGCACCTGCTGTTGCGATGTTGTCCTTAAAAATTATATTGCCACCAATGGTTAAATTTTCAAGAACCGTACCCCAAATACCACCACCATCAATTGCCTTGTTACCACTGATTTCCACGTTTCCACTGATGATAGCAGCATGACCGCCGCCACCCCACGCTAAAGATATTCCGCCGCCGCCGGATAAATTAGCCGTATTGCCGCTGATAACTACATTATCACTTAACTCAACACCCGTCGCAGAAATCCCGCCGCCACCGATGCTTGCTGTATTGCCAGTAATTTTCACGTTATCGCTTGCCTTAACAATACCGGCACGTACCCCACCGCCACAGAAAGTCGCGCTATTGTTGCTGATTTCCACGTTATCGCTGAGTGTAACAGTGCCGAACGTCCATATCCCGCCGCCGCCGCTGTTATCGCCTCGTGGAACTTTGTTGCCGCTGATTTTCACGTTGCCGCTGATAAAAGCATTACCGGTGTGTAAGAGTACTCCGCCGCCGCCTTGATTACCCGCAGAGTTGCCGGTAATTTGAACAAAACCACTTGCCGTAAAATTGCCAGTGGTGGTACTCCGAACTCCGCCGCCGCCGTTGACACCGGTTATATTGTTGTTGCTGATAACCACATAATCACTTAATGTAATATTCCGTCCGTGAATACCGCCACCGTGACCTGAGTTGACCGTGTTGCCGCTGATTTCCACGTTGCCGCTTATCGTAATATCAGCGTCCGTATAAATTCCGCCACCGCCGCCGGGCGCTATATTGCCGCTGATTTTCAAATTACCTCCGGCTATAACATTGCCACCGAGCGAAACAATACTCGGATTGCCCATTTGAATGCCGCCGCCGTTGTTGCCCAAAGTCAGCAAACCGCCCCCACGGCAATTGGTGATGTTAGAAAAGCCTTGTATCGTGTTTTCTGCCTTAATGGTTAGGGTAACATTTGTATGTGTAAAGCGTATACCGCCACCGAGTGTAGTACCACCCCTGCCTTGTAGTTGTACGTCGATAAAGTTAAGCGAATAGTTGCCCGCTGTGGTGACATTTATATGACGCATCTCTAACGGTGTCATGATAAAGTTACCGACGGACGTACTCGGATTCATGGCTGTATTAAACGATTTGAATGTGACCATTCCGCCGTTTACTGTCCTTGTTGCCCATGAGCTTATCGCACTGGTAAGCGTAACCGTGTTATTTGTCGTGCCCCTTACCAATACAGTGGTAAACGGCGCGTAGTTCAGCGCACGCTGAAGCGAAGTCTGATCGTTCGCCACGTTGTCGTAGGCGTACAGGTTTATATCGCCGGTAACCGTATTGGTGGTAAAATTCCACGGTGTTCCCGTGTAGTCCGAATTGCTAAACCACTGACCGATCATGTGATCGGTAATGCCCGCATACCAATCAGTTGGCGGTGTTACGGAGCCATTGCTTTCAGCAGCAACCGCTCGGGTAAGGTTATGCACACCAACCGTCCCACTGGATAAGTGGAAGGTTACGGTGCCCGCTGCCGACAATGTTATAGGCACTGCTGCAAGCAATAAGCAGATACTAATTATTCTTCTAATTAAATGTTTCATATTCTTATAAATTTAGTTTAACTGTTTGTTGATTTTTTTATTAATGTTTAGATTCGTGAATGGCTTCACGAATCGTGAGTATTAGGATACGTTTTCATAAATTTTTGTGTATTATTGGTTTTATTTTTCAAAGTAGATCACTATAAAGTAGTGGGGGACAAACAGTAAAGTATTAATTTGTATTTGCAAAAGTAGATAAAGTAGAAAATAGAAAGGTAAAATTATACTTTAATGTCTAAGATGCCGGGAGGAGGCTGTCTTAAAAGTCGTCATCCCGCGCTTGATGCGGGATCCTCTAAAAATCGAAACTTGATTATCAGAGGAGATTGCGGGTCAAACCCGCCGCTCAGCTTTTCCGCTTGGCTTTGCCAAAAATGACGGAACATGTTTTTTGACTTTTGCCTCTTTCGGTAATGTTTGCTGCGGTTGCTCTGGAGAGCAGAAGGCGAGCGAATTGCTGGTTTTTTCAGAAATGTTTTCATAAATTTTATGTTTTTACAAGTTAAATGTACTGTTGTAAGAATTAGGTAGATAAAGTGTTGTTGTTATTTTAAAGACATGTATTCATTATTTCTTCGAATAGTCTTTATTATTTTGGCTGAATTTTCATTAGTTTAATCATCATTACTCTGTTTTAGAGGTTAGATTAGTATTCAGTATTGAAGAAACCCTTATAAATTTCATTCCCTATTTAGGAGCATTCGTCTTTGCTAAGACTGTTTGGTAAAAGTATTGTTTCGGATTATCTTTATCAATCGCACCTAAGTATTATTTTATAGATAATTTTTATAAACTTTACATGTTAGTGAGTTTATCTTTCAAAACAGATTATTATAAAATATTGTGAGTTGACTTTTCGGAATAGATTTTTTGTGCTTTTAGGCGCCTAAGCAGGCTACTTAATACAAAGGTAAGAAATAAATTTCAATAATACAAGGAGGGTGTATGACAAATTGCACTAAGCCGCATTTTTTATTTGTTGTATTACCTCTTTCCAATGATTACTTTTCTTACACGCTCTAAGGTTTGCTATTCTTTGAGCTCCTTCTATGCTCGCTTTTATTGTTAATTTATCCATCGCGATTATTGTATATGATTTGGTATCAACAAAAATAGTACTCTTTTTTATTTTGTGCAATTTGTCATACACCTGTCGGAAGAATTTAGTTTGCGACAAATGACAGCTTGGCAGTTTAAGTGGAAAATCCAAGCAATGGTAAGTAGTCGAACACAAAAACTCACGGGAACAGTACACCTTGATGAGTTTTTGATAGGCGGTTTCCACCATCTGCGGTATGTTGTCTATCGCTTTGACAATCGGCAGCGGAGCGGAATTAAAAACCGGAATGGCGTGGGTAATTATCGGCGGTCTGACAAGTTCAATACTTTTGACATTGGTGGTTGTTCCCGTGGTGTATCTTGGGGTGGATAGGATAAGGGAGCGTTTAAGGTCTTGAACCAAGATTTCAGTAAGATTTATAAAATTAGCTGAATTATTCTTTATCTTGTGAATCCTTTTAATCTTGTAAAAATCCTGGCTCAAGACAATTTTCATTATTTCGTCAACTGATTAACCGACTCCGCCAACCGGATAAACTCTTTCCGGTAACCGTATTTATCCTCCCCGACTCCCTCACGGGCAAGGTCAATCACTTTTTTATAAGTTGCATCGCCCTTGAAATCGGAACCTTTTAATAATTGACCAAACATTGCCACTGACATTGCAAATTTGAAATCTCCGGATGGATTCTTCTTGAAATCATCAATGGAAACGGGAATTTCCAATTTGCTACTTTTATCTTCATTCGGTTTTTTATAACGTAGTTTTATGGTGAGCAGTTCTGAGGTGTAGCTATTGGGGTTAATTTCAGGTTGGTTGTTTACCTGATATTTCAACTTATCAACACCGCCATAAGTGTTTTCAACCCCTACCGGGATAATTTCGTAAAGAGCCGTAACAGTGTGTCCTGAACCAAGCTCGCCTGCATCTTTCGTGTCATCGTTGAAATCTTCCTTTTTTAACAGACGGCTTTCGTAGCCTACCAATCGGTAACTATTTACATAAGCAGGATTGAATTCGACTTGTATTTTCACATCCTTTGCCACTGTATACATTGTGCTGCCAAACTCGTTCACCAACACTTTATTTGCTTCCTGTATGTTGTCAATATAAGCGTGGTTGCCATTTCCTTTTTGCGAAAGAGTCTGTAATTTGCTGTCTTTGTAATTGCCCATTCCGTAGCCCAAAATGGTAAGGAATACTCCCGTTTTTCTTTTCTCCTCAATCAAATTTTCCAATTCGGAATTGCTCGAAATTCCTACGTTGAAATCGCCATCGGTACATAAAATAATGCGGTTATTGCCGTCTTTTATAAAGTTTTTCTCTGCAATCTTGTAAGCCAATTGAATACCTGCCCCACCTGCGGTTGAACCTCCGGCTGTCAGGTTTTGAATTGCTTCGATGATTTTCTGGCGATCTGTTCCCGCTGTCGAAGGAAGTACCTCGCCTGCCGCACCGGCATACACCACAATCGCCACACGGTCTTTATCTCGCAAGTTGTTTACCAACAATTTAAGCGATGATTTTACCAACTCCAACCGGGTTGGTCCGTACATAGAACCGGAAACATCAATCAAGAATACAAAATTGGAAGCTGGAAGGTTTGCCGAAGGGATTTCTTTTGCTTTCACTCCGATACGTACCAACTTATGCTTTTCGTTCCACGGACAGGCGGCGGTTTCGGTAACAATCCTCACCGGGTGTCCGTCTGTCGGTTGTTTGTAGTCGTAGCTGAAATAATTAATCAACTCCTCCACGCGCATGGCATCTTTGGGAGGCAACTGCCCTTGATTCACAATGCGGCGCATATTGCTGTATGAAGCAACATCAACACTTAATGAAAAAGTAGATAGCGGTTCGGCGATTGCTTGCAAAAAGCGGTTTTCAGGGTGCGATGCGTACTCCTCATTATTCGCTATCTCTGCTCTGACGCGCGAAAAAGAAGTCGTGCTTTTGCTCATTCTCGAACTATAATCAGCCTCTTCATCATAATACATAGCAGCTGCTGGAGCCATTGTCATCACATTATCATCGACAATGTATAACACTTCTTGAACAGCAACCGTCGGAGGTGTGGGCGCAGACACATATTCCTTCTTTTCCATTTTTTCTTCCGGCACGTCAACAATGTTCGGAGTTGCGACCGTACTTTCATCAACCACTTGGACGGTATTTACCACTTCTCTTTTTTCGATTGCATCTTTTTGTACATTCATTTTTTGAGTACAAGCGGCAAAGCAAAATCCGCAAATCACTAAAATAATTTTACTCGTTTTCATAAGCGTAATTTTTAAATATTATGTTTTTAAGAGCCTCTCCCCCAACCCCTCTCCACAAGAGAGGGGAGAAAGAGGAGCGTATCTCATTAATTTGTTCAATTACCCCAATGACCGTCTTGTTTAGTCCCCCCTCTCTTGTGGAGAGGGGTTGGGGGAGAGGCTGATTTACTTATTAGATACATTTTATTTCAAAATTCCATAAACAAAGCATAATTTTTTTTATTTTTGTAATGAAATAAATTTGTTTATCAGTTTAGGTAGTTGAAAATCAGTAGCAAAATATCCCATTTGTCCAATGAAGAATTATTACATTCTTTTTTGCAAACAAAAGAAGTCTCTATTTTTGGGGAACTTTACCGCCGATATATCCCGCTTGTTTATGGTTTATGCCTAAAATATTTGGGTGAAAAAGAGCCGGCAAACGATGCGGTGATGGATATTTTTGAAACCGTGTTGGAAAAACTGCCTCAATACGATGTCCGGAATTTCAATACGTGGCTTTATAGCGTGGCTAAAAATCATTGCCTGCACGCATTGAGAAAAGAAAATCAGGCAATTTTTGTTAAAATTGAAGACGCATTTGTGGAAAACGAAGATTTATTTACTCTAATAGATAAACCACAAACGCCGGAAGAGGTGGAAGCATTAAATTATTGTGTGATGATTTTGCCCGATGAGCAACAAAAAAGTGTTCTACTTTTTTACATGGAAGAGAAATCATATGCCGATATTGTCGAATTGACCGGATATGCGTTGAATAAAGTGAAAAGCTATATTCAAAACGGAAAGCGAAATTTGAAGAATTGTATCGTTGATAGATTGAAATTGAATAATTAAACGTGTGTTGAATCAGTGAAATTGAGAGATTACATACAAGGAAAAAGGCAAGGGAAAGCAGCCAACGAGTTGGAACGGGACGCATTGAACGACCCTTTCTTGCAAGATGCCATAGATGGGTTTGACACTATCAATGACAACCATTGGCACGCCATTGAAAATCTTGAAGAAAAACTAAACCAACGAATAAAAACAAAAGAAAATTCCGAAAATAATCGTCATTGGCTTATCGGTATTGCCGCCTCAATTGCTTTGCTCATCGGATTTGGCAGTTTGGTTTACTTTAATCTATACAATTCGGCGGAAAATCCTACGATTGCGAAGTTGGAAGTCGTGCAGGAAAATCAGGAAAATAGTTGGACTTATTTGGAGGAAGAAGAATTGTCGGACAAAATATCTTTGTCTGACACCGAGCCAATGATTATTGAAGTTATACCGCCAACGCCTCCTGCGGTTGTTGTACAAGAGGTACTAAAAATTGTCGATGATAATGTTGAAACAGCTGCACTGGTTATTGTTTCGTCAGATGAGGCAACAGAGAGGATGGTGATGGAAAAAGAGAGTGATAATAGAACAAAGCAAGTAGCACGTTCGTCCTCTTATTCTACAAAGATGATGGAAATTCCGGCAGTATCTGCGGCAATGGAAGAAGAAGATGCTGAAATTATTTATCAAGTTGTCGAAGTCCCTCCTTCTTTCCCGGGAGGACTGGAAGAGATGAACAAATTCATACGCGAAAATCTGAAATACCCGCCACTCGCAATGGAGATCTCTATTCAAGGAGCCGTATATCTAAAATTGACAATAAGGGAAACCGGAAAAATTACAAATATTGAAGTCGTGCGATCTGTTCATAAATCGCTTGACGATGAGGCAATAAAAGTGGTTAGTCTGATGCCTGATTGGATTCCAGCAAAAATGGGGGATAGAAATGTGGCATCTTATTATATAATACCGATTCGTTTTACTTTAAAGTAAAAGTTTAACATTACTCGACCGAATATCCCTTTGCAAACTCCGCCGAAATATAATTATCATACGTCCCACAAACAAACGCCGAAAAATCAATGGCGCATTTTACTATTTTGTCCCATTTCTCTTCGGGAATGCCGGTTTTAAGGTCGTCAAGCGTTACTTGATACTTGATTAATCCGTAAATAATTCCCGCATTAAAACTATCGCCCGCACCTACCGTGCTGACCGGGATAATCGGATTTACAGGGTATTTTTTTTTGAAATTTTCACCGAAAACAGTCGCGCCTTTTTCGCCTTGCGTGTAGATAAAATTTTTACTGTAAAACTCTATGTGTTCCTTGTAAGTCTGATTAGCGTCTTGTTGTTTGTAGATATTCTCAAAATCTTCGTCCGAACCTTTGATAATATCGGCAAATTCAAAATTTTCCAACAAGGCAGGCATCAAATGACGTATCTCGTGGATATGCGCTTTCCGGAAATTCACGTCGTAGTAAATAATCGCTTTCCGGCTTTGTGCAAATTGCAAGATTTCCAACAAATTATTTCGCAAAACGGGGTTTAGCGCAAAAAAGGAGCCGATTAATACAATGTCGTTTTCGTTGATTTCGGGCATTGTATAGTCCAATCGTTTTTCGGGATATTCTTGATAAAAAAGATAGTCCGCCTTCTGTTGCTCGTCCAAGAAAGCCAAGGCTAACGGTGTTTTTCCTTGATCGAATGGGCAGAGATATTGAGAAGAAACCTCATTCTCCTCCAAAAAACTCTTGATGGTATTCCCCACGCGGTCTTTCCCGATTTCGCTGATAAAAACGGCAGGCTGCTTCAATCGCCCCAATGAAATCAATGCGTTGTAGATTGAGCCGCCCGGTTTGGCGCTAATGGGTTGATTGTTTTTGAAGATAATATCAAAAACCGTTTCGCCGATACCGATTATTTTTCTCATTGTCGCCCGTTGATTATATCGTCTAAAATTTCCCGTTTCAGGATGCCTTTCCATACGTTTGGCGAAAATCCGTTTTTCGTCTCGCCGCCGATAAGAATTACCCGGTTTCGTTCGTACTGGAAAATAGAACCTTTGGCTATCGCGCCGATTTCCTCCGGCAACGTTTTATGCGTATCATTTAACCAAGTAGCTCCGGAGTTGGGCGAAACATAGAATTGGTCGGTATATTTGCCCATGGTTATTCCACCTACAATATTCAATTTATTTCCAAAGAAAAGCGGCATCGGATAAATCGAATGAGTAAAAACAGTTTGATTTTGAGATAATTCCATTACGTTTCCGTTCACATCCGCACCCCAAACCGTACCAAAAATCGTATCATTTCTGAGAATCCCTTCTCCGCCGAAAATATAACCAAGCGTGGTATTACCAGACAGCGCGACAAATGTGGTTATGTTCTCTACCGGCACACGTCCCGATAATGCGACCCCTTGTTGAAACTCATTGCTCCCGTTGACAAGCGAATAGAGATAGTTCGTCCCCGCCTGATTTGCAATAATCCAAAAAATATTTCCCAAGGTAAAAAGAGGAACTTGTAGGATATCGCCTTCGGACAATGTAGCATTGATCGGTGTGAACGTCAATGGATTTTTCGACACATCATCACACTTGTAAAGTTCAATGCCCGCTTGCACAACCAACGTTTGCAGTTGATACATTGAGGTCAATGTTGCCCAATTCGGGTTGTCAATAGCAATTTCGCCTTCGTCTTCCCAATTTTCTCCATTTTCAGAAGTCAGCACAAAGCTTTTTCCTAACTCATTACGATAATAGAAGTAATATTTTTGGTTGTAAAAAACGGCTTTTTGAGAAACTACCGTTCCCTGTACGGGAAGAGTTCCGACCTTTTCCCATTCAAAAGCATCGACATCATATTTGTGAACGCGAATGTCGATTTTGTATACCTTTGTATATGCTGTATCGGGTGCAATGGATTTGAAAAAGACTTCTAACTTTTTCGCTCCGATTGTGGAATCAAAATTCACAGTCGTTTTTCCGTAATTTTCGTAATCTTTCCACTGACCGTTTTCTCCGTATTTATATTGAAAAGAGAGCGCCCCGCCATATCCGGCAAATACCGGATGCAGGGATTTTATAGGTGTTCCGTAAGCAAGGGAGTCATAGTTGAAAATTAACTCCTCTACATCATTTACCACAAAGGTTGTAGGCAGCGCACTGATACTCATTGTGCGGATACGCGGGTCGTCGATAACGATTTTATTATCTTCGTCTTTATCCTTCTTGCACGAAAAAAGAGCCACCGGGAGAAGAATAGCTATAAATAGAAACTTTTTTATTTGCATAACGTAAAAAATTGAATGATTGCAAAGGTAATAAAAGTTAGCGAAATAGTATTGATTATTTGAAAAAGGAATTAGATTTTTCGTAGTGTAAATAAAAAAGTGTGCCGTACTGGATTCGAACCAGTGACCCCTACCATGTCAAGGTAATACTCTAACCAACTGAGCTAACAGCACTCACTTTTTGCGGTTGCGGTGCAAAGGTAAGAAAAAAAACAAAAAGAACAATACCTGTAAAGAAAATCCGGTGGAGATGTAAAAAGTATGCTATTATAAAATAGTGTCAATCAAGTAATAAAATGTTAATTTTGTATTTATGAAAATAGAAATTACACTTTACTGCCCCAAATGCTATATTCAAAGATAAAAAGAAATGGCAATAGCCTTCTTTTATATCAATTTTGGATGTGTATGAAAAATAGCATACTTTGTTCAACCATAAACGAAAATATGTTTATAACTTAATATATATTATAATAACAAACAAAAATGCCTATTCGTTGTTTCATATTGAAGTAACAACAACGCTTCAATATACAAGTTGTACGGAAATTAGTATAAGAAATGAAATTATAGGCAAATTTTTCATAATTATGGAACACAAATATACCATAGGCAATATGTCGTGCAATAGTTGCCGTTCAAAGATAGAACAGGCTTTGAACAAACTCGAAGGTGTCGAAGCAACAGTTTCGCTAAATCCGCCGATAGCTACTATCAAAATGGAAAAACATATTCCGACCGAGATATTGCAAAAAGCATTGTCCGAAATCGGAAATTATACCATTTCTATGTACAACGGCGAAGAAATAAAGCCTCACGAAAATTCCCAACATACTCATAACCATACACAGACTTCCCGCAAAGTCACTGCCGGAAAATACCACTGTCCGATGTTCTGCGAAGGAGATAAAGTGTACGACAAACCGGGCGACTGCCCTGAATGTGGAATGGATTTGGTGAAAGCACCCGAAAAAACCGGAGTGCTATATACTTGTCCTATGCACCCACAAATAATCCGAAACGAACCCGGATTTTGCCCGATATGCGGTATGACTTTGGTCCCGATGGAGCCAAAGGAAGATGATAACACTTACCGCAATTTGCTGAAAAAATTCAAAATAGCAGTAGCATTTACCCTGCCCATATTCCTAATGGAAATGGGAGGAATGATACCCGGTAATCCGATTGCACATATCATACCCGACAAAATTTCAGGTTGGGTGCAACTCGTTCTATCGCTTCCGGTTGTGTTCTATGCAACGTGGATGTTCTATACACGGGCGTGGACTTCGTTGCGAACAATGAAACTAAATATGTTTACCTTAATCGGTGTAGGTACGGGCGCAGCATTTATTTTCAGCGTCATTGCCTTGCTGTTTCCGTCCATATTTCCGCCTCAATTTCGAGGTCATTCGGGGGAAGTGTTTGTATATTTTGAGGCAGTAACCGTTATTTTAACACTGGTATTGCTCGGTCAGTTACTCGAAGCCAAAGTGCACAGCCGGACAAATGCAGCATTGAAAGAGTTGTTGAAACTTGCCCCTGCAAACGCTACGCTTGTTTCGGGCGACGAAGACAAAATTATTCCTATCAGCGAAATCAAGCACGGCGATATATTGCGCGTAAAACCCGGCGAGAAAATCCCTGTGGACGGCATTATACAGGAAGGCGAAACGAGCATTGATGAATCTATGATTACAGGCGAGCCTATCCCTGTGGATAAAAATGTGGGTGCAAAAGTTACGTCGGGCACTATCAACGGCAATAAATCGTTCCTAATGCTTGCCGAAAAAGTGGGCGATGAAACCCTGTTGTCGCAAATTATCGCAATGGTAGAAAGTGCAAGCCGTTCACGCGCCCCGATTCAGAAACTTGCCGACAGAATTTCGAGTGTGTTTGTGCCGATAGTGATTGGTATTGCCATTCTGACATTTATCGTTTGGGCGATATGGGGCGGTCAAACCGCGTATATCTTTGCCTTTGCTAATGCGCTTGCTGTGATGATTATTGCCTGTCCTTGCGCTTTGGGATTGGCAACCCCGATGTCTGTAATGGTCGGTATCGGCAAAGGCGCACAAAACGGCGTGTTGATAAAAGATGCTGCCGCTTTGGAACAATTCGATAAGGTAAATGTATTAATAACCGATAAAACAGGAACGATAACGGAAGGAAAACCGTCGGTAGAATTTGTACACGCTTTTGACGGATTTAGCGAAACCGATGTGATAAAATTGGCAGGCTCGCTAAACAGGCACAGCGAACACCCATTGGCAACGGCAGTTGTAAAGTACGCAGCAGAAAAAAATATCGAATTATCGGAAGCCAAAAACTTTGAAGCCGTAACAGGCAAGGGAGTTGTTGGAATGATTGACGATAAACAAATTGCACTCGGAAATAAAAAACTGTTGGAACAACAATCCGTTACGGTATCTACTGACGAAGAACAAATAGTAGCAGAGGCACAAAACAAAGGAAAAACCATATCTTATCTTTCAATCGAAGGAAAAGTGGCAGGATTTATCGCCATTTCCGATGCAATCAAGCCCACAAGCCGCGAAGCCATTCGCCAACTGACAGAAGCAGGAATTGAGGTAATTATGTTCACAGGCGATAATCCGCTTACGGCAAAGGCTGTTGCACAGGAATTGAATTTATCGGACTACAAAGCGGAATGTCTTCCGAGCGACAAATTGGAAGAAATAAAACGCCTGCAATCGCAAGGCAAAATAGTAGCAATGGCAGGCGACGGCATCAATGATGCACCTGCTTTGGCACAAGCCCATATCGGTATTGCTATGGGAACAGGAACTGATGTCGCTATCGAAAGCGCAGCCATAACACTACTTAAAGGCGACCTTTCGGGTATTGTGAAAGCAAAGCATTTAAGCCACGGCGTGATGCGTAACATTCGCGAAAACCTGTTCTTTGCGTTTATTTACAACGTTATCGGAATACCGATTGCGGCAGGAGTGCTTTATCCTGTATTCGGCTTGTTGCTTTCGCCTATGATTGCCGCAGCAGCGATGAGTTTAAGTTCCGTTTCGGTAATTACTAATTCATTGCGATTGAGAGGGTTGAAATTGTAATTTACATGTAAATTTTATATAAAAAATATTTAATTATTATGCCTTTGAAACCTGCAAATTGTATATTGATTTTTTTTGTACCTTTGCACTCGAAAACGATAAGGTTAAAAATGAGTGTCAAAAAAACAATATCATTATCATTTCTATTACTTGCCAACGTGATTATGTTGGCGCATTCTGTCGTATTTCACCACCACCACGACCAAACATCCGCTGCTGTATGTGCATTAAGTCAAGAACATCATTGTGATGAGAATGCAGAACAACAATCCTGCCACCACGAACATCAAAGTAAAAATACACATAAGTGCTGTGTTGTTGAAAATTGCAACTTGGATGCCCCTTTTACAAAGGCTAATAGTTTCAAACAAATAAAGCCAACATTCAATAATCTTGTCTTTATTGTAAATAACTTTTCTGTCAATCAGATAACCCAAATTACGGATTTGGCAGGCTTACCATTCCGGCAAAAACCGCATCTATCTCTCTTCTATGCCGATTTTGTCGCTCAGTCCATTGGATTGAGAGCGCCTCCTGTTTGCTGATTTTTCCATTGTCTGAACTGTGATTTACTTGATTTATATGATTTTTCGTTCACAGAAATCATATAAATCACACAAATCATAGTTCAACAATCATCTATATTATTATTCAATTAAAAATCAACATAAAATGAAATTAAGAATTTTTGCAATAGCAACAGTAGTTATATTAGGTTTATCGGCTTGCGGCGGTAGAAGTTCAAACAACCAAGACGGACACAATCACGAAAACTGTTCGGGACACGACCACAGTACACCTGAACAGGAAACGCCCAAACAGGAAAGTTTCAAAGTGGAAGCTGACAGCAGTACGGTTGAACAAAACCATACGCACGACCACAGCCACGATAACCACGACCATAAACATTAAATTTTAATCGAAATGAAGAAATTTCATATAGTTATAGCAATTTTCGTTGCTGGTATTATAAGTGGTTGCGGGTATAACCACGCAACAGACGAACACGCCCACGATGAAAGTCTGCAATTAACCGCATACAGCACAGATTTTGAGGTTTTTACCGAAGCCACACCTTTTGTGGTAGGACAAACAAGCGATATTTTGGCACATTTTTCTCACTTGAAAAATTTTAAACCCATTACAGAAGGGAAAATTACCGTCAGTCTGATTGTCGGCACAGACGGCATACGCCAAACGCTCAACGAGCCAACCCGAACAGGCATTTACTTTTTCCGACTAACACCGACCGTAGCAGGAAACGGCAAAATCATTTTTGACATAGAAACGCAGTCAGGAAAATCTCAAATCGTTGTGCCTAATATTACGGTTTACACCAACGAACACGATGCGCAACACGCCGCCGCCGATGCTGCAGTAGAAAGCAGCAACGGCGCAGTATTTACCAAAGAGCAAAGTTGGAAAGTAGATTTTGCCACCGAAGAAGCCCGCCGCGAACCATTCGGACAGGTTATCCGCACAACGGCGCAAATCCAACCCTCGCAGGGCGATGAACGGATTATTTCTGCCAAAGCAAGCGGCACGGCATTTTTCAACGCTAATATAACAGAAGGAAAAGCTGTTACCGCAGGGCAAACTTTATTCAGTATTGACGGTAGCGCAACAGCAGACAACAACCTCGCTGTGCGATACGCCGAAGCCGAAAGCGAATACAACCGCGCAAAAGCCGAGTACGAGCGCAAAGCGGAATTAGCAAAAGACAATATCGTTTCGCAAAGCGATTTATTACAAGCAAAAACCGCATTTACCAACGCCGAAGCCGTTTATAACAACCTAAAACGCAATTTTTCGGCAGGCAGGCAAAATATCAGTTCGCCTATTGGCGGATATGTTACAAGTGTGTTGGTGCAAAACGGTCAGTTTGTCGAATCAGGGCAACCTGTTTTAATTGTTTCGCAAAACCGCGACTTGTTTCTAAAAGCCGAATTGCAACCCCGATTTTTTAATTTGCTCGGCAATATCACTTCGGCAAATATCCGCGTAATGAACAGCAACCGCATTTATACGCTCGAAGAATTAGGGGGACGTGTGCTTTCTTACGGCAAAACGGCAGACATAAACAATCCACTCATTCCTGTTACATTCCAAGTAAATAACAGGGCGGGATTGTTGGCGGGCAGTTTCGTAGAAATGTTTATAAAAACGCAGACCAACGCGCAAGCCATTACCGTTCCCAACGAAGCGATAATTGAAGAAATGGGCAATTTCTTCGTTTTCGTGCAGCTCACACCCGAATTTTTTGAAAAAACACCCATAAAAAAAGGAGTAACTGACGGCATACGCACCGAAATAACAGAGGGCATTTCGGCAGGCGACCGCGTAGTAAGCAAAGGTGCAATTTTGGTTAAACTTGCACAGGCTTCGGGGGCGTTGGATGCTCACGCAGGACACGTACATTAGAAATAGATTGAAAAAATGGAGTTAAAAATAAGACAGGCAAGGAGTTCAGATGTTATTGACATTACGCAACTGTTTTATGATACGATACAGACTATAAATTCAAAGGATTATCCACAAGATGAAATTGATGATTGGTCTTCTTGGCATACAGATTTTGACAAGTGGACAGCAAGAATTATAGAACAGTATTTTATTGTGGCAATGCTTGACAATAAACTCGTAGGTTTTGGTTCATTAGCAACTGACGGGTACTTGGATTTTATGTTTGTACACAAAGATTATCAAGAAAAAGGCATCGCAAGTCAGTTATTATCAGAACTTGAAAAGAAAGCGATTAAACAGAATAATCAAGAAATTTATTCCGAAGTGAGTACAACTGCGAAAACCTTTTTTGAGAGGCGAGGATTTGTAGTGAAAAAGAAGCAACTAAAAAAATCGAGAGACAAAGAGTTGGAAAATTATTATATGATAAAAAATGTGATATGAAATTCAAAGCAAAAGTCAAAGAATTAAAATATAATTTATCTGCATTGTATTTGGCATACAAAAGAAAAGATGTGTCGATTGTTGCTAAAATAATTATAATAATAGCAATCGCTTATGCTTTATCGCCAATAGATTTAATTCCCGACTTTATACCCGTACTTGGATATTTAGACGATTTGCTAATCGTACCATTTCTTGTATTCATAGCCCTAAAATTGATACCGAAACGAATAATGGACGAATGCAGAGAACAGGCAAAAGACTTATGGAAAGACGGAAAACCAAAGAGATGGTATTATGCGATACCGATAATTATTTTTTGGCTATTGATTATATTTATCATAATAAAAAACATTGTAAAATATGAGTAAAAATAACATAAAACGTCTTTGGGGATATTTCATTTGTGGAATTTTTTTGATAGTAATTCTTTCAAGTATTATTAGAGTGGAAGTTTATAGATATGATTCCAAAGACAAGCAATATTCAGTAATAACAAAAGGAAGTCTTTTTAATAGATTTACTTCTTTCTTTTCTATTTCTATGCCGGGAGACGGAACAAGTTTTGAGGAAGGAAAAGTATTAGTAATTGATAATAAAGAAAACAAAATAATAGACAAATTTGCTTATTGGGTGAAGGTGCAAGTTGAATTTAAAGTAGACACAGTATATATTTGTTACAGTGAATGGTGTCATACTGTTAAATTGCCAAGAAAGATAGAAGAATAGACTCAAAAACGATAAATTTTAATCTTGCTAATCATAAAAATCTTATGAAAATCAAGGTTCAGACAAAATTAAAGAAATTATGCTTAATAATATCATAAAATTTTCCCTCAACAATAAACTATTTGTATTGTTGTGGGCGGTGCTGTTGATAGTCGGTGGGGTGTACACCACGCAAAAAATGGATATAGACGTATTCCCCGACCTCACAGCCCCGACAGTAGTAGTAATGACCGATGCACACGGAATGTCAGCCGAAGAAGTGGAACGCTTAATAACATTCCATATCGAAACGGCAGTAAACGGAGCAACCGATGTGCGCCGTGTGCGCTCCAATTCCTCACAGGGATTTTCTTTTGTGTGGGTGGAGTTTGATTGGGGAACAGACATTTTCAAAGCACGACAAATTGTGAGCGAAAAAATGGTAACGCTCGCAAGCGCCTTACCCGCTGGAATTGTGCCTATGCTTGCCCCGCAATCAAGCGTAATGGGCGAAATCCTTTTTGTCGGCTTGCAGTCTGACAGCACTTCGCTTATGGATTTGCGCACTCTTGCCGATTGGTTGGTAAAACCCGCTATACTTGCCACAGGCGGTGTGTCGCAAGTAACAATAATCGGCGGCGATTACAAGCAATATCAAATACTTGCCGACCCGCAACTAATGGACATTTACGGCATTACAATGAATGAATTGGCAGAGGTAGGTCGCACGATGAGTGCAAACTCGTCGGGCGGTGTACTCCGCGACTTCGGCAATGAATATGCTTTGCGTGGAATGGCTCGCACTAACGATTTGGAAGAATTGGGCGCAACTTTCATTAAAACCGTAAGCGGTAAACCAGTTGTAATTTCTGATGTGGCAGAGGTTGTTATTGGTAGTGCAGTAAAAATGGGTTACGCTTCGCAAAACGCACAGCCTGCCGTTATCCTTTCCATATCCAAGCAGCCGAATATTAATACGCTGAATGTTACAGAAAACATAGAACGCAATTTGGCAGAACTCCAAAAATCATTGCCGCCCGATGTGCGAATGGACACAAAGATTTTCCGTCAAGCAGATTTTATAGAAGCCTCTGTCCGCAATGTTGGCAACGCTTTGTTAGAGGGTGCATTATTTTTGGTTATCGTTCTTTTTGTGTTTTTGGGCAGTTTCCGCACAACGCTTATTTCGGTTGTTGCCATTCCGCTTTCGCTGTTGGGTACAATGATTGTGCTTTATCTCTTGGGAATGAATATCAACACAATGACACTCGGCGGAATGTGTATCGCTATCGGCTCATTGGTTGATGATGCGATTATTGACGTGGAAAATGTGTATAAACGCCTGCGGCAAAATCATAGCAAACCGAAAGAGGAAAGAGATAATATTTTTAATGTTGTCTTTAATGCCTCTGTTGAAATTCGCGCCTCAATTCTCAACGCAACGCTCATTATCATTGTCGCATTTGTTCCCCTCTTTTTCCTTTCGGGAATGGAGGGAAGAATGTTGCAACCGCTCGGCGTGGCGTTTATCGTATCGCTTTTTATGTCGCTCGTTGTGGCAATGACCGTTACGCCATTGATGTGTAAACTAATGCTTTCAAGCGATAAATATTTAGACAAAAAAGCCCCCCCAAGCCCCCCCGAAGGGGGGGATGTGCAAGCGACCGTTAGGCAAATCCCCCCTTCGGGGGGTGGGGGGGCTGACAGTTGGCTAACGCGCAAACTTACACATTATTACGGCATTTCGCTTGTGTGGGTATTAGGCAATAAAAAGAAAGTGCTTTACCCAACAATCGCCGTTTTCTTTCTTTCCGTTGGTTTATTTTTCACAATGGGGCAAAGTTTTTTGCCCGAATTTAACGAAGGCTCATTAACCATTTCGGCAACAACCAAACCGGGCGTATCACTTGAAGAAAGCAACCGTTTGGGCAATCTAATGGAAACCGAATTGCTGAAAATCCCCGAAGTAACAAGCACCGCAAGGCGCACAGGGCGTGGTGAATTAGACGAACACTCGCAATCTACCAACGGCGCAGAAATTGATGTTAATTTTACATTGGGAAAACGCAGCCAAGAAGAATTTATGTCTGATGTTCGCGAAACCCTTGCGAATGTTCCGGGCATAGCCACTTCCGTAGGACAACCGCTCGGACATCGCATAGACCACATGTTGTCGGGAATACGCGCAAATATCGCCATTAAGATTTTCGGAACGGATTTAAGCAGCCTCTTTATGCTTGGCAATCAAATTCAAAACAGCATAAAAGGCATTAACGGTTTGGTAGATGTGGAGGTAGAACAGCAGACCGAAACGCCACAGTTACAAATTCGTGCCAACCGCAATATGCTTGCCCGATATGGAATTACGATTGAAGATTTTAATAAGTTTATCGAGTTAGCATTTGCAGGCGAAAAATTGGCAGATATTTACGAGGGGCAACGCAGTTTTGATTTGGTTTTACGACTGAATAAAAACTACACCGAAAGCATTGAGCAAGTGCGTTCCGCATTGATTGACATAGGTAGCGGGCGCAAAATTCCGTTGGAAGAAATTGCCGACATCGTTTCTACAGGCGGCGCAAACTCCATTAGTCGCGAAAATGTACAGCGTAAAATCGTAGTTTCCGCCAATGTGTCGGGGCGCGACCTCAAAGGCGTAGTAGATGATATTAAGAAAAACATTGATCAAAATATAAAACTACCCGAAGGCTACCGTATCGAATACGGTGGACAATTCGAGAGTGCCGAAAGTGCGTCAAGAACGCTGTTTATCACTTCATTGTTAGCTATTTTCGTTATCTTTTTGTTGCTGTACAGCGAATTTAAAAACCTCACGCTTTCGGCAATAGTAATGCTTAATCTTCCATTAGCGTTGATTGGCGGCGTATTGGCGGTGTTTTTCACTTCCAACATTATTAGTATTCCGTCAATTATCGGTTTTATCACTTTGTTTGGTATTGCCACACGAAACGGAATTTTATTGATTTCGCGTTATCAGCATTTGTCTGAACCACGATTTTCGCAAGATTCACAAGATTGCCAAGATGAAAAAAATAACCCTGTTAATCTTGAAAATCTTAATAAAATCTCGGTTCGAGACATTGTAATGCACGGCTCTATCGACCGTCTTAATCCTATTCTGATGACCGCCATTTCGTCGGCATTGGCGCTTGTGCCGCTTGTGTTGCAAGGCGGTAAAACAGGAAACGAAATACAAAGCCCTATGGGTGTTGTTATTTTGGGCGGCTTGCTTACTTCCACATTCCTGAATATTTACATTGTGCCGATAGTTTATGAAATGTTACAAAAAAGGAGGACGGAATGAAAAATACATTGTATGTAAAAAATCGGAAAGAATGGAGGGATTGGTTGAATGAAAATTTTCAAACAGAAAAAGAAATTTGGCTAATTTATCCAAAAAAATCTTCAAAAAAAGAACGCATCGCATATAACGATGCAGTAGAGGAGGCTTTGTGTTACGGGTGGATTGACAGTACGGTAAAGTCATACGATGAACATCAATATATGCAACGTTTTACTCCGCGTAACCCCAAGAGTACATACTCGCAAAGCAATAAGGAACGTATTCAATGGTTATATGCTCAAAATATGCTTCATCCCTCCATTAAGGAAACAATAATAAGCCATATCATTGACGAAGAATTTGTGTTTCCTGAAGATATTATGGAAGTCCTTCGGAAAGACCCTGTTGTTTGGGAGAATTATCAACAATTTTCCGCATCCTATAAACGCATACGAATAGCTTACATTGATAGTGCGCGTACTTGCCGAGATGAATTTAACAAACGGTTGGGAAATTTCATCAAAAATACCAAACACAACAAGTTAATCGGAGGTTTTGGCGGAATAGAGAAATACTATTAGTTTCAAAAAAAAATAAACAGTAAAATGAAAAATTTAATAATTAGCATATTATTGCTGTCCACAGGATTTTCCGTAACGGCACAAAGCGAATACGAAACAATTTTACAGCAAATAGAAGCAAATAACGCAACGCTTGCCGCTTTGCGCCTACAAACCGAAGCGCAAAAACTTAGCAATCGCACAGGACTTGCGCCCGCCAATCCCGAAGTGGAATTTCACTACCTTTGGGGCAGTCCGTATGCTATCGGCAACCGTACCGATATTAGTGTCCGTCAGTCGTTTGATTTTCCAACGGCTTACGCACACCGCAGTAAAATTGCAAACTTGCAAAATTCCAATGCCGAACTATCATACAAAGCCGAGCGGCTTAACATATTGCTTTCGGCAAAACAGGCGAGCATTGAATTAGTGTATTACAATGCACTTTTAAAAGAATATGCCGTAAGGTTGCAAAACGCCGGGCGTATCGCTGAAGCCTACAAAATCAAATTAGACAAAGGCGAAACCAATATTTTGGAACATAATAAGGCACAACTTAACCTTACCACCGTCCAAGCCGAAGTTACACAAATCGAAACCGAGCGTACTGCCTTATTGTTGGAACTCAAACGGCTAAATGGCGGAAAAGAAATTGTTTTTTCCAATGATGTTTTTTCTGCAAATACTTTGCCCACTAATTTTGAAGAATGGTACGCAACAGCACAAAATAAAAGTCCTGTATTGCAGTATGTACGCACACAAATAGAAATCGAACAGCGACAAGTAAAATTAAATCGTGCAATGGGTTTACCCAAGTTTTCGGCAGGTTATATGAGTGAAAAAATTGTTGGCGAACATTTTCAAGGCGTAACGGTCGGTATGAGTATTCCGCTTTGGGAAAACAGAAACCGCATAAAACAAGCTAAAGCGCAGACACAAGCAACAGAAGCAATATTGGAAGATAGCAAAGTACAGTTTTACAACCGCCTGCAAACGCTCTACATAAAAGCCAACGCCCTGCAACAAAACGCACAGAAAATAAGGCAATCATTCACAGCAAACAACAACGAGCCATTATTGAAAAAAGCGTTAGATGCGGGCGAAATTTCCTTGCTCACTTACCTGTTGGAAATCGAATTTTATTACAACGCCATAAGTAAAGCATTAGAAGCCGAACGCGATTTTGAACTTGCAGTGGCGGAACTTTCGGTGGTGGAAATGTAAACAGTATGTAGCATTATGAATGTCCGCGAAAAAAATACGGTTTCCAAAATGATTCGTATCTATTGCCGTTTAAAGCACAAACGGCAAAATTCTCTTTGTCCTGATTGTAGCAGGTTGGAAGATTACGCTCACGACCGGCTGGAACGTTGTCCGTTTGGAGAGAATAAGCCTGTCTGCAAAAAATGTCCTGTTCATTGCTACAAATCGGAACACCGTGAAAAAATCAGGGAAGTGATGCGGTTTGCCGGTTTTCGGATGTTATTCTTCTATCCGGTTGATGCGCTCAGACATTTTTTGAAAACATGGAGAGCTAATTGAAAATATCATTGAGGGACGTATGCCAATGGCAGTAGCAGTGTGGGAAAAACAAAAATAAATTGTACTTTTGCATACGAAAGCATAAAAACATGAAACTAATTCTTGCAATCGGCACAGGCAGCTTTATCGGCGGGGTTCTCCGCTATCTGCTATCTCTGATGATACACTCAAAAATGGCAACCCAATTTCCGTTAGGTACATTGACAGTGAATATTATCGGCTGCTTTTTCATTGGAATTGTGATGGGATTTTTCGACAAAGGACAGATTTCCCACGAATGGAAATTATTTCTTGCAACAGGTATTTTAGGTGGTTTCACAACCTTTTCCGCATTTTCAAACGAAACGTTTACGTTATTCAAAGAGGGATATGCCGGGTATGCTTTACTTTACATTTTTGCAAGTGTATTATTAGGATTAGCAGCGACATATATTGCCTATTTATTGGTAAAATAAACTTATTTTTCAGCAATTTAAAATATGAGTAAAAAATTTGAATTTGACGCGGAAATCAAAAAAGTACCCGATATCGACGGTGCTTATGTTGAAATTCCCTTTGATGTTAAAGCAACATTTGGCAAAGGTCGCGTTCCTGTTAATGCGACGTTCAACGGTTTTCCCTATCAAGGTAGTTTGGTGAAAATGGGAACGCCTTGCCACATTATCGGAATACGCAAGGACATACGCCAACAAATCGGCAAACAAGCCGGAGATATTATTCGCGTAATAATAGAAGAAAGGATATAAAAACGGTTTTTTGCTACTTTTTTTTCATCTTATGCTCACGAAAAAAGTAGCGGGCAGGGATTTTTCAAGCCCGACTTTCTTTCTTGCTCTAATCATATAGGGATATTCGGGAAATGCAGAAAAAAATATGAGTTTTTCGTTTTAGTAGTAAAATCCTGCTTTTGATGTAGTTTTTGCGGCAATTTATTGGAAAATCATCTGTTTCTATACCATATTTTCGATAAATGATTTTATGTATAAACCAATTAAATTACAATTACCCCGATTTCGCCATATTTGTGTGAAAATCGGGGTGATTTTCAAAAAATGATAGCACGTAACAATATTACTATCAATGTGTTATTCATTTACTGAATATCCCCATATAATGTACCCCAAAATTTGGACAGCCGTTTAAGGTGTAAAAAGTATTAACTTTACACACAAAAATTTTGGATTATGCGTAAGAATTTAAAAGTCCCAACCTTCTCAAAGTGAATCGGTTGGGATTTTTTTATTTAATGAATGTCCCGAAGTATCATCAAAAATCAATTACCTCGCTGTAAATAGCCGGCGAGAATCGGTTGCCCACAGCTTGCAAGATGTACTTGTATGTTTCGCCAGATTTTACTTTTTTATCCTCAAACACACGTTGAGCGCCGTTGATGGTTGTCAACAGAAGCGTTTTGCCATTGTTTACTTGCCGGTAAATATGGATTTTTTCTATCGCGCAATTACCTCGCTCCCAAGTTAATTCGATAAGGGCTTTGTCGTGTTTGGGTGTTACTTGCAGGTTGTTGGCGCAAGGCGGCAGGCTTCCCTTTGCCTTTTCCCAGAAGCTGACATCTTCCGACATATTGCCTGAATAGTCGTAAGTCCGCAAAATATAACGCACCTGTTCGCCGCTAAATCGGTATGTGTCGGTGTAAATGCTTTTTTCGGGGAGTTTATTCCACTCTTTGACCATCACTACCTGACCGGTATCGCTTACCTGACGTAGCAAAACGAGTTTACCCACGTCCAAGCTCGAACTGTTTTCCCATACGATTTCCATATTGTCTGCCGGTTGGTGGACTTTCAGGATAATTGATTTTACCGGCGGAATAGTGTCTGGTTTCATCAATTTTACGGCTTCCGACATTTTAGAATGGTTATAGTTCAAATCCACTGCTACGACTTTGTAGTAAATCTCGTTTGTCAGCGTGTTTAACGGCAACGTATCCGTAAAGAAAGGAGTTAACAGCAATGTATCGGAAGCTCCGATATAAGAATCGGGCGTATTGTCGTTGGACACAAAAACGCGGTATGCGAAAATATCGTCTTCCTTGTTGGGTGTCCACTCCAAAATAACAACGCCCAGCGAGTCAATAGTCCCCTTCAAGCCGGTAGGCGGATCGGGCGGAATACTATCTTGTTGAAAGGCAAAATAAGGGAACGAGGTTGACACTTCATTTTCGTTGAAACCAACAGCATGAACGCGGTAATAGCTTGTGCGCATCGTTTTTTTGTCAATGTAGTCGCGTCTTTTAGCCGAAAGCAACGTTTTTTCGACCGGTTGGAACTCGTGCTCCGGCGTGCGGGCTTTGTCTATCACAAAGCCTTTTATCAGTTTGGTGTCGGAAGGATCGACGCTCCACCGGATGATTGCCTCGTTCTTTTCGTTTACGGCAATGGTGTCGATGGTAACTTGTACATCAAAATCGGGCACTCCTTTTCCCTTCACAACATCCGAAGGCGGTCCGTAAATACCGAAAGGCGAATAACCCGACATACGGTAATGATGCACTGTTTTTCGATCGACCAAAACGTCTTTGAACACGACCGTGTTTTCAAATTCTTCGTCGCTGTAACTGTAAATAATCGGTCGCTCGTTGACTTGCGTAAACTTCTTTCCGTCTAAGCTGCGTTCCAAACGGTAGGCGGCGTACACATCCGATAGATCGTCAACCGGCCATTGAAACACAACGTCGCTTTTGCTGAAACTGCCGTGAAATTCTTTCGGTTTAGGCAGCACCGTAAGCCGGTTCATATCCACGGTTACGATTTGTGACTTGTCCGTTTCTTTTTGATTGCCGAAAATAGCGCGATATTCATATACAGTATTTTTTCCTACCGTTTTATCGACATAGAAAAGAGCCGCCGCTTTGGCTATTTGTACATTCGTGAGGGCGGTAATCAAACCAAAGTTAAACATCATTTCCTCCTCGCTGTCACCCTCTCCCTCGTCTACCAACTCCTGAAAAGAATCGCTCAATGGAGTAGGATTTTCGTCTTCCGGAACAATACCCGATTTTTTGTCGTTCATATAAATAAGTTCCTGCATCAGGGCGGCATCTTCAATCTTTTTGCCCAACTGATCCCAAGCCTGATTACTGATGGGAAGCATTGAGGAGAGCGTTGTCCATTGTTCGGCGCCTTTTACGCGCCGTTCCACGACATTGCCTTCTTCTACTCCCCGGCGGAAATTATCGTAATCGGACGGTACCCACAACAAAGAGACCGAATCGCCGTGATTGTAAAAGAACAGGTTCAAGGCGTAATCCTGCGCGGCATCTTTGTTTTGAGCCATGATGGTTGTTCCCGTCAAAATCAACCATACAATACTTGCATATCTGATGAATTTCATACTTCTATTTTTTTATTTTTCTTATCACTTTATCACTCATAACTTATCACTTACTCACGGGCATTTTTCTCCTTTCGAGAAACCTTTATTTACACTACCTTTCACACACAATACTTTGTATTTGAAAGCAATTTTTCCTTCAAAATAGTATGGTGCAGGAATCTCGGCTTGCAGCATGGCAGCTCCCGTCAGGCTTATAATTTTATGTTTCTTTTTGCGTATTCTGACTCCCGCAGCGCCATCCATATAGCAATAAAGTTGTCCTTTTCCTCGCCATTTTACTTCTTTTTTATTCTTGCCTGTACCACATTCTAGACGAGAGAAGTTAATCAGCGCATCAATGCCGGCATCAATATCTATGTAAGCAAATACAAATCCTTTATTTTGTCCGAAACCGCAATCAGCACCCATGGATATACCAAATGCAAAACCTTTTCCGTCCAATGCATCTTTTCCTTTTTGTCCTGCATCAGAAAAACTTTTTGCACCAAAGAGAGCGAGCATTTTTGTATTCAGCGGCGGTAATTGAGAAGGTATGGCTCCTGCCATAAAATAAGATTTAACCTTTACTATACCGGCAAAATTCAAATTATTCGGATGAGTGTTTGTGCCAACGTAGCAATGCCATTTCTTAGGAGAACTGTAAATATCAATAGTCCCTTTTCCGGTGATGACCTTTACAAAGTCTATTTCTACGGCAGCTTGCAGACTGAAAATTTTATCTTCCACATTGTAATAAGCGAATACGCCTGCTTTGACCATACCTTTGCCTATTTCACTTGACAGGAATGAGCCTAATCCTTTCAAGGATACATAATTCAATCCGTTGTGAGAGTTAAATGCCATTTCCAGCAATACTTCGATTGCCACCAGATTTTCTTGACCAAAGTAAGCTCCAACTCCTGCCATAAAACCAAATGAAGTCTCTTTGTCAGGAATATATTCAGGATCATCTGTAATACTTTTAAGATTTATCTTGTTTACATCTTTGTTTACATCTTTCGGCATATTCTTGGCGCTCACACAAAGAGAATTACTCATACGCTGATATACACCCCCTGTAATTGATTTCAGCATAACGGCAGGAGGAAATAACATAATATTCATCCCCGACACATCAGCAGTCATTTTGACAAACCAATACTTAAATGCGTCGTCGAAAGGTTTATTCGGATTCTCTCTGTTGTATTTCGTTTTTCCGAAGTAAACAATAGAACCAACTTTGAATCCTAACGATTTTATTTCCAATTTAATGTCTCCTTTGAAACCGTCTCCATACATTGGATTGTCATCTTTGTCAAACCATACGAGACAGCCATCAAAGCGGAATGCCGAGAAATCCATATTTAAACAGATTTTATCAATTGCTATCGGACCTCTAAATTCCCATTTGTTATTATCCTGTTCGTAAGTGGCTTTGATTTTAAAACCGGCTTCTGCTCCAATTGACATATCATCGCCCATCAGCGCAATTTTTGCAGCAACACCGAGCGTCGCTTCATTTTCGCCGTTTTTCGTCAATTCCAGTTTGGTTAAATTAAGGGAAAATCCGGCAAAACTTGGACCAGCAGAGCCGACCAACCCGAAATATTCCCAATCAAAATGCGGAGTAAGCGTAGATAATTTTAACTCCTCGAATCGTACGCCTTTTAAATTCAAATCGGCATTAATGTTTAATGAGCCGTTTAGCACGAGTGTTGCGCCAAATTTATTCTGCGTGTTCATATTGCCGATGGTAAACGAACATCCTTGGGCTAATGTAATATCTGCTTGTTTGGTAAACGGCACACCGTATTTTTGTGCGTTCAACCCGGTTCCGGAAAGGCGGTAAAGCAATTTCTTTTTTTGTCTGTCATATTGTACTTGTCCGCTGATACCTAATTCAAGAGTTTTATCATCTTTATCTTTTAAGAAAGGCACATTGGCAGAACCTCCGAGAATACCTCCGGTAATATGGTTTTGCGTAATGGTAATCCCGATGGTGTCGATGCTGAGGTTAAGCCCGCTGTTTTTTCCGCCTTGGTTCGGCGCGCGTGTAGCCAAGAATGAACCGGTCAATCCGAACCGGTCTATCAACATATCGGAAATCTTGTATGAAAAATCACGCTTTCCGCCGTTGTCAAGTTCGTCAATTTCGGAAGGTGGCGTAATTTTTATCTCTTTCAACGCAAAACCTGTCCATATATTATCGTCTTCAAAGCCAGTCTCATAACCTGCTGGGAATGTAAATCCGGGAACATTTGTTTGCGTACTGAAATCGACCACCAAATCCTTCACTTCAAATACATATCCTCCACCGCCCGAAATTTCAAATGGGCAAGTGAAATTGGCTTTAAACATTAAATCGTCCCAGTCGGCAACCTTGATGTCAAATTCAGCCCTTACTTCTGTATGAGAACAGCCGGCAGCCGGCTTAATAAATTCCTTGTCAAAAATAAACGCGCCTTTCAGCCCGATCACTTTTATGCCGTCGCAATCGAAGGTAACGTATGATTCTTGACCTAACTGCAACGAGATTTTATTTTCGAATATAGTGATGGGGGGCAGTTCGGTTTCTAAAGACAGTTTGGATTCGCCGCCGCCCACCAAGTTCAAATTTCTTCCTTTGAAGTTGATTTTAGTACTCTCTTTGCCATCTTCTATGGCAAAAGGTATCTGCAGATCGACGTGGGCATCAAACGTAACTTCGCCCTTTGCGCCGTCCGCTCCTTCGCGTGTATAGCGTATGGTGTCGATGCCTATATCGACGGACGAATTTGCTTTGCTGCCGATGATGCGCATCGGGGTGGTATAGCCGTTGGTGAAACCGTCTAATGCGTCATCGAATAGCTGTTTTAGTTTATCTTCCGAACTGGATACAGCATTATCTCCTTGCGCCCGCGCAAGACCGAAAGCAAATAGCGTGCATAACGCTATGAAGATTGTTTTAAGGTGTTGGTTCATATTTTTTTTATTTCTATTCATATCAAAGATTATTCAAGATGCTCTGCTGCCGCGCGATTATATCGCGTGGTATCATACTCAATTTATATTTTCTTTTTTTCATCCCTCGTTCGGCGTATGGCTCCGCCTACGTCGTTAGTAACCATAAGGCATCCTGCTCTTGGCTGGCGCAGGTCTGTGACCTGTGCTTCCTTACGATAAGAGAAATTTTCCAAATTATGATATTTATATTTTATGTTCATACATCTTTTATTATCAGTTACTTTTGTAGGCACAGGTCACAGACCTGCGCCAGCCAGGGGAAGACTTTCTACTACAATGTCGCGATAGATTTTTCGTGTGAAAATATCTATCCAACGGACGATTTGAAATGTAACGTAGTATAATTCGTCTTGTTCTTTTATTTGGTAACCGGTGCTCATTTTTCTTTTTATTTGTATGCAAACTACAAGTTTGCTTTTAACTTCGACATAGCTACAAGCTATGCCGAACGGCTCGTTTTTCATCATTTACACGCTACGCCGAACCAAGATTTATTTTGCCCCATACCAATTTGTCGGTACATCTATCCATTCTTCACCTTTTAATACAGGCATTAAGTATGTCTGTAAAACATTTACTACATAATCTAATAATTGGTCTAATTTTTCTTCAAAAGTACCTTCAAAAATATCTAAATAAAAATACACTTCTTGTTTTTGAATGAACAACATATAATTTTTCAAATTGATAATATCCATTCCTTTTTCATTCCAAAAAGTAAAAGAAAAATTATTAATTATCTCATTATCTGCCTCTCCCTTATAAAAATATGATACTTCAAATATTCTATCAATGGCGTGATTTTCAAAGACAATTCTAAAATCTGGATTATAATTAGGGTATTTTTTAGTATAGTCAATAAAATGATTATATCCAAACTCTTGAATAAATTTAAATTTATTTAAAACACATCTATCAATATATTCATATAATTCTGTTATTTTCATATTTTTACTATTTAAAAACATTTAATATTTCCATATCATAGAAATGACTGTCGTATGTTTTGCTAATATCAATAATAGTTCCCTCATTTACAGCTCGTTGAATAAATTGAAGATTAGCTTTGTACATTAATGTCCCTTGTATATTTTTAAGTGCATTAGGGTCATTATAAGGTATCCAATTCATACCTTTATAATTTTTATCCATCATCATTGCCCATTCATTTTCTATTTCTTTCCAAGAATAACTTTTCGTCGCTACCGCGCGATTGTATCGCGTGGTATCATAACTCAATCTATATTTTCTTTTTTTTCATCTTTCATCATTTTTACACTACCACGCGATACAATCGCGCGGTAGCGGAGACCTGTGCTTCCTCACGATAAGAGAAATCTTCCAAATTATGATATTTATATTTTATGTTCATACATCTTTTATTATCAGTTACTTTTGTAGGCACAGGTCACAGACCTGCGCCAGCCAAGGCGCTCGTTTTTCATCATTTACACGCTACGCCGTGCGTACACTACGTTCAACTAAGTTCTGTATTCAAAAAAATTATCCTTTAATTTGATACTCTACCATCATCATTTAATATATCATAAAGACTACTAGTCGCTAATTGTATTTGATGATTATATTGGTCAGAAAATGCAAACTCATCGGAATATCTGCTTGCTCCTCTTAAAAACTCTCTCAATTCTTCCTTAAACTGAATATTCGACTCATTTATAAATTTATCCTTATACCTATTTAAGTATTTAAAATAGTCCCCAGCAGACAGATTAACTAACATTTCCTTTTCAATCAAATCTAACAACTGTAAATATCCATTTTTTATTTTTTCAGACTCTACCATGGCAATGCGATTTCTTGTATTAAATTTTTAAAAGTATTATCTCTTAATATCTCAGGAATAAATAGTTGCTGTTCTCCTCCCGGTAAATGCGGATTAGTTACTCCTGTTGTTATAGGTTGTTTGGCAGTTGTACCTTGCCAAACTTTTAAGGTTTGTCCTTTTGGCACTTCATATACATACATTTTACTAAAATTATTCCATTCTGGCTGAACAGCTGTACCTCCAATAACATCGCCAATAGAATTAGGTTTTTTAATTACCCAATAACTACCGGCAGGATCACCTCCAGTAACACGATAAATTTTTGTGCCGGCAGGCAACTCAACCGCATTCGCATTAACAAAGTTAGCTGCTTGGTTAGCAGGGTGATGAATGTGGCGATTACGTTATCGGCTTCCCAATAAGAGCCTACGTTCCAAGGTACTTGTACTAAGGCGGTTGTTATTGTCAGCAAAAAAGCTGTTGTTAATCAAGGTGATAATCTTCTTCATTTTGGTAAATTTTTATTTTAATATTTGTAATTTGTTTTTCAAGGATGTAAAGGTAGGGAATTATTTGGATTTTTTTATTGTTGTTGGGGTAAAATTAACTTAATGGGAGGTAGGTATTTTGGGGTAATGAGTTGTGGTTTAGGGTTATTTAGGAGGTGGGTGTTGTTGTAGGGGGCGGGGTGTGCTCTGTCTTTACGCGAGTAAGCGCTTTCGGAAAATTTTATTTTTTCTTTCAATTTGCAAATTAGAAATTTGCTTTTAGCTTCGACATAACTACAAGCTATGCCGAACCGCGTACATTACGTTCAACTAAGAAGAACCAAGCTCAACAAAAATCAATTACAATAACTGCAATTACTATACAAATAACAAAAAAACAGAATAATATTTTATTGCTTTTTTTACTAATCCACTCTTCAAAAGACACTTTCCTAGGCACTTTTATAACTTTACGAAGCAAATAACCATACAAAAAATTACTGCCAACTACAAATGAAATAATATAAAATATCCAATTCCAATTTATCTTATAGCTAACCACTTCCCAAAAAAAATAAAAACCAAATAGAACAATTGTATGAATTAAAAAATAGATTTTCTTTTTTTTAACATTTTACTTCCGTTTTCCTGATTATTTGGAAAAGTTGCGAGTAATGCTTGTACGAAAATAAATATAGAGTTAACAATGATACTAAATATTATCATTATTGGTGCAAGTATTCTTGCATCACTTTTCAATTCCCATGAACGTATTTCTGAATTAAAAAACGCATCTGTTGATAATAAGAATAATACCCACCACAATAAATCTGCTAAAATTACTTTCCATGTTTTTTTTGTAATAAGAAAGCATAACATGGTTATCGTTATAAGATAACAAGACATTGGTATATATAACATTTCTATGTCCATAATTATTTTCTTTTTAATTCAAAAAGAATACGTTTAGTTTCTATTGTAATTTTGTAGTCAAATTTCCCGGGTATTAATGTAAAAACAGGTACAACTATATCGTCGCTACCGCGCGATTGTATCGCGTGGTATCATAACTCAATCTATATTTTCTTTTTTTTCATCTTTCATCATTTTTACACTACCACGCGATACAATCGCGCGGTAGCGGAGTTAAAGCATTTGACTTAATCTTTCTTTTCAATTTGCAAATTAGAAATTTGCTTTTAACTTCGACATAGCTACAAGCTATGCCGAACGGCTCGTTTTTCATCATTTACACACTACGCTCAACTAAGAGATATTTGCCCTTTATACATCTTTATTCCAATCATTTGCTAAATCCCAAATCTTATTAAATAAATATGCTGCCTTATAATTCATAAAATCTTGTATTTTAGATGCATTTATTATTTCTTCAATAAAGGAATAATCTTTTTCATCTAATTTGATTATCAATTTTTCTATAAAATTTGATATGCCATTATTTTGAATTTCTAACAAGATTTTCAATTCGACTAATTTTTCTCTCAATTCTTCCATTATTTAAAAGCTTTATCTGTTCGTATTATCCACGCATTAGGAGTATTCGTGATAACCCTCTGCTGCCGCGCGATTATATCGCGTGGTATCATAACTCAATCTATATTTTCTTTTCTTCATCTTTCATCATTTTTTTACACTACCACGCGATATAATCGCGCGGCAGCAGGGGCAGTGTGCGCCGTTCGGCATAGCATCTTGCTATGTCGTGTTAAAACAAATGCTCAGCATTTGACTTAATCTTTCTTTTCTATTTGCAAATTAGAAATTTGCTTTTAACTTCGACATAGCTACAAGCTATGCCGAACGGCTCGTTTTTCATCTTTTACACGCTACGTCGAACTAAGCTTTCAGCCTTTATAAACCTACACTAAACCAAGGATCTTCTTCTTTTACCCCTTCAATTTTCCCGTCATCAAACTGATAAAGTTCATATTTTTTGCTGTTAAACACTTCTATTTTCGTTTTAACAAATTTACCTCTATTTAAATCTATAGAATAAAAACTTACCTCTATTTCTGTTTTGATTCCCTGCTCATTTCTCTTTTTTCCTCCTACAGAAGTATAGTCAAAAACAATAACTTTATCTTTATATATTTTAGATTTAATTGTATTATATGACACAGGAGCAGAAATAGTTTCATGAGAAATTATTATACTATCTATTTGTATTCCATCCTTCCAAATAGATAAGAATGTATAAGGGTCTGATGTAAAATCCATATTATCAAGTAATGCATAAACTAAAAACAATTTATCTTTTTCCTGATAAAAATTGTATGGCAAAATTTCTTTTCTTTTATAACCAGATTCCATAATACTAAAGTCTTCCATATTTTCTATTTCGTAGTAATAATAAGCAGAAATGCTATCATTTTTGAAAAAATATTTTAACGATAATTCATAAGGCAATCCATTATACGTGTTATAAAGTTGTTTTGTAGTAAAAGGAAGTTCTATCCTTTTAAAATAATTTACCAACTCTTTTTCGGAATAACTTAACTGAGCCCAAAGGCATTCACACGCTATATAAAAAATAGCAAATAAAAAATATTTTTTCATGGTGTTCTTATTTCTGTTAATATATATGATTTTTTATTATCTCCAACTCTTTTTCCTTTTATTAAATTCAGGCTATGATCAAAATAGAGTTTGTTTTCGGCGTTTGCTCCATCTTCTGATGCAGGATCAAAGAATACAAAATACTCTTTCTTGTCTTTATCTACTCCATAACCTTTGATTACTATAAAATGATTGGTAGCACATTTATTACCTTGCAAATCAGTATTTGAAGGAGCTTTCGTGTTTGCGGGTCTTTGATTAAACTCATAAAAAACTCCTGCCATTAGTGGTATTTGGTCTTTTAATTTCTCTTTTGCTTTTTTGATAATATCATTACTGGCAAGTGTTATGTTTGAACTTACTCCATCCCGACAATCTGCAGTATTTACTAATAATACAAAATAATCAGCCTGTTTTATTTTTCCTCCCACCGTTTTACCATGTTGAGAAATCATATATTGGGAAGTTGCATTACAACAATTATTAAATTTAGTTGATCCTCCGTCTTCACAAACTAATTTTCCCGCTTCATTTTTTATTTGTTCTTTACCTCCCTTACAACAAGTACTTACATACGAACTACACCAATGACAAGCTAATGAACTTATTTCTGTAGCATATTGAGAATAGAACTTAAGGTTTTTTACATCAATATCACTACTTTCCGTTTTCGTTCCATTCCATATAGGTAATAATTTTTCTTCCTTATGCACTTCTTCTACTTTTAATTTCTCTTTAATTTCTTTGTCTATTTGTTCCTGTTTTTCCGTTGCAACTACAATCGCAAGATAGTTCAACCATTGTTCAACTATTATTTCAGGGGCTCCAGTTCCCGAAATTTGAAGAATCATTTGAAATTTTTTTGTATTATCATAAAAAACAATTATTCCATATTTTTTTGTATAACCAGCCTTAATATAAATATTGTCAGCCAACTCTTTATATCCTTGTAGTCTAATATTATCATTCTTTAATTCGATTGCTGCTTTAGCTGAGTAAACGGCTATTTGATACGTTTTTTCCTCCAATTTATAATTTTCAACATAAATACCCTTATCATGCAAAGCAAATGTAGCATCTGCATTTGCTGTCAATTTTGTATAAATAGATTTGCATATTTGAATTGAATGTGAAGATTTTCGCACACTCCAATCCTTATATTTATCTTCTGTAATATTTACGTCTTGATTCATTGATCCTTGATGATAATTTGCGTAATTATTGTGTACATGATCTAATAACGACTGAAGATTATCAATTTCTTTTTCCTGATTATCAGGAGCAAATCCTCCAAACCAATCTCCCAACCAAGATATATATCCCAGCCAAGCTCTCCAAGCCATCGCATCGTCCGCATCCTCCATAAAACTCCACACAAAGTTTTGATTATGCGCAATATACCACTGCCAACAAGTTAGGAATGAACCGTCGGAATAATCCATCAGATTATCGGTTGATTTTTCCGCCACTCCATAGTTAAACGTGTGTTCCAACGTAAATGCTCCGTGACCTAACTCGTGGGCTATCAAGCGAGCATTGTTTATTTCATTGCCAAAGATGTATCCGGTACGTTTGTCACGTGGCATATCGCCTTGCACGTTTGCGGGGTTCGATTTTTCGAGTACGAAGAGGTAAACCGTTCCTTTTTTCAACTCCCTGCCAGATTGGGCATAGAGCCGTTGCAGGGTTCTCATCTCTTCGGTTTCTCTTTCCCATTTTTTTGTTTCGTCCACTTTCAAGCCTTTGGAGAGGTCAAGGTCTGAATCGTCTACCACAAATTTTTCATCTACCGTTACATTTACTTTTACGCCAATAGGGTTGTAAATCTTGTTTAGGTTGGCTTGAAGGTCTTCTTTTTTGACATTTCCACCGGCTTCATTTACCGGCACAATCACCACATCAAGTGTTTTCTCTGTATAATGTGCCAAGAGTATTTTACCCAAGGTCATATAGTTGCGGTTATTCGGATTGTTTGGTTGTTCCGGCACTACGGCATACACGCCTTGCGAAGTGCGTTCGTCTCCGCCGAATACGCTGATGGTGTAGGTTTTGTCCGATTCGTTGTATTTGCTTTCTAATACCACATTGTCGGTACAGACGAATTTAACGTCTTTGGGTTGGTGTCCGTTTTTCAGCGGGCTGCTGATTTTGGCGTTTATTTCACGCATTTGTCCGGTCGGCACTAGCGTCCACGGCACTTGGTAGTTTTCTTTGAGCGTTTGGTAGTGTTCCTCTATAAATCCTTTGCCTTTAAATGCGCCTGCATCTTCGTCGAACGGCATATTTTGGTCAACGCTGAATTTTATCTCGCCCAGGTTGGCAGAGCGGGAGCCTTTTTCGATAGCTATATTGTTGTTAATTGTTCCGGCTTTGGTTTTGTTTCCTTCCGAATCCACCACATAGACATTTCCCTCGGCATCTTGAACTACGGAGTTGTAGTTTTCATTTGTGAGATTGTTTACATCTACTTTCGGAATGGTTGCCCCTTGCTCGTTGAGCAGTTTTCCCCTCGATTCCTTGTTGAGTACGCCGTTGAGGTCGAACGTGGCAGAGGTGGCAGGGTTGTGGACGGTTACGATTCTGCCGTTCATCAACTCGTTTTCCTTGTTGAGTGTTATGTTGTCGAATTTTACGCGCAGGGGCAGTAGCTTGAGAATCGGTGCGTCTGCCTTTCCGTAGCCGGAGAAGGTACCGTCGCTGTTTCGGGTTATTTCGGTAATGGTTACTTTGTATCCATTGGCGTTGATGATGTCGTCTTTTTCGAGTGTGGTGTTTTTTTTATCTGTTGAACTCAATGCAGGGAGTTCGTTGCCACACTCAGGAACCGCTTCGCGGGCAAGTTTAAATTCGAGTATGTTGCTGTATTGGCTGAATTTCCCATCCTTGAAACTGCCCTGTACGCGCACTTCGTAGACTACTTCACGTGTAATGCCGTTGAGCAAAAGCGAATCGGGCGCGCCATCGGCAACGGCTGCTTCACCTGTATTCAGTGAACTTTGGACTACCCAGTCGCGCTCCATCAGAGTATCTTTTCGGCGGTATTCGACCAGGAAATGGTTGTATTTTTGCTCGTTTTTCCACACGGCAGATGCTGAGATATTGGTGGTGTCGATACGCAACAATTTGGGTATGTCCTCGGTCAACGTTTTAATCTTTTTGTCTTCTTCCTTCGATTTTGCCAAGAGAGCGTCAAACGGATTGATGCAGGTTCCGTAGTCGAAGAAGAACATTTCGCTGTATCCGTTGTTTTTAAAAGCCGCTTTGTTATCATTTTGAGTATTCAATACTTGTACGCGCCAAGCGTAACGTTTACCTTTTTGAAAGTTGGCGGCAGTAACCGGCATACCGTAAAATGGTATCATTATTTTTTCGGTAGGGCTGAAATCTGCTTTTTGGGATTGTGCAATGTTTTGATACGCAAAGTCATCGCGCACCTCAAAAACTTCCAAGTTGTAGTATTTGTTTAAACCCATCGAGGCTGTTTGATCCACCCAGGAGAATTTAATCATCGTAGTTCCTTCTTCTTCTTTGATGCAGCTACCGTCGGCAGGGTAAATAGGGAAAGGTGGTTGTCCTTTCTGAAAATAGACAAAGGTGGCTGACGGCTCACTGATAGGCATGTTCGTTTTCGTGTCAATGGCTTGAAAAATAAGCTCATAGTATCCTTCCGGCAGGCAAAGGCTTTGTTTGTTGTTAATGCTTTTAAATATATTGGACAATTGACGACCCGAAATGGTAGTGGCTACTCCTGGACTTACTTTGAAATTATTTTCGTAATTGATTTTAAATGGTTGGGTTTGTATTTTCATTGTATTTCCTTTGATGGTAAATTGCAAGGAAAATTGATATTCAGCTTCACGCATATCACGCTGCAAGGCAATCACACGCAGGCGGGTATAGTCGTCGTTCACGTAATCGAACAGGCAGGGTGTGAACGGCGGCAGCAACTGAACGTGCAACTGTACCGGATAAATTGCCGGTTGAGCGTACAGTTTTCCGATCCCGAAAAATGAAACCGTAACCAGTAAAAATAAATATAATCTAATTTTTCTCATGTCCTTATCTAACTTTTAAACTCTTAAACCTTTTTAACCTCTAAAATTTAACACTATACGTCACCGTTGCCAGAAACTCATACAGCCGGTCGTTATTGAAATAATTAGTTAATCCGCTGCTTGCCCTGATGCCATGTTTACCGTAACTTTCGTTGATTGCCTGCAAGTTGTATTGCAGGGAGAGCGAACTGTTTAACAGTGATGTAGCCTCCATTCCGCGCATTTTGTTTTGGTTGTAATTGCAGGTCAAGCCGCTTGTCAGGCTGTTTTTCAGAAAGCCTTTTGAGAGCGAAACGCCCGGTCCCCAGTAGAGCGCCTGCATACCGGTAGCCTCCATGTTGTTTGCCGTGATGAAAGCCGCCCAGGTGAAGTTTTGCGGTATAAACTGTTCGCCAAAGGAAAGCATTAGCGAGAGAAATTCCGAGCGGTCACCGGTCAGGCTGCCCGACCGTGTTCCTCCCGTTTGGTAAGAGGCAGAGGTCATAACCGTGTTCATCAGTTGCTCCTTGTTGCCAAATGTATAGCCCACCATTGCATTGAACGCCTGCGTAACCTGATAGAAGTTGAGGCTGTCCAGATTGTCCACGTAGTAAGGATAAGCCGACGGTCGGTATTTGGTGTAAGTGGTAAAGTTGGAGTAACCCAAAGAGGCATTCCACGCTTCGTTGGGTACAAAAGCTATATTTGCCGAGCCTACGGTGCGGCGCGTGTCGTTGGCTTTTTTGTTGTCCAAGTTGTTGTACTCCAAACCGATGCTTCCCGATAAGCGTGCTTTTCCGCTCCAAAGATTCACGTTGGGAGCTACCTTGAATATCTCCACGTCGTTGGTAAAGTAGTAACCGCCCAGCGTTTGGTAGTCGGGAGCCACACGCTCGTATCCCAGCGCCACGCCCCACAAGGGATTTTGATACCCGACCGATGCGTTGAGCGCGTCTAAATAGCGGTCGTTGCCCTCTTTTCCGAACAGGTTATTTACAAAATTGGAGGTTTCCATCCTTTCACCCGCCTCGTTGCGCAATTCGGAGTTATAGATTGAAAAGGCGTATTCGGCTTGCACGAAAAAATATTTGAGAAACGATTTTTTTCCTCCTACCGAAATGGTGGTGTTCTCTTGCGGGTGCAAGTCGGCTTCGTCGGGTATGGAGATTTTCAACGAGTTGATCTGGTCGCGGGCGGTAAAGAAAATCACGCTTACTTCGTCGCCACCGTTCTGATAGCCCGCTTTTATTCCGTAGCCCATTCGCTTGTAGGCAACTGTGGCAAGGTTTTCTATCTCCGAATTGTACTCTATTGGTTTGAGCAAGCGTCCGTACATAGCGCCGACGTACCAGTTGCCCGGTGTGAGTTCGGCGCCTACACCCGTAAAACGGTGTCCCGCCAAGGTGTATTTCGAGAAATTCATCGCCGTGCTTCCGAAGTAGAGCCTTACCCATTTATACTTGGGGGCAAATTCAAACCGGTTGAAGGGCTGCATATAGCTTTTGCTTGAGTTGCTGTAAGCAAACGAAAAGGGCAAATCAAAGCCAAACATATTGATGTTCAGATTTCCCGTGAGGAAATAGAGGTACGGATCGCGATGTATCATATCGCTGTTGCCCGTATAGAAGGTGTTACTGAAATTCAGTCCTCCGGAAGCTGTAATGCCTTTTTTGACGCTCAACGCATCCAAGTCTTGCGCACAAAGCGATGCAAGCCCAAAATAAATCATACCGATAAAGGTTATTATCCTTTTTTTCATCTATCTTTTTTATGTAATTTCAAATTTTAATATCAATCCCGTTAATATCAAGATTAATTTCCCACTATGTCATTGTTTTTAGGAGATTCCTCACTTCGCTCCGTTCGGAATGATTTGTGTTTCTTCGTTCGGATGGAGAAGGGTGTCTCAAAAGTCCGTCATTCCGCGCTTGACGCGGAATTCCCTAAAAAACGATTCTGATTATTAGGGGATTGCGGGTCAAGCCCGCAATGACGAAGCATGTTTTTTGACTTTTGAGACACCCTCCTCTAAGACATTACTTAATGAGGTCGTCATTCCGAACGGAGTGAAGTGAGGAATCTCCTGCAAATGCAGCGTTTTACTCAACCAATATACTCGCCGCATCATTCCGAGTGAAAACCCGGATGACGGAAAGTCCGGAAATATCCGTACCTCCTAAATCCTCCCGGCTTACTTTCGCCACTCCGTCAATTATTTTTTCAGCTTTAAAGTCTTTCTGAGCCACAAATATTCCGGCGACCGTATATATCTGTACGCTGAAATCCACTTTATTGCTAAATTCTATCTGAATGGTATAATCTTTTCCTAATATAGGAACCGGATAAGCGGTAAGGTTGAGAATGTCCGGTTGCTTTTGGGTTATATTCCCTTCCGGATAAATCACAATACTGTCGTTGGCAACGATGAGTTTCCGTTCTATTTTGTAGTCGCAGCCATCCGGATAATAGACCGTCATGGTAACAGTGCACGATAACTTGTGCTCTTTCGATTCTGTTTTTACATTATCTGTTGTATCCTTTTTAACGCCGACGAAAATCATTCTCGAAAGAATATCCGAACTTAGGGTATCTCTATACAAACTGTCGCTTGCGCTCAAATTCTTATACAGGCTATCAGGCAAGATATAAATGTAATCGTTGCTGAATGTGAATTCAACCTTTTCTCCCTTGTCCGGAGAAATGTCGATAATTGCCCACACATCCGAGGCATAGCCGTAGGTGGAGAGGGTAAAGTCGATTTCCGGTTCTTTTGCGTCATTGCTACCTGATTTATCTCGTACTTCTACTTTTTCCGCACTCTTGGCAATACATTTGTTACCGTCTTTTACAAAAGCGTAGTAAGAATCGACACCGGCTTCCATCGAAGGATTTGTTTCATATTTTCCACCTTCGGACAGGGCGTAAGAGTAAGGCATTGTTCCACCCGAAACTTGTTTCACTACAACACGTCCTTTGCCTCCTGCGCAAACTTCGCTTCCGATTACCTCTTTTATCTCCAACTTGGCAGGCTCTTTTACCTCAAAGCCGGCTGTTACTTGGCAATCGTTTTCATCGTTGATATACAATGTATGCGCACCGGGACCGATAGACTGGATAGTCCATGAAATATCGCTTTTGGTAGCGCTCATATTATCATCGCCTACTTTAAATGTATAAGATTCAGATCCTCCGGACATAAGGAATGTTATCTCTCCATCATCATCGCCGAAACATTTTACATCACTGACTTCCTGCATAAGGAAAGAGAATGGTCTTTTGTTGTCTTCGATTTTAACGGAAATGTATCCTTCGCATTTTCTTTCGCTGTTTTCTATTGCAGCGAAAGCGTAGAATCCTTTCGGTAAGTTTTCAAATTTAGGATTGTCAAACGTTTCAATATTATCCTTAGAGCGGATTATTTGGTAAACGTAATTTCCGGAACCGCCCTGTGCCGTCAATTCCACCTTGCCGGTCGATTCGCCCGGACAGCGTATTGAGTCAGCCGTTGCCGTCAATGTAACAACCGGATCAATTTTAAATGTATGTGTCCGTTCGGCTTGGCAGCCTAAGCTGTCGGTAACGAAGACGTGATAGGTGTCCGGTTGCAATATCTGACTGATATACTTAGCCGTATTGTCGGGGTAGTAAATGATTACCTCTTCATTCTCCTCGTCGTCTTGCATCGCGTTAGTAGTGGAGTCGTTTGCCGGTTCGTCTCCGTTTTTCTTGGCATTCATCGCCTCATCGTATTCGGCTTGGGTCAACACGGAGAATATGTATCCTTTCCAACCGCCTTGGGCTGTGATTTCTACGCGACGATCATTGATCTTACAGTTTGCCGCCGCTTCGTCAATGAAAATACTGGTAACCTGCAATGAGTCGAAATACGGTTTTTTGACTTCGATCTCCTTGGATTTATAAAAACATTGTTTGTTAACAGGAATAATCATCACCTCACAGACATATCGACCGACCGGTAAACTATCAAGACCAACCACTCCGTTGTAGATGGTGTCGCCGTAGTGGTCGTGCCAAAAGCGCTCCAGCGGAACCGTTTGCCGGTATTTGTCTTGGCTGAGGTCTAATTCCGGTTCATCGATTTTCGTCCAAGTATAGGTAAAGCCTTCGAGACCTTGCATGGCAGTTTCGCGATTTTCGTCGGTTATGACCACCTTTTCACGCGGTGGTTTGGATCCTTGGTATGCCTGCAACGAGATTTCCCCGTCGGTTTTGCCGAAGCAGGAAATGTGAAGCGTATCGAAGTCGAAATAGACAGCTTCGGGAGCTTTGATTTCCTTTCTAAGTGTAAAGCTGTCCGAACAGCCCTTTTGTTCGGTTTTATATACCATTGAATAAACGCCTTTCGGTAAGTTTTCAAACTTGACGGTCACGTTATCCGGATTCCGGTATTCCGCCGGTTTTCCAGCCATATACACGAGGCTGTTTTCCCTGTAACCTCCGGAGGATTCTATTTGGATGTATCCGTCGTCGCTATAGCTGCAATCCAGCATATCGTGCGTTGCCGTGATCTTGATTTGGTAAGGCTCAATGCCTGTGATGTTGACGCTTTTTTCGTCGGAATCACTGTTACATTCGTTGGTTATTTTGAAGAGGTAATCGCCTTTTTTCAAGCCGGTTATTTCAAAAACCGCCTTTTGACCGGTTACCGATTGGGGTTTAACCGCTTCATCATTTAGCAACGCCTTATGCGTATCAGCCCATCCGCTGACTTCGGCGGTAAACGAGCCGTTCGGCTCATTCAAGCAGGTCAATGCGACCGGTTTCAGGTTGTTTATTGAAATCTGTTCTTCCATTGCAGCGACCACAAAAGAGGCGGTTTTTACGTCCGGACTTAATTGACAACCCTCTATACCGTAACGCAACGTCACCCGGTAGTTGCCCGGAGCTAACGGTGATACGGTCAATGAGCCGGTTGCCGAGTTTCCGGTTTGGCTGCCCACAATTTTATCTGTCGAGTTGAAGACCTCTACAATCACTGCTTCTGTGCCGGTATTTCCGGAATAGGATACGGTTACGGCTCCGTTATTGCCTTTGTAGCACGTTTCATTTTTTACCGCTGTATTGTTTAAACTCAATTTCGGCAGTGGTTGCGGGGTTTTTACTTCAATTGTATTTTCGATAAGCGTGCATCCGTTGGCATCTTCCACGCGGTAGGTGTAATTTCCGACGGCAGCAACCGGTAGTCTGTTTTCTTTTGTTTGAATGGTTTCGCCTGCAGGGGTAATCCACTCATATTCGTAAGGTGCCTTTTCGCCGGTTACGGTCAAGACAATAGCGGCATCTATACACAATTTTCCGGTTAATTGAGCATCAACCTTCAACGCATCCGGTGCGTCAATCGTGTGTTCGACAAAAACGCGGTCGGTGCAGTTTTCCGTACTTTCGTAGTAAAAACGATGTGTGCCGGCTGATAATTCTTCAAAACGGATATTGGAGTCTTCCGTAATCGTTTTCCGCTCTTCGTTTCCTGCCATATAGAAATGAGCGGCGTTTTTATTTCCGCCTTTTATTTCCAATTCAAGAATACCGGTTGCGTGATGACTGCATACGAGGTTATCGAAAATAGGAGTTAATGTAAGTTCGTAAGCATCTATTCCGTCGATGGTTATGACCGTTTCATCCGAGTTGGTTTCACATTCGTTGGTTACAGACAGGTTGTAGTCTCCTTTTTTCAATCCGGTAAATACGAAGGTTGCCACACCGTTTTCCGTTGATTGCGGACGCGCTGCTTCACCGTTTAACAGGGCGGTATGCTGATTTGCCCAGCCTTTTACGGTAATGGTCACGGCTCCGTTTGGTTCGCTCAAGCAAGTAAGGTTGGTTATTTGCGGTGTGCCGAATGAGATAGCCTCTTTCATTTCGGATACGGTGAAGGTTCTTTCGATTGCCTCTTTACTTAATACGCATCCGTTTGCACCATAACGCAATACGGCGCGATAGCTGCCCGGAGCTAATGAGGCGACTGTCAACGAACCGCTTTCCGATTTACCGGTTTCCGATTTTACGAATTTTTCTTCCGAATTGAAAACCTCTATGATAACCGGTTCATTGTTGGTGTTGCCTGCATAAGATATGGTTACAGCTCCGTTGTTTCCTTGGTAGCATGTTTCATCTTTTGCATTTATGCTTTCCAACGTCAATTCCGGCAATTCATTGTCAAGGGTGACGGTGATAATATTTTCTTTTACATCGCATCCTTTCGCATCCGTCACTTTATAGGTGTAATTTCCTACGGAAGAGACCGGTAAGGTATTTACTTTTTGTTTGATTGTTTCGTTTTCCGGCGTGATCCACTCATACTCGTATGGCTCCGTCTCGCCGGTTACGGTTAGGGTGATGACGGCATCTATGCACAAGGTTCCGCTGAAATCTGCTTCTACTTTTAATGGTTGAGGAGCGGTAATCGTGTGTTCAACTTCGGCATAGTCGGAACAACTTTCGTCCGAACTTTGGTATCGGAAACGGTAAGCTCCGGCAGACAACTCTTCAAAGCGGATATTGATGTCTTCCGTAATCGTTCTCTGCTCGTCTGTACCTGTCAGATAGAAATGAGCGGCGTTCTGTTTTCCGCCTTTTACTTCCACTTCGAGGATACCGGTAGCGTGGTCGCTGCATACGAGTTGGTCGAAAATCGGATTCAACGTAAGTTCGTAAGCATCTATTCCACCGATGGTGATTTCCGTTTCTTCCGAATCGGTTTCACATTCGTTCGTTACGAACAGGCGGTAATCGCCTTTTGCCAAGTTTTCAAATACGAAAACAGCTACCGCTTCGTTTGTCGTCGTTTGCGGATGTACAGCCTCGTCGTTTAACAAGGCTGTATGCTGATTTGCCCAGCCTTTTACGATAATAGTAATTGCTCCGTTTGGTTCGTTCAAGCAGGTGAGATCGGTTATTTGCGGGGTGTCAAATGAGATCGCTTCTTTCATTTCGGCGATGGTAAAGGTTCTTTCTTGCGCATCTTCGCTCAATTCGCAATCTTCCGATCCATAACGCAAGGTTGCACGATATTTGCCCGGAGCCAATAATTCTACCGTTAATGATCCGTTTTCCGAATAGTCAACCGCTCTTTTGACGATTTTCCCTTCCAAATCGAAAACCTCTACCATGACCGATCCTTTTTCGGTGTTGCCGCTGTAAGGTATGGTGACGGAGCCGTTGTTACCTTGGTAGCAAGTTTCATCTTTTACTTGAATGTTTTCCAGGATTAATACCGGCAAATCGTCGTCAAACAAAATCGTTAAGTTTAGGGTTACGATGCTGTCGCAACTCGCTATGCTTGTTAGTGTATGTGTTGCTGTGTTATTACTTTTGGTATAAGTAATCCCGTCGATCCAAGTATAGGCGGTACATGTAACTTGTGTGTCGGTACTGTAAACAGCCTTGTTAATTGTCAAATTCAAGGTTACAATGCTGTCGCAGTTGTTTACGCTCGTTAGAGTATGTTTCGCTGTGTTGTTGCTTTCGGTATAAGTGATCCCATCAATCCAAGTGTAGCTTTCACACGCCACTTGTGTATCGGTACTATAAACGACCTTGTTTATTGTCAAATTTAAGGTTACGATGCTGTCGCAGCCGTTTATGCTTGTTAATGTATGTGTTACCGTGTTGTTGCTTTCGGTATAAGTGATCCCATCAATCCAAGTGTAGCTTTCACACGCCACTTGCGTATCCGTACCGTAAAGCATATCACTAATCGTCAAATTCAAGGTTACGATGCTGTCGCAACCGGTTACGCTTGTTAGCGTGTGTGTTGCCGTGTTGTTATTTTCGGTATAAGTATTTCCGTCAATCCATGTGTAGTTTTTACACGCCACTTGTGTATCGGTACTGTGTATTGCTGCCGGCTCATCAATCGTGCATTTCAATTCGGCGTAATCCGAACAGCCGGCTACCGTGCTTTCATAGCGGAAGGTATATGTGCCGACAGACAAGTTTTCAAAACGGACACTCGTGTTTTCTGTAATCGCTCTCTGTTCGCTGTTGCCTGCCATGTAGAGATGAGCGGCTTTTTGATTTCCGCCTTTGACTTCCAATTCGATATAGCCGTTGGTGTCGGCGTTACAAAGAAGTTTACCTGAGGTGGAAAGCGTATCGATGTGGTAAGGCTCTATATTTGTGATTTCCGCACTTGCCCGGTCGGCAGCGGTTTTACATTCATCTTCCACCGTAAAGGTATGGATCCCTTTTGAAAGGGTATTGAATGTAAATGTTGCCTGTCCGCCTGACTTGCCGGTTGGGAATTGAGTTTCTCCGTTCAGCTTGGCGGTATGTGTATCTGCCCAACCCGTTACCGTGAAGGTAAGCGTGCCGTCGGGCTCGTTCAAGCAGGTTTGGTTCTTTGGTTGAGATACCGATACCGACAACGGATTTAGCATTGCAGAAACGGTAATTTCCTCTTTCGCACCATCGGTAATACACTGAATGGCAGTTCCTGCGTAATATGCCAAAACCTGATAGTTGCCCGGAGCTATGGATGTGAAATTAACTGTCTGTGGTTGGGAAGCGAATGTTTGCGGTGTGCCGTAAACATCTCCGTCGCTGTTTCTCAATTCCACTGTGACGGATTTACCTGCGGCGCCTCCGGTATACGAAACAGTTACTTCGCCGTTTGCTTGCCCGTAGCAGGTTTCGTCTTTGGTATCAACGACAGTCAGAGTTAATGGGGAAAGGGTTAATTCGCTCACTTCCACGTCAATGACGGCTTGACATTGGTCGGCATCAAAAACAACTACTTGATAGGTTCCTGCCGAAAGTTCATCAAACAAGGAGGACGACTGAGATTTCCGGAGTTGACCGTTCCTTCTCAATTCATAGAGATATGTGCCGACACCGCCGATTGCTTCCACTTCAATGGAACCGTCCTTGGCTAATGCACAGGATGCTTTTGTTGTTTTGTGAGTAGCTTGTAATAATTCGGATTCCGTAAACGTAACATTGTAAGTGGCTTTTCCGGCGCATTGGTCGTCTTTCAGCCATGCTTCGATAAGGTACTTGTCCGGTTCGAGATCCGAGAGTGTAACGGCTTCTATACCTGCTTGTACCGGAGCGCCACGGTTGACTGTGTAGAGGTAATCGCCCGCGCCGCCGGTGATGGTAAAGCCGATAGAGCCTCTCTCTCCGTAGCACAATGTCTGTTTAACAGGTTCAAGAAGTTCAATGTTTAAATTCAGCTCCGGATCAACTTTCGATAAGCGCACTGTTTTTTCATCATAGCTGTAGCAGCCGCTTTCCGTATCAAGCGCTTCGTAGCGAATGGTTGCCTCGCTGCCTTCCATCTTCGACGGGTCAAATTCGGCGCTTTCGATTCCGTTTATCTTAAATATGCCTCCTTCCGGTGTACCGGCCAAGGCTATCGGGGTGGATTCTTTGCAATAGAGAGCATTTTCGTCTATATCGGAAATGGTAACTTCGTTCATACCGGACATGGTAATCTTGCCGTTTACCGGTACGCTGTTGCCGCATACGCTGGTCAAGGTTACGGTTACCGGCAGGGTCGGGATTCGTTCCAACACCTTAATGCGGGTAGCGTTTGTCGCCGATTTTTCTGTGACTTCTACTTCGGTATTTGGAAATGACCATGCGTATTGGAAGACACCTTTTGGGTTATCGGGCAGACCGGTTAGGGTGAGTGTAAATTCTTCGCCACGGCATGGAGTGTCTTCATTTATGATAGAAAGTTCGGTAACTTCGGGCAGGTTGCAACTGATTTCGTAGGCTCCGATGCAAGTAGGGTCATTGCGGGTTACGCCGCGTTGGTCGGTAGGGATATTAGAGATGTTTAATGGGAGGCTGTTGATGACTTTGCCGTTTGGTAAAATGGTGCCGGTAAGGGCGACAGTGGGGGTGAAGCCGCCGTTGTCTTTTAATGTAGGAACGAAAAGACCGGTGGTTGTATCGTAGTAACCGTCCAACACTTGCAGGTAACCGGCGGTTTCGGAGTCGGTTACATTTATATCGCTCTCGTCAAGGCTCCAAGAAGATTGATAAGATGAAAATATATTATACTTTGTTATTGGATTAGCATAAGGATACCCGGTAAAGCACGACCCTTTATTTCCTAAAACAATATTTCCAATTAATGAACTTTTATTTTCATTACTGCTTGATGCTCCTATGTTAATAATGCCATAGCGACATTCATTGCCGGCAATTGTATTGTGAATTAAGTTATTTTCCGAAGAATATATAAATAATATATTTTCGGTTTTATTCCTTGTAAATGTGTTATTAATCAGATTTCCTTTAGAGGCTAAATAAAGAATCCTTTTTGCCGAATTATTATCAAACGTTGAATTGGCGATGTTACAATTTTCAGAACAATAAATATATACAGCATCGTAATTTCCTTCACTTTTCCCATTTCTGAAAATACAATTATCAATGGCAACTGTATTTACATAAATTAACAAAGCATTTCCATTACTTTCGTTTCCATCAAAAACGGTTCGTTCTATTTTTACGTTAGCATAAGAATTGCTGCAATATATAAGGTGGTTATCACTTTGATTGTCTTTAAAATCAGCGTCTGTAATCGTCAGATTTTTTCCGGACATGTTAATCAATTGAGCTGTGTTGTTTTTTGCCACAACCCGATCCATTTGTAAAGATTCCGTACCACAGTCAACAACTCTGTTCCAAAAATTTTCTTCCAGCCGTACATTATTCAGGATTGCTTTTCCTGCCGAATAATAAGCGCCTATAGCTCCGTTGTTTTTGTAAAAGGCAGCGTTTTCGACTTTTAAAATCAACGAATAAGGGGCTTCAATGGCTCTACCTTGGCTGTTTGAAATGGTTACATAATTCACATATAATTCCGAATCATTTGAATAACAGGCAATTGCATTGCTTGCCGTATTTTCCATATACAAGCCGCTTAAAGAGACCTTTAATGAAGGCAAATAAGAATAGATCATATTATAAACCGTCTCGCCACCGATATTCCCGTCAAAGAGCGTTTTGTTCTCCGGTTTCTCCGGTTCGGATACCGCTCCGGTCTGGGCATTTTTCGGATAACCGCCAATCAGGGTTACGCAGCTGTTTATTTCAAATGTTCTGTTGGAAATATTTTTTGAAAAACTTCCTCCATATTCATACACCGGATGGTAGGTTCCTGCTGCGATATGAAATGTAACCCCGTCGGGCACAAACGGTAGGATTCGGGCAAAATTTTCGTTTGACATGGCGTTTTCCCATGAGGAGCCGTCTCCCGCGCCGGTTTCTTTTACATAGTATTCATAGACTCCCTCCAAATCGTCCATTGCCATGACGATGACCAATGCGGTATCCGAAGTGATCTCGCACGATTCCGAGAACGCTTTCCGGCGGTAGTACCTGTTTTCGGTTAGTTGGGGTGTGGTATAAGTTGCTGCTGTGTTTTCGCCCGGGGCGGTTGTCCATGACTTATTGTCGAGGCTCTGTTCCCATAGATAAGTAATATTGCCGAAATCGCTCCTTGCTGCAGCTAAAGGGAATGTATGCGTTGTATTGTAATCTATAATTTTCGAATACGGATCGGGTTGCGTAAACGTAAATAACGGCTTGTCCTGCGAGCAACATGCTTCTTTCGGGACAACGATTACCTGTATTTCTTCTCGCGCTGTTTCACATTCGTCTTTTTTACACGCTTTCGATACATAATAACGGGTAGTACCTACGGCAATCGTTGAATGAGCGGTAGGCGGATTGATGGTGGTTGTTGAGATAAGATTTTTATACCATTTTAACTCACAACCCTCTTCCATTGACAACCCCGACAATGCTACAATATTTTTAAATCCCGAACCCACACAGAGACGAATCTCTTTAGTTACATCCAATTTCGGAGCCGGCAGCACATGAATTTCTAATTCTCCCTTGAATTCCTTTGCACAGTTTTCGGGCGTTACGGTAACGGTGTATTTGCCCTTAGAATCGGGATGTGCCATCAGGTTACGCGGCTTTTCTATAGTGGATTCAAACTCATTCGGTCCATCCCATTTATACGTTGTATTACCCAGCGTAACACAGTTGATTTGAATTTCGGAGCCTTCGCAAAACTCCCCATTATTAACCGTATAAGCAATGTTTTCATTCTTTAACTCTAACAAGGTAACAGAAGCCGATGTGGAATTTAAGCAATATTCGTCTTGAACGATGAGGTTATATGTTCCTCCCGGAACGCCTATTTCCGGAAATAAGCCCGTATTGTTTCTCTTCAGCTCTACTCCTCCGGCATTTTTTACGATGTAGGTGTAAGAAGATGCATCTACCCCATTGGCAACTTGCACGTTGATAACACCGCCGGCATCTCCTCCGCAATGATAATAAGAGCTCTGTTCGAGGTCGATATGAAAACCTTGATACACAATCTCGGTTACGGCAATCGCACAGCCTGTTGTGCCGGGCGCCAGCATCTCTATCCGGTAAGCGCCCGGAGATTGTAACAGGAGTTTACCGTCCGGCGCGCCTTGCGTTACTATTTTTTCATCAAAATAGAGACATTCGGGACAAGCGGCTATACGGAAGTTGGCATCGGTCACATCCGCAGCCACTCCTGCGGCGTTAACCGATTGCAAGCCGCCGGCCGGGGTTACTTCAAGCCCGTTGCAAGTCTGCACCGTGGTGTAAGCAATCTCTTGAACGTAATAATTGTCCTTTTGGGTAATTGTTCTGTCATACGAAACTCCGGAGGGAGGGGTTATCCGGAATGTATAAGTTCCCGGAGTCAGTATGGAGTAGGTTGCTATTGTAGGAAAGGTAGAGGAAGGGTAAAAATTGCCGGAATTGTAATTAGCCGGTATTGTATAGACAGCGCCTTTATCGCCCATACCGAGCGATTTTGGTCCGTCTACATATTCAATGGTGGTGCCGGGCAGTATATTTCCCGAAGTATACAATTGTATGTAGGATGAACCGATGGGTCTGCCTGCCTCGCCCATGCAGTGATAACCTTTATCATAAGGATTGTAAATACTCAGTGTTTGCTCCGGCTGTGGTGTTATCAAAGGAACGGACCAGTCTCGAATAAACTCCCTGCCGTCTGCGCCCGTAAGTGTTATGGTGTAAGTGACGCCTCTTTCGTATATAACACTGGTTGCAGCGTTGGAAATGATTGTTTGTCCGGCTTCTAACTGATCATTAGCTATGAGAGGGGCAGTTGTTCCCTTTTTAGTAATTTCCCAAGTAGCCGGATAAATTACTTCGCAACCCGGCGCGATGCTGCAGTTTAACCGAGCCGTAGCATCCGTATTGCCCGGCAAGTCGCTTACGTAATTGAATACGTTGACACTGCAAAACGTATGCACAACCTTTTGTGGCGTTACTGTTTCGCAGCCCGCGCCTGCAGGTTTGACATAAGAAACAAGGGTCTTGCCCGAACCGCAAAAATCCATGTAGGGACCGGAAAGCAGGAATTCAGGCTGCTTGGACGATAGCGGTTTCCAATTTATTGTACCGGCATCGTTTAACAGATAGTCATATTGATAATACAAACCGGCATTGTCCCAGTAATATTGCTGGTCGGGGTCGGAGGAAACCAAAGCATTATAACCATCCGGCTTTACCGACCGGCAATCCGTTCCGCACCGCGCCACGTTGGCTACCAATTTGGCATTGGCAGGTAAATCGGTAGCAATGGCGCCGATGGTAAACGTTTTACCGATTTTGCTGTCGGGGCAATTATCCGATACGATGATGCGATAGTTGCCCGGCGCAAGGTCGCCGATTGTTATTTTTGATTCCGAACCGGGGAAAGATGTTTTTCCGTCATAGTCGCCCGTAAGAACCGTAAGGTCAACATTGTAAGGAGGTGTTCCACCTGAAATATTCAGTTTAACCTCTCCCGTGTGCCTGCAAATCATTGATTTGCGCGGTGTTTCAATGCTGGTTCCCAGCGGCGCGTAACTTCCCGGCACCGTTGCTTCCGCAGCAATTTTATGTGTAGTCCACTCGCCCGATAGCTCGCAAAACGCCTGCATTTCTACCGTGTAAACACCTCTCTCTGCAGTGTTGAACGTATGCTTGAGGTTATCAGCCGACCTCGACCATGTTGTCCATGTTTGATAAACCTCCCCCTCTTTTAAAAGTCTGAATTGTGCAGTCGGTAACTGTATGTTATTTATATCCGCGCCGCTTACGGTTACGGTTATCGTCCCATTGCCTTTGCAGGTTTCAGGGGTGGTCGATACGTTGGTTATGGTTACACTGTTGCACTGCGCAAGGATCGTGTTGCAAACTGTTTGAAGCAACAGCATGCAGAGCAAAAGTAGGGGAAATTTAATTTTTAACATGGTCAATGATTTTTTATGATGGTCTGAATCAGGATTTACAAGATGAAAGGATTTTCAAGATTTTTTATCATCAAGGTAATCTTTTCATCCTGTAAATCCTGATTCTGACATTTATTTCATTCTTTTTTCTGTTTTTCCATTATTATAAACAACAATATAATTGCCGCTTTGCGGCTCTTGCGAAAGTTTAACACCAAGTATGGAATAATAAGCGACAACTACCGCATCGCCTGTTGAGACCTCATCCACCGAAGTAAGATTTCCTGCGACATTAAAATCTTTCCATACCGCAGCATCTTGATACAAGGCAAGTGAGGCTGCCGGTACATTCAGCGTTATATTGCTTAATGTTAAACCGGAAAATACATTTCTGTTTATTGTTTGTGGGGTTGTAGCATAATTGCTAATGGAAGTGAAGCCACTACAATCTATAAACGCATAATTGTCAATTTTTGTAACCGATTGCGGTATCGTCAAGGAGCCGGTTAGTCCACAACAATAAGCAAACGCAGCTTCCCCAATCAGGGTAACGCCTTTAGGGATTATCAAAGAGCTGGTTAAACCTTCGCAACCGGCAAAGGCATATCTATGAATTTCTGTAATTTTTTCGGGAAGTGTTAAGGTTCCGGTTAAGCCTTCACACTCGGCAAAGGCATACGGAAAAATTGTCTTAACTTCCGCAGGGATAGATAAGATGCCGTTTAAGCCACTACAACCCGAAAAGGTATAAAAACTAATTTCAGTAACGCCTTCGGGGATTATCAAATCGCCGGTTAAACCGCTGCAATTCTCAAATGCACTACTTCTAATTGTGGTAACACTTTGTGGAATCGCCAAGGTTCCGGTCAAGTTGCTGCAATTTTTGAATGCACCGCTTCCTATCCAAGTAATTCCTTCGTGAAAGGGTAATGAACCGGTAAGGTTTACACAGCCATTAAACGCATCGTCTCCAATAGAGGTAATGCGTTTGTCAATCACAACGCTTGTGATTTGCTCTCTGATGCTTTTCCATGGAGCGCAAAAAGATGAATGCCCGTCATCAAAATCGGTCATTTTCCCCTCACCGGTAAATGTGAGCGTGCCGTTGCTGAATGTGGCGATTACGTTGTCGGCTCCCCAATAAGAGCCTACGTTCCAAGGCCCTTGCGCCAAGGCTGTTGTTGCAGTCAGCAAAAAAGCTGTTGTTAATAAGGTGATAATTTTTCTCATTTTTTTGTTTTTTGTAAGATTAAAATTTAATGTTTTTAGAGGATACGAAGGTACTGATTTTATTGGGTATTTTCGTTAATGTTAATATGATATTAACTTAATGAATGTTATATGTGATTTTAATTAATGGAAAATTATGTACACGTAATTTTAGAACCTGTTTGAGTTATTTCTTAAGGCTGAAAGCCTTGTATATCCCAGCACAGGGCAACGCCCTGTGTATTTGATAATGATAAAACCACGCCCTGAAAGGGCAAAATCAATCGTTTTTCTTAATTTTGCCCTTTCAGGGCGTGGCTCGTCCGCATTCAAATCGTAGGGCGTTGCTACGCTGGGATATGCCGCCCATTCAGGGCTAATATTGAATAACTCAAACAACTTTTTATATTCATATTAATGAAAACTCAAGCAAAAACCATATTTTTGCATCTGTTTTAAGAAAATTACAAAAAATGCAGAGTATAAGTTTATATCGGTTTAGATTATTTTTGTTGTTTACCATATTTTTTTGTGGGGCAGGAAAGTTGTACGCTCAACCGGCAATTTACCCGGTACAGTTACACGTTCAGTTACTGCCGCCATTCACACCCTGCCTGTTTGATTACGTGAACGACGACTATACCCGCTTGCGTGTGGTTGCCTTGCAGCGCGATATGCGCGAGACCGAGTATCAATTTTCCCTGCAATTTACCGTAAAGCAAGGAAACACAATAAAAATGCAAACCAAACCATTTAAAATCAATTACGAAAATAACTTCAAAGTACGCCCCGGAGTAGCCACCACCGTTTCAGGTCGTCAACTCTCCAATATATTCCAAAGCATTAACGATAAACAAAGCCTTTGCCTGCCGGAAGGATACTATGAGCTTATTTTTCAAGCTATTGACACGAAAACGAACATGCCTATCAGTGAGCCGTCAGCCACCTTTGTCTATTTCCAAAAAGGACAACCGCCCTTCCCTATCTCGCCTGCCGACGGTAGTTGCATCAAAGATGAAGGAACTACGATGATTAAATTCTCCTGGGTGGATCAAACTGCCTCGATGGGTTTAAACAAATACTACAACTTGGAAGTTTTTGAGGTACGCGATGACTTTGCGTATCAAAACATTGCACAATCCCAAAAAGCAGATTTCAGCCCTACCGAAAAAATAATGATACCATTTTACGGTATGCCGGTTACTGCTGCCAACTTCCAAAAAGGCAAACGTTATGCTTGGCGCGTACAAGTACTGAATACTCAAAATGATAACAAAGCAGCCTTCAAAAACAACGGCTACAGCGAAATGTTCTTCTTCGACTACGGAACCTGCATCAATCCGTTTGACGCTCTCTTATCACAGTCAACCGAAGAAAAGAAAGTTAAAACACTAACCAAAGACAAGCCCGAACTGTTGCGCATTGATACCACCCATATCTCTGCCTCCGCCGTTTGGAAAAACGAGGAAAAATACCATTATTTTTTGGTCGAATACCGCCGCAAAGATGCCTTGATGAAGCGCGACTGGGTAGTCCAAAGTTCACTGAATACAGGTGAAGCAGCCGTTGCCGATGGCGCACCCGATTCGCTTTTGCTCAACGGCATTACACGTGAAGTAGTCTACGAAGTACGCGTACAAGGCTGTTTCAAAGATGGAAAATTCAGCCAATACAGCGACATACTCGAATTTAAACTTGCCCGCGAAGCGGTTCCTGAGTGTGGCAACGAACTTCCTGCATTGAGTTCAACAGATAAAAAAAACACCCCTCTCGAAAAAGACGACATCATCAACGCCAATGGCTACAAAGTAACCATTACCGAAATAACTAAAAACAGCGACGGCACCTTCTCCGGATACGGAAAGGTAGACGCACCGATTCTCAAGCTACTGCCCCTGCGCGTAAAATTTGACAACATAACACTCAACAAGGAAAACGAGTTGATGAACGGCAGAATCGTAACCGTCCACAACCCTGCCACCTCTGCCACATTCGACCTCAACGGCGTACTCAACAAGGAATCGAGGGGAAAACTGCTTAACGAGCAAGGGGCAACCATCCCGAAAGTAGATGTAAACAATCTCACAACCGAAAACTACAACTCCGTAGTTCAAGATGCCGAGGGAAATGTCTATGTGGTGGATTCGGAAGGAAACAAAACCAAAGTCGGAACAATTAACAACAATATAGCTATCGAAAAAGGCACCCGCTCTGCCAACCTGGGCGAGGTAAAATTCAGCGTTGACCAAAATATGCCGTTCGACGAAGATGCAGGGGCTTTTAAAGACAAAGGATTTATAGAGGAACACTACCAAACGCTCAAAGAAAACTACCAAGTGCCGTGGACGCTCGTGCCGACCGGACAGATGCGTGAAATAAAAGCGAAAATCAGCAAAGCCCTGAGCGGCTATCAACCTTCAGACGTCAAATTCGTCTGCACCGACAACGTGATATTGGAAAGCAAATACAACGAATCGGACAAAACCTATACCATCCCCGTATTCGGTGGAGACGAACGCACCTCGCAGGGCGTGTATGCCGTAGTGCCGGAACAACCGAACAATCCGAATAACCGGAACCATATGACCTTGGGTAAAATACTCTTGGCGCATTATACAGAGAAAACGCTTGATGTGGTGATTGTGCCCGTAAACCGCACCGACGTAGAGACGCGGCACGCCACGTCTCTACAAGACGAATTAAACAAGATTTACAACCCTATCGGTGTTAAAGTAAATGTAGAGGTACAAGAGGAATTTAAGGTAAGTACTACTGACCTCGATCTCTCCAAAGGCTTGAATGTGGACGACACAAAAAAATGGGAAAGAGAAACCGAAGAGATGAGAACCCTGCAACGGCTCTATGCCCAATCAGGTAGAACGTTGAAAAGCGGAACAGTCTATCTTTTTGCGCTCGAAAAAGCCAATGTTAAAGGCGTGCAAGGTGATATGCCGCGCGACAAGCGTAACGGATACATCTTTGGCGATGAAATAAACAACGCCCGCTTGATAGCCCACGAGTTAGGTCACGGGGCGTTTACGTTGGAACACACGTTTAACTATGGTGTGGCGGAAAAATCAACCGATAATCTGATGGATTATTCCACCGGTTCGTTCCTTACTTGCTGGCAGTGGTATATTGCGCATAATCAGAGGTTTGTTTGGAGTTTTATGGAAAATGATGAGGATGCGATGAAAAGGATAAAGACAAGAGAAGAAGAACATAAAGAAGTATTGCGAATTCTTAAAATAATAGAATTGGCGTATCACAACTCAGATCCTTTCTATTTGGAAGACCTTGTTGGAAAAATTATACATGAACAAGATGCCTATACGTTAGTAAGCGATGTGCCTATCAAAGGAAAAATAGTTCGTCTTGCAATAGTAATAATTCCTCAAAAACCTTTTTTGGGTAAACCGATTTGGTATTATCAGACACGGCGAACTGGACACCATGGCATTAATACCGAAGTAAACAAGGGTCAAACAATGAATCTTGTAAGAAATAAAGAAGAATATTGGAATAGAATAATATTCTATATAAACTCTGGCGGGAAATATGAAGGATCCAACCCAACCCCTGTATTTATTTTTTTTAATGAAAAAGATGAAGATGTAATAAAAGGATTCAACTGGAATATTAATATAGATAATTAAAAAACAATGAAAAAAATAACATTTATTATTCTAACTTTCAGTTTTCTTTCGTGCAATTTAACCGATAAGCAAACGATAGATTATTACCATAAAGTAACAAATGAATTAAATCTTTGGACAGATATAATTCAAGAAGATTTCGATATTTTTTACGCTAAATATGGCTTTTATCCTGTTTCGTTTCAAGAATTTATGGATTCAATAGTAGGCTTAAATGGTGATATTGATGGATATAAAGGACTTAAAATGAGAGATCCTTTTTTATTAAAAGAAAATTTATTTGATATGTGTGAATATGGGGAAGGTGAATGTTTTAAATATAGAAGATCAATCAACGACAGTCTATTGTTGCGCTACTATCCTATTTATGAAAAAATTGATAAAAAACCTGTTTCTTTTGTATTGCTATCGGTTGGAGAAGATGAACAAATAAATTCTAATGTAAATGAACCATTGTATATACACAATTGGCACAAACAAATAAAAGCATATAACGAAAAATGGGTTATTTCTGCCCTTGAAAAAAGAAGTGTAGCCTATCCTTTTTATTTTCCCAAAAGTAATTATATATCTTATGCTGTTTTCCATTTTGATGAACAGAATATCGATTTCAATAAAATTCCATTACAGGGAGACTCCATATTTGGTTACCGAGATTTTTTAAAATTTCAAGATTCATTGAAAACTTACACTGATTCTTCCTCATTTTATTATCCAAAACATTCTCAATGGCGAGCAATGTTTGGCAAAAAAGATTATATCGTGGCTTTTGGGAGAGAAATAATAAAGTATGAGATACAAGAGTAGAAGCTTCGTTCGGCGTAGTGTGTAAATGATGAGTGAGCCGTTCGGCGAAGTTTCTAACTAAAAGCAAGTTTTTAACTTGCAATAAAAAGAAAGTAAGATAATGAAACAGCAAGTAAAAAGTAACTTTTGGCTAATTTTGACCGGGCAGGATGCCCTGTGTGCTGCGAGAGAAGAGTAAAATCTTCTCGTAACTGTCAACAAGATGGTGGAACCGACCCACCGGAATCGGCTTTCAGGAGCGGGTTCCAAACTACTGTTTTAGTGCGTAATAAGCCTCTGCTGCCGCGCGATTATATCGCGTGGTATCATAACTCAATCTATATTTTCTTTTCTTCATCTTTCATCATTTTTTTACACTACCACGCGATATAATCGCGCGGCAGCAGGGTGCGTACACTACGTTCAACTAAGTTCTGTATTCAAAAAAATTATCCTTTAATTTGATACTCTACCATCATCATTTAATATATCATAAAGACTACTAGTCGCTAATCGTATTTGATGATAATATTGGTCAGAAAATGTAAATTCATCGGAATATCTGTTTGCGCCTCCTAAAAACACTCTCAATTCTTCCTTAAACTGAATATTCGACTCATTTATAAATTTATCCTTATACCCATTTAAGTATTTAAAATATTTCCCAACAGACTGATTAAATAACATTTCCTTTTCAATCAATTCTAACAACTGTAAATATCCATTTTTTATTTTTTCAGACTCTACCATGGTAATGCGATTTCTTGTATTAAATTTTTAAAAGTATTATCTCTTAGTATTTCAGGAATAAATAGTTGTTGTTCTCCTCCCGGTAAATGCGGATTAGTTACTCCTGTTGTTATAGGTTGTTTGGCTGTTGTACCTTGCCAAACTTTTAAGGTTTGTCCTTTTGGCACTTCATATACATACATTTTACTAAAATCATTCCATTCCGGCCGAACGGCTGTACCACCTTCGCTACCGCGCGATTGTATCGCGTGGTATCATAACTCAATCTATATTTTCTTTTTTTTCATCTTTCATCATTTTTACACTACCACGCGATACAATCGCGCGGCAGCGGAGCTACGTTGAACTAAGTAATAGTTTTTTCAACGAATTACGATGATTTTCTTTTCCTGTTTCGGCGGAGCAGCATGTATTCCCTGACATTCTATGATTTTACGAAATAAATAACCATACAGTAAATAGCTAACAACTCCAAAAGCAATAATAAAAAATGCCCACTCTGAAAAAATCAAATAAAAACTAAATAATAAATGAACTAAAAAACATCTTTTTTTTTGTTTCAACATTTTTTTCTTATCATTTTGATTACTTGTTGAATGAGTAATTAAACCTTGTGAAAAAAGAAATATCCCATTAATAATAATATGAAATGGCACTAATACAATTACTATCAGCCAGCTTTCTCCAATTAGACCCCATGACTCTATTTCACGTACAAAGAAAAAAGTAGTTGCCAAAAAATATGATATTCCCCACAATAAATCACCTAAAACTATTTTTATTATATTTTTTATAAAAAAAACTACATAATAAAAAAAGAATTACAATGAAATAAAGGGTCAATGGAAAAATTATTATTTCCGGTGCAATTTTTATAATTCTCACAACATCTTCCATAATTATTTTCTTTTCAATTGAACCAAATAATACTTATTACCCTTGTTCGGCATAGCATCTTGCTATGTCGTGTTAAAACAAATGCTCTGCATTTGACTTAATCTTTCTTTTCAATTTGCAAATTAGAAATTTGCTTTTAACTTCGGCATAGCTTGTAGTTATGTCGAACGGCTCGTTTTTCATCATTTACACGCTACGTCGAACTAAGGTCATTCCTGATAAAATTTTCTAATCATTTCATTTACCTCTGCGTCTGATGATGCCCATTTTACATCTATCATAAATTGCACATATTCTTCCTCTGTTTTTATTCTCTTTTTTCCGTGTCGATTGGAAAGAGGGGTAACTTCGTCAAAAAAATTATCATTAATTCTCCATTCTCCATTTTTATCTTTGATTAGATAACCACGATAAATATTAGAAGTGGCAATTTGTTTTAATTTCTCAAAACTCAATGGGGTGTGAATATTTTCTTGATAGTATTCACGAGGAAGTACCATAGCAGCTCCATCAAAAAAATACCATTGTCCATTAATCTTTACTCCATAAAAATGCCAAATACTATCTAAAACAGCATTACTATCTACACTACGTCTTAATATTGAAAAGAAAATTTTGTTTCCTATTTCATTCACACAAAAAACGGAATCTAATCGGTAATCCACGGTTTTTTCATAATATTTCCATAATCCCAATTCATGCTTAATCCAACTGTTAATACTATCATTAGCCATTTGGTACACTAAATAATATTCTTCTCCTAATATTGCTTGAGATGCTGTTAGCACCCTTTTTCGAATATCTGCAATTTCTTTTTCATTATATATCTTATACTTATTATCATTGCAACCGAAAAACAGCATAACAAATAGTATAAAATAATATAATATACTTTTTTTATTTCCTTGGTGTAACATATCCTTTATCTATTGTTCTAAGCTTAAAAATCCACATATAATTTCCAATAGAGTGACTACTAACAAATCCTTGTTCCTCCAGATTATCAGGAATATAAGCACGACCACTTTTATTTGGAATTTCAATCAAGTTTTTTACAGCACATTGCGGAGCTACACCATCTTGTTTATGGGTCGGATGTGTCTTCTCATTACTGCCATATTGCCATATTTCGATAAAATCATCTACATTTACCTCTCCACTACAAGGATTTTCGGGGGCAATGATGTAGAAACCTCCGAGTTTGATGTTTGGCATTGTCTCTTTCAAATATTCTATCATTCCAAGCGCGTATGCAAAACCCATACTGTGACACACAATATCAAGCGTATCTCCGGCAATAAAAAAGCCATCTTGTTGTAAATGGTATGACAAGTTTTTTCCGCCTTCCCGTCCTTCATTTTTCCGCCGATTAAATCCGGTCTCGTTAGCTTTGGTATTTAATGCACTTCCGTAACACCTTGTTTCCACTGCAACAAGTATCCATTCTTTTCCAAGCAAAATAGATACACCATCGACACCATATTTTAAAGCTTTCTCTTTAAAACCGGAAGGCCATTTGTCAATAGTACTCCGGGCGCTACAATAAAAGCTCGTCATATCGTTATGATTTGAAGTGGAAATATCCATGTGTCCATCAGCATAATAAATTTTTCTACTTTTCAATCGGGATATAAATTCGATATCTATTCCTTCCCAATATTTGTGTCGGTCATTGGTTACAATAACATTGTCTGTTTCAGAATTCATTCTGGATAGATCATAGCCATTGACAAAAAGAATAGTATTGCTGCCGATTGGTTGACAAGGTACACATCTATTTTTATAGTCTTCAATGTTTATTTCATTCCAGTCTCGTAAGTTTTTGGAGAAATAATAAATCGGTTCGTTCCGTTCCGGAAAATTTTTGTCTATTAAAAGATAATCGCCTGATACTAATTGATAGATTGTATATCTGCCTCTTTCTGCAGATGTTACCCAGTCCATATTGAAATATTTACCATACTGCAAACCATTATATTCCACTTTTTTTCCGCTTTTTTCTACTACAAGTTTTTTTATGTCTCTTTCGTTAAGAGATAACCATTGACCCAGTACCGTCTTTTTGCCTGAATTTTTCCACTTCTCACCCGTTGGAATTGTTATTTCTTCCCAGCATTTACATAATAACCCTTTGGTGCTCAAAGTCCAAAAACCTGTTTTAGCTGCTTTTAATAATTCTGGTTCTGTTACTATATCTCTTGGTTTCATTTCGTTCGCTCTAAAAGGTTCTGTTCTGTAATCGGAACAGACTTTCATGTCTACAATGCAATTGCCTCTTTTATCAGGATTGCTACTGCTTTCTACTCCTATCAAAACAATACCTCCTGATACTGCGTCATACGTTGTTTGATAAAATACAGGTTTCCCTTCTGCGTTTATTATCATTTTTCCTTCTGCATCTACTCTTACATAGCCTATAAACTGTTTGCTTGAATTAAATCTGGCTCTATAAAGAGAACCATCGATATGAAATCCCAGTAAACAACCTAAAGCCAAATTATCATCAATTTGTTTAATATTGGTTCTTCCCGTAAAAGCGGGATAAGCAGATAAAGGAAGAGTTATAATTTGATTTCCCGGCGTAACGTAATGAGCGTAGGAGCTATTATAATCCCAAGGATTTATTGTGCCGGCGGCTCCAACTCCTGTAAAGTATTCATCCCAGACTCTATCTGACAAGTGAACAGGGAAAAATGTTGCAATTTGACTCATTGCATCCTCATCTCCCTCCATAAAACTCCAAACAAAGTTCTGATTATGTGCAATATACCACTGCCAGCAAGTCAGGAATGAACCGTCGGAATAATCCATCAGATTATCGGTTGATTTTTCCTCCACTCCATAGTTAAACGTGTGTTCCAACGTAAATGCTCCGTGACCTAACTCGTGGGCTATCAAGCGAGCATTGTTTATTTCATTGCCAAAGATGTATCCTGTGCGTTTGTCACGTGGCATATCGCCTTGCACGTTTGCGGGGTTCGATTTTTCGAGTGCGAAGAGGTAAACCGTTCCTTTTTTCAACTCCCTGCCGGATTGGGCATAGAGTCGTTGCAATGTTCTCATCTCTTCGGTTTCTCTTTCCCAAGTGCCGATGTCTTGTACGTTCAAGCCTTTGGAGAGGTCAAGACCGGTTTCGCTGTTTACCACAAATTTTTCATCTATCGTTACATTTACTTTTACGCCGATAGGGTTATAAATCTTGTTTAATTCGTCTTGTAGAGACGGGGCGCGCCCCGTCTCTACATCGGAGCGATTTACTACGGGCACAATCACCACATCAAGTGTTTTCTCCGTATAATGCGCCAAGAGTATTTTACCCAAGGTCATATAATTTTTGGAACCAGCCGATTCCTGTACAACGGCATATACGCCCTGCGAAGTACGTTCGTCTCCGCCAAATACGCTGATGGTATAGGTTTTGTCGTCCGTGTTGTATTTGCTTTCCAATATCACGTTGTCGGTGCAGACGAATTTAACGTTTGAAGGTTGATAGCCGCTCAGGGCTTTGCTGATTTCCGCTTTTATTTCACGCATTTGTCCGGTCGGTACGAGTGTCCACGGCACTTGGTAGTTTTCTTTGAGCGTTTCGTAGTGTTCTTCTATAAATCCTTTGCCTTTAAATGCGTCGGCTTCTTTGTCGAACGGCATGTTTTGTTGGTCAACGCTGAATTTTACCTCGCCTAAATTGAATGAGCGGGAGTTTTTTTCGATGGCTATGTTGTTGTCAATCTTTCCGACTTTGGTTGCATTTCCTTCCGAATCTACCACATAGACATTTCCTTCGGTATCTTGTACCACAGAGTTGGGGTGCTTGCTTGGATCATCCACTTTCGGGATAGTTGCTCCTTGCTCGTTAAGCAGTTTTCCCCTCGATTCCTTGTTGAGTACGCCGTTTAGGTCAAATGTGGCGGAAGTGGCGAGGTTGTAAACGGTTACGATTTTGCCGTTCATCAACTCGGATTTATCGTTTACCGTGATGTTGTCGAATTTTACGCGTAGTGGTAATACCTTCAAGAGCGGCGCATCCACCTTTCCGTATCCGGAGAATGTACCGTCGTTGTTTTTGGTTACTTCGGTAACAGTAACTTTGTATCCGTTGGCAATGATAACATCATCTTTTTGGAGTGATGCAATCTTTTCCTTTGAGTTTAATGGAGGAAGCGGGTTTCCGCACTCCGGTTTTTTCTCATCGCGCGTGAGTTTAAATTCGAGCACGTTGCTGTATTGACTGAATTTTCCGTCCTTGAAACAGCCCTGCACGCGCACTTCGTAGGTTACTTCTTGTGTGATACCGTTGAGCAGGAGCGAGTCAGCGGCTTCGTCAGCGACGGCTGTTTTACCCTCTATTAACGAGTTTTGGACTACCCAGTCGCGCTCCATCAGAGTATCTTTTCGGCGGTATTCGACCAGGAAATGGTTGTATTTTTGCTCGTTTTTCCACACGGCAGAGGCTGATATATTGGTGGTGTCGATGCGCAACAGTTCGGGTATGTCCTCGGTCAGCGTTTTAACCTTCTTGTCTTCTTCCTTCGATTTTGCCAAGAGAGCGTCAAACGGATTGATGCAGGTTCCGTAGTCGAAGAAGAACATTTCGCTGTAGCCGTTGTTTTTTATGGCAGCCTGGTTGTAACCGTTTTTGGTATTTAACGTTTGTACGCGCCAAGCGTAACGTTTGTTTTTTTGGAAATTACCGGCAGTTTGTTGCATACTGAAAAACGATACCAATATATTATCTTTTTCAATATCAGGTTCTTTTGATTCTGCGATATTTTGCGGAGATACATCGTCACGGAGTTCAAAAATTTCCAGCTTGTAGCGTTTGTTGGAACTCATAGAAGCAGTTTGATCTACCCACGAGAAGTTAACCGGCATATTTTCTTTGATGCAACTTCCGTCAGCGGGGGAGATAGGGTAGGGTGGTTGTCCCTGTTGGAAATAGACAAAGGTGGCTGTCGGTTCGCTGATCGGCATATTCGTTTTTGTGTCAATCGCCTGAAAAACAAGTTCGTAGTGCCCCTCTTTTAAACAAAGGCTTTTACCTTTGTTTTCGATGCTTTTAAATATATTGGACAATTGACGACCCGAAATGGTGGTGGCTATTCCGGGTTGTACCTTGAAGTTATTTTCGTAATTAATTTCAAACGGCTTGGATTGCAATTTTACGGAATTGCCTTGTTTTACGGTAAATTGCAGGGAAAACCGGTATTCGTTTTCGCGCATATCGCGCTGCAAGGCAATGACGCGCAGGCGGGTAAAGTCATCGTTTATGTAATCGAACAGACAGGGCGTGAACGGCGGCAGTAACTGTACGTGCAACTGTACCGGGTAAATTGCCGGTTGAGCGTACAACTTTCCTGCCCCACAAAAAAATATGGTAAACAACAAAAATAATCTAAACTGATATAAACTTATACTCTGCATTTTTTGTGATTTTCTTGAAAACGGGTACAAAGGTACATTTTTTTCGATGATTTCCTCCTCCGGTACACACAAAAAACGCCAGTTATTCCGAGTGCTCAATTATTAATAATCAAACAGACAGAAATGACGAACAGATCCCTCCCTATGGTCGGGATGACCGGCGTTCCCCTCTTTCTCATCATATGCATGGTGTCATCCTGAATGTAGCGTAGCGGAGTGAAGGATCTGCCATCAATCACTCCGCATATTGATTATGAGTGCCTTGCATATTCACGTCATTGGTAATGGAACAAAGTGAAATGAGGAATCTAACCCAAATAACAATGAATCTTAAAAATATGTCAATAATTATTTTTACATTACTTGTCACAAAAAATAGTTTTTCTCAAAAAAAATCCTTACCTTAGCGCACTTGGATTTGTATATGATCTATTAGGGGGATTTCAAATATGGGTATAGTATTTCTTGCGTGGATTTTTTACACTCCTTCATCAGTAAATAAATAATATTCAATCATAAAACTAAAAAAATAAAGCGTATGAAAAAGCCTTTATTAAAAAGTAAGTTATGGATGGTGGCGACAGGTGTGTTGTTATTGTCCGTTTTTAATGTTTCTGCTCAAGCCCCGACTTGTGTGGTGGGAGGGACGAATTTTGATACGGATGTAACGTTGTGTGATCCGACTTTGGCTAATAACGCAACCGGTTGGTTTAGTCCAACCGTGGCTGCTCAATTGGCTACTCAATGTGGAACATCACCGTATTACGAAAATGTGTCCAAAGGTAAACATATTGGGTTACAGACGAACACGATGTCGTCAAAAGGCGAAATTTTTTCAACCGCATCGTGGGCTCAAATTTTGACAACCGGTAATAATCCTCCAAATACGAATGTAGGAGGAAGTGCCATCGTGGCAAATCCCAAATTGATAGACAACCGGTTGAAAGAATTTCATGGCAATATGTTTGTAAATGCGGGAGCAACTCACGAACAACCGTTTTTTTCCTATACCGTAACAGGATTGGAGCCGAATTCGACGGTTGTTTTTACGGCAGATGTTTACAATTTGCTTGACCCCATATCGGGAGATGAATATTATAAAGCCAATGGAAACACAAATTTTTCCATTGGGGGATATAATTGGGATGCTTGGGGTAAACAATATACCGGAAACAATAGTATAGCAATTAACGGTTCTACTTCTCTAAGCACTAACAGCGTAGGCGGAACAGTGGATAATGGAAAGGGCGATTTTGCCACTACGGGGACAATTCCTTTCGGAGACTCTAAGCAGTTAACAATAACATCGAAGGCTGACGCAAGTGGATCTGTAACATTTTATTTGGCAAGACCCGGAGGCATTAATTTTGCCCCTATCGGTATTACAAAAATTGAAGTAAAAGGTACTATCAAGCCAACAATCGGTTCTCAAAAAGTAATCCCTGTTTGTCCCGGAAATCCGGTAACGCTTTACCCGAAACAGGCTTATCCTTCCGGCACAACTTACTCTTGGTCAATAAATACTTCTCCGGCACAGACAGGTACTTCTGAATTTTTTACTGTTACTCCGCCGGAGCTAAAAGATTATGTCGTTACGCTTAGCGTAAAAATGCCTGGAGCCAGTTGTGCATCTCAATCAAATACATTGGAATTAAAAACTAAAAAATGTTGTGAGGCAGCAAACGGTACGCCATTGGCAGATACTTATGTTTTCTTTGATGATTTTGGAACGTTTCCTTCGGATAATACATACGAATATAGAAATCCGGACGGAACCATTACTCAGGGAAGTGTTGCCGGGGTATTCCCTTATGACAACCGCCCGCCGGTTGCAAATCCTCCTCCCGGTTTTAAGACAAATGTTACTTATTGGGCAGATAGTCCGAATCAGCACGATAGGGCTTTAATTATCCCTTGGGGACCGTATGGAACTCCGTTTTACGATAATTCACAAACCAAAAGAGGAGGAATGTTATTTTTTGGTTTAGGAGGATCTGGATACTTGAATAGAGCTCTCTACGAAAGAACCGTCTGTGGTTTATGTCCAGAGAAAGAGATTAAATTCGGAGCAAGTTATTCTGCAGCAAATACGCTTAATACCACAGAAGGGGTATTCGGGGTAGAGCTTCAATTATTAAAAGGAGATCCTAATAAAGGTACGCTCGTTGCAACTCCGCTTGCACGTTCCGGCCCTCAAGTTTTAACAAAGCCGGAATGGCGTTCTTTTGATGGGAAATTTACGGCAGACAACACGTTTCTTACTAGCAATGTCGACAGATGTGTAACTTTGCGGGTAATCAGTACACAGGATAATTATGCCGGAATGAATCGAGGAGACCTCTTTTTAGATGATATTTATTTCTCCGTTTGTACACCGCCCGATGTAGCAGTAAGTTCATCGCTAACCGGTCCGGAGTTGTTAAATTTATGCTCAGAGAACCCTCTGACGATAAGTGCGATAACTTCACCGTCAGCTTTAGACTACTATGGTGCAAGTACTATTCGTTATTTATTTCAATATACATTTCAAAATCCGACTACAACATTGAATCCGACATGGAAAAACTTGGGAGATATTCAAATAGATCCGTCATATACAATTGCCGACCCGGGAAATGATCTTGATGTATTCCCTGATGGAATAGAAATGACCTATTTCCGCGTAGTGATAGGCAAAGAGAGTCAATTAAAAGACCCCGCAGAGTTGGCCATGGATGCTCAAAGTCCTTGTCGTAATATATCTATTTCTTCAATACCAATTGAAGCAAGTAAAAACTGTCCCAAATGTACTGAGCCTAAAGCGATAGCCATTACACCATCTGTAACAGCAACCGGCACCCCCCGTACGGTAAATCTATGTGAAGGTCAAAGTGTAACATTGAACACGAACAACATAGCTAATA
>Ga0209737_10000109_pt1 | contig 73711 bp, 52 predicted proteins | sample TergutCu122P3_FD_187284 | JGI IMG/M metagenome (GOLD analysis project Ga0209737, IMG submission 187284) | Cubitermes ugandensis P3 segment gut microbial communities from Kakamega Forest, Kenya - Cu122 P3 (SPAdes) (version 2) | ecosystem: Host-associated > Arthropoda: Insects > Digestive system... | reverse complement strand
GCCTTGAGGGCTTGGTCATGGTTATGCTGGCTGGAATGCCGGCTTGTATGCCTGAACGAGCCATCTCCTGAGCCAATGACAGAGGAAGCGGGGTTTAGGGCAGCAGCTGGCGTATGAATCAAAAGAGGAATAAACATTTTCTGGTCACCTGCCCTGGCACACATCGCATTGCCCCTGGACTGGGTATTGGGGGTGCCACAGTTGGTGCTGTCTGCCATATAGGCCTCCAGCGAAACGTCCAAGTAGCCTACCATTCCAGCAGGGTTTGGAATTCCATCCAAGTGTCTGATGGCATAGTTGTTGTGATATAAAGTGCAAGCAGTGGGCAGACACTCCCCTGCCGTGACGGTGTGACTCCAAGAACTTTTCCCAGAGGTGAAGACGGGCCGGGAAGCATTCACCACATTGGCCATAATCCGCTTTCTTTCATCCACAGGAGAGATGGGAGAGAGGGCGTTGTCACAAGCATCATCCAAAGGAGAGCTTTCAAGGGCGCAGGCAAACTGCTGCTTGTTGAGCGTTTGGAAGTGGTTTCCATTCACCTGCACGCACGGCGCGCCGCTTTTGGCGAGAATGTCTTGCGACAGAAGTTCGCTGGTCTGCCGAACAACCGAACGCTGAGACTTGTGGATGGATTGAATCATCTTCACGAAGTTCTCAACGGCTTTGTTGAGAGGCTCCTCGATCGCTGCCATATTCCCTATTTGAGCTGCAGCCATCAAATATTGTACCTCCATCATCGCAATTTGGATGAGACACCCCAGGTGAAACATCGGCGCTTCAAGAGCCCCCGCGGCTGCCACGGCAAGTGCGCCCGTCCCTGGCACCAAAGCAGCTGAGTTGGCCGCGGCAACATAGGCGTGTGCGGTGGCCATGGACACGAAAGTTGCTGCAATGGCTCTGTTGGAATAGGCGATGTAATTCATCGCGCGCGCTTCAACCACGGCCATGGAATAGGCGGAGGCATCTGCATAGGACTGGAGACGAATTCTTTCGTGAACGGCGTGCGCAACGCTGAAGCTCATCATCAATGACAAGGCGAGCAACAACATCGTCAAACACCCCAAAACCAACACCTGACCGCGCCTTCCTGACATAAACAACCTCCTCCACCGGTTGCCCGCACGCTATGTGAAAACAACTTCCCGTGCAAGCAGAAAGCGTTGCATGTCGGCACAATTATTTTTTATCCAGGCTTCCAAAAACTTTTTGCAGCAGGGGCGTTATCCGCGCCTTGACGTCTTTTCGTATTTTGAGTTCTTCTGCTTCTGCTTTCAAAAAAACGCCGTTCAGCGCTTTCGTCGTCAGAAAGTCGTTCAAGTCGGTGTTGACGGGCTTTAGGTTGGCGGCTTTGCCGGCGGCAGAATGGGCCAGGGCGTTCCATTTGCCTGTCAGGGTTTGCCACGAGTCCAGGGTGGATATGTTGCCGACAATTTTCTTTTTCGTCGAGGCTTCCAGCTTGGGTTTGTAGAGCGAATAAAGCTCGTTGTACGTCGTTTTTTTCAAATAGGCGGTGGCCGCGTTGTCCGCGCCTTTCAAAATGCCAAAGCCGTCTTGTACCGTCATCTGACGAATGCTGCCGATGAAAATGGGGGCAACTTCCCTGGCCGCGTCTTCGGCAGCTCGGTTGATTCTCAAAATGAGGTCCGCAAGCAGCTTGTCACCCCCCGGTATTCTCGAAATGTTGTCGACTATCATCCGGGCCTCGTCGGGCAGGAAAATTTTAACGGCCGCATCGCCAAAATAACCATTCTCGGCCGACAATGTCCTGGACGCGTGGGTGGCACCCGTGCTCAACGCTTCCTTGAGTCCACTGACAACTTCGCTCTCCGTCAGCCCAGGGCCTGTACGGACAGCATCCACCACTTTGGCGCAGGCCGCCAAGAGGAGAACAGACGCGACTGCGAATAATTTTTTCATGTGTTTTTGAGTTCGGCTCCGGGGGAACAAACAAAGCACAGCGAAGGAGAGAAACCTTGTCATGCTCTATACGAAAATTTCGTTTTTTCTGAAAGCGTCGATCAAAGTCGACAGCACAGCCACACTGGAATAGAAGGCCTCACACATGCCTCAACGCTTCCCTTTCCTCGCCAGCATCCCCATGGGTATTGAGGCGCTCGCCCTCGCGGAGCTTCAAAAACTCGGCGCCCACCTCCCCAAACGCTCGCCCTGGGGAATTCGCTTTTCAGCCAACCTCCACGAGGTGCTCTCCATTGCGCTCCACAGCCGCCTGTGCCAGCGGCTCCTGCTTTTTTTGGGAGAGTTTGAAGCCCAGGGCACCCAGGGCCTCTATGAGGCCGCAGCCGCTGTCCCCTGGGAGGAATATGTGCGTCCGGACTCCACCTTCTGTGTGGAGGCCAAACTCCGACAAAGCGAGCACCTCCACTCCGGCTTCGTCGCCCTCAAACTCAAAGACGCCCTCGTGGACCGCATGCGCCAAAAATGCGGACGCCGCCCCAATGTTGACGCTCAAAACCCTGCCGTGCGCGTCGTCGCCTTGCTTTATAAACACCGCCTCCACCTCTTTTTGGACTTGGCAGGCCGCCCCCTAAGCCGCCGCGGCTACCGCACCCAACAGGGGGCCGCCCCCCTCCAGGAAGGCCTTGCCGCCGCCTTGCTTCTTTGGGCCGAATATTCCCCCGGGGAGGCTTTTTGCGATCCGATGTGCGGCTCCGGTACCCTCGCCATTGAGGCCACCCTCATGGCCCTGGGGCGCGCCAGCGGCCTTCTCAAACCCATGGGCGTGGAGCGCTGGCCCGCCTGGGGGACGACAGCCCGCCCCCTCCTCCAGGAATTGAGAAAAGAAGCCCGCGCACAGGAGTCCACCTCCTGCCCCCCCATGGTGGCGCGCGACGTGGACGCACAACTCCTGGAGAAAGCCAGACACAATGCCCGTGCGGCCGGCGTCTTAAAATACATCCGCTTTGAGCTTGCGGATGCAACGAAGGCACCCCCGCCGGGCCCTTCGGGCCTTGTGGCCACCAACCCACCCTATGGCTTGAGGCTTCAGAATGAAGGCGGCCAGAAAGGCATGAAAGCTTTTTATTTCAAATGGGGGGAGGCCATGCAGCGCTGGCCCGGCTGGCGCCTGGCTGTCCTTGCGGCCAACCCGGCTTTTGAAAGCGCTTTCCACAGACGCCCTTCAAAAAGAATGCAAATAAAAAATGGCCCTCTGGACTGCCAACTTCTACACTATCCTTCCAAAGCAAAACCTGTGCCCTTGCACAAAACAGGAGAACTCGACAAAGATCGGAGGTAACTTGACAAGCTGACGCTCTGCTTCGCGGATATTCTTTTGTTGTTTGAAATATGTGCTGTCTGAAACTGCATTTCGTTTCTCCTTACCATGTCCAAAGGCACTACCCCTCTCGATGACAAAACGCAGCCTCGTGCCGATCCCTACGTGGGCGTCACCATCGACGGGCGTTTCCGCATTGTACAGCTGGTTGGCACCGGCGGCATGGGCCGCGTCTACCGCGCCATTCAAACCGGTTTAAACCGCGCCGTCGCTCTCAAAATTTTGGATCCGCCTCATGGCACCGGCGTCAGTGAGTCTTTGCGACAACGCTTCCTCGCGGAAGCTTCCATGACGGCCAAATTGCACCACCCCAATACCGTCACCGTCATTGACTATGGCGCTACTTCCAACGGTACTTTCTACATTGCTTTTGAATTTCTCGAAGGGCGCACGCTGGCGCAGGTGTTGACGCTCAGCGGCGCTCTGCCGTGGCCCAGAGTCCTGCACATCGCTCAGCAAGTCGCTCGCTCCCTGCGCCAGGCCCACAGCATGGGCGTGGTGCACAGAGACTTGAAGCCCGCCAACATCATGCTGCTGGATGCGGACAGCGACACCGACTTGGTGAAGGTGCTGGACTTCGGCCTCGTCAAAGCCTTTGCCAACCACCGGCACTTAAACCTCAACCATGACGTCACCCAGGCCGGTATGCTGGTGGGCTCCCCCACCTATATGTCCCCGGAGCAGGGCCAAAGCAGTCAGGCAGATCCACGCAGTGACTTGTATGCCCTGGGCATCGTCATGTACGAGTCCCTCACGGGCTCCCCGCCCTTTCACGGCAGCTCTCCCATTGAAGTCATCCTCAAACACATCAACTTCCCTGTCCCCGCTATCCAAGTGCCTGCGGACTTTCCTTTGCTTCCTGCCGCCGTTGAAAACCTCGTCTTAAAATGCCTTGCCAAGGAGCCTGAAAACCGCCCCGCCTCCATGGATGAATTCCTCCTGGTCACCCAGGCCCTCCTCGTCTCCTCCGGTGCCTTTTCTTCGGGCCTCTCTAAGCCCTCTTCACCTTATCTGCCCAGCATTGACGGGCCGCCTCCCCTCTCTTCTCCGCCGCCTTTTCCCCGGCATATTTCTTCGCCCCCGCATTTCCCTAAGCATGTCTCTTCGCCCCCTCACTTTCCGGCTTCTCCTCCGCCCATCCCCATTCCTTTGACGCCGCTGCCGCACACCTCACCGCCGTATGCGGATACGCTGAAAACCGCTCAGGCACCCCGCGCCTCCACGCTGTCTTTTGTTTCTCCCGGCTCCGCGCCGCCGCCACAGCCGGAGCCTCAGTCCACGCAGGGCATTTGGATAACGGCCTTCGCCTTAAGCATTCTCTCTGTCGCCTTCGTCTGGTGGCTGTTTCAAAAACCCCCCGCCGGCCCCTACCTGGATGCTTTGCCGCCTTTGCTTCCCCCGCCCGTCATTCAAAAATACAATGCGCCGGAGGAGCTTTTTGAGCACCACATTTTCTCCAAGCCCCCCGGCGCCACGGTGTTTGTCGACAGCATGGAGCAAGGCACAACACCGCTGGAAATAAAACTGCCCTTGAGTCTGGCCAATCAAAGCTTTCAATTGCGGCTTGAGTTGGAAGGCTTTCAAACCCTGGAGTTTGAAACCCTCCTGGGCCCGCACCTGGCGCCTGTTGAAAAACAACTGCGCCCTTTGCCGCCTTCCAGGCAAAAGCCCAAACCTCCCCCTGCTGTCGAAACGCCCATTGAAAACATTCCCAGCATCGACGTGAATGAGGGGCTTTGAAAAAACCTCACGCGTCCGAAGAAAGCTCTGCGCCTGTGGCTTCCAGCTGTCGCCAGAAGGCCGGGAAACTCTTTTCCACGCACTTAGGGCCCCACAGCTTGAGGGGGATGCCGGACATGGCGGCCAAGGTGGCGGCCGACATGGCTGTGCGGTGATCTTCCTTGGCGTCCAACTCGAAATGCGGCACGCGGGGGCCCGGCTTCACCACAAAACGGTTTTCCTCCAGCACAAACGAAGCCCCAAAGGCCTCCACCATCGCCTTCGCGGCCTCCACCCTGTCGGACTCCTTCAAACGCAACACCGCAATGTCCTCAAAACGCGAAGGCTCCTTCAACATGCAGGCGAGTGCCACCAGACTTAAGATGGCGTCCGGGCACTCCGTCGCGGATACTTGAAGGCCGCCTTGCGGCTCCCCTTTCGCATAGGCAAGGCCCTGCCGAAAACCCGTCTCCAGCCCCAGGCTTTGCAAATGCCACCACAAGGCCTCGTCCGGGTGGCCCTGGCCCAAACTTAAACCCGCCACGGGGTTTTGGCTGGCCCACGAAAGCAACAACAAATAGCCCAGGGAGGACCAGTCGCCCGGAATGGGCGGCAACTGCCTGGGTACCGCTTTCACCGTCACCCATGTGCGGCGGTTTTCTTCCCATACGGAGAAGCCGGAGCACTCCAGCCACTTGCGCGTCATGTCCCAATAGCCGGGACTTGCCAAAGGGCCGCGCAGCAATACCGAAGAAGGCTGCGACGAAGCCCGGGCCACGCGCGCGGCACCCAACAGAAGGCTGGAGGCAAACTGACTGCTGGCCTGGGCCTCAATGTCCACATGCAGGGCCTTGGGTAATTCCCGGGGGGTGTGGAGGTGGAGGGGCCAGGGGTTGTGGCGCCGTATGCGAAGGCCCAAGGGGCCCAGGTGCTGCTCCAAGGCACTCAGCAGGGCCTCGTGCGGGCGCTCGCCCAGGCGCGCAGAGCCTACAAACTCCACTTCAATGCCAGGACGCAAGGCCGCCTGCGTCAGCAAAAAACGAAAGGGCACACCGCCGTCTTTGCAGTCTATGCGCAGCTTGGTTTCAGGGCCGGCCAAAGTCTTCAGCCCTCTGGCCATGACTTGGACGTCCCCGGGCAAGTCCTCGTGGCCCGGGCCTTCCGCTTCCGGCACCGGTGAGGGCAAACCCCAAATGGCTGAAACCACCATGGCACGTTGCGCATCGGACTTCGAAAGCGGCGGCAACAAAGTGCAGGGCTTCCAGGTGTTGCGTCTTATCCACACAGCTTTCACGGCTTCTCTCCTTTGCGCCAGCATGCAGCCAGGGGTGCCCACGCCTCGGTGGGTACCTCACACAGCGCTACCTCTCCCAGCGCCCTCAGCAATACCATACGGAGGCTCTGGGCCACTTTGTTTTTCTTGTCCGCCCTCAACAAAGCCTCCACCTTCTCGTCCCCCGCCCCTGCCAGGGCTTTGGCCAGGGCCTCCCTCCCCGGTAGGCCCGCCCTCTCCCAGGTGGCCTCCACCTCCTTGGCCAAATACGCGGGCGTTATGCCCAAACAGCGGCCTACGTCCAGCGCGCACCTTAGGCCCATGCCTACCGCCTGCCCGTGGCGTATGCGGTAGCCAGAGAGGCTTTCTATGACGTGGCCAAAGCTGTGGCCAAAATTCAAAACGGCACGCCTGTCGGTGGACTCATAAGGATCTTCCTCGCATACGCGGGCCTTCATCTGGCGGGAGAGGCGGATGAGCTCCTCCTGGGGGGGCAAGGCCTGGGCCCAGGCTTCGAAATGCCCCTTGTCAAGACACGTCGCCATCTTCCAGGCCTCGCACAGGCCCTCCTGGTGCTGCGCTGCCGTCAGCGTCTCAAACAAAGCCGGACACAACAGCCCCGCTTCGGGAAAATGAAAAACCCCCAGCGCGTTTTTCACGCCCTTCACATTCAGCGCGCCCTTGCCGCCGACGCTGCTGTCCGTGGCGGCCAGCAAGGTGGTGGGCCAATGCCATAAACGCATGCCGCGCTTGAGGGTGTGCGCCAGCACCGTGCTGACGTCGCCAATGGTACCGCCGCCTATGGCCAGCAGCGTGGCCCCGCGCGGAAGGCCCTGCAGCTGTGCGGCCAGGCGCTCCAAGCAGGCCAGGGACTTGGCCGACTCGCCGGCCTTTATTTCCACCGGGGGAAGCGCGGCCCCAGCCAGCCAAGGCCGGAGGCGGGGGTGGAGGTGGAGGACCCGCCTGTCCACAACAGCGGCCCAGGGGGAGGGGAGGCGGGAAAAGAGGGTTTCGGGGGGGCCCCAGCAGTCCACCGGGGGCTTAAAGTTTCCAGGGGCAACAGTATTCATAACTCACAGCGCATGCGGAAAGGCGAGGGTGTGCAAACTCAAGTCAGCCAGGACAAGGGAAACCATGGCCTCCACCACGGGGACAACTCTGGGCAGTATGCAGGCGTCGTGCCTGCCGGCCTTGGCCATGTCGCCCAGCGTCGCGGGGGGTTTGAAGAAGACGCGCAGGTACAAAGGCTGCCCATTGGAAAGCCCCCCCTGCACCCCCCCGTAGCGCTCTCCCCCTCCCCCGTGGAATTGCTGGCCCCACAGCGCGACGTCCTCCAGTATGCCGTCGCCGCCCCATACCACGCCTGTGGCCGCGCCAATACCGGCCAGCGCATCCGCCAGGCGCGCCTTGAGTTTGCCGAAAACCGGCTCCCCGAAGCCCACGGGCACACCCAAAGTACATACGTCAACGCTGCCGCCCAGGCTGTCATGCGCCTCCTTGGCCTTGTGAATGAGGGCCGCCATTTTTTCAGCCGTATGCGGACAAGGGCAGCGCGAGGGGTGGGCGTCCACAGCTTCCCGAGAAGGAGGAGAAGGGGGCGAGGGCATGCGAAGCGGCCCCACCTGACTTACCCAGGCAACCGTAGAAAGGCCGGGAAAGTGCCTGGCAAGGAAAGCTTCCGCAACGGCGCCGCCAATGACGCGGCTGAGTGTTTCGCGCCCGCTGGTGCGCCCGCCGCCGCGCCTGTCCTGGTGCTTAAAGCGCGCGCGCCACACCGCGTCGGCGTGGCCGGGCCTGTCCTTTTCGCCAAAGGCGGCATAGTCCGCCGAGCGCTGGTTGGTATTTCGCACGAGTGCCGCAATGGGGGTGCCGAGGGTTTTGCCCTCATACACGCCCGACAAAATTTCAACGCAGTCCGCCTCGGCGCGCGAGGTTGTCAGCGCCGACTGGCCGGGCTTTCGCCTGTCGAGGGCCTGTTGCAGCACCGCTTCACTCAGCGAAATACCGGCGGGGCAGCCCTCCACAACGGCACCCAGCGCGGGGCCGTGGCTTTCGCCAAAGCTTGTCAAACGGAACAGGTTTCCAAAACCATTCATTGCGCATTCTCCCAGAGGCGGCGTTGGCCTCTTGCCTGCGCAACAAACCATGTTGCGCCCAGCATGCAAGGCTTTCCGCCCATGCCGACAATTTTCTGCGCCAATGCCCAGGCCGGTTTTCCGTAGGCAATGAGGGCCACCTGCGCGCCGTCCAGCAAAAGCCCCGGCGGCACCTCCACATGCGTAGGGAAAGTCCACAACACCGTGCCCTCCAGGCGGCCTGCAGCCAGGGCCTCTTCCACGGAGGCAAGAAAGCGCAGCGAAATGCCCAGCTGGCGGGCGGCCTCTTCCAGCGCAACGGCGACACCCCCCCTGCCCAATACTGTCACCTCCTTCGCCCCCAAAGCCTCCAGTGTTGCCCTCGCCCCCTCCACGTCGGTGTTGTCCTTATGCCAGCCCTTCGCTGTACGTACGAGCGTGTTAACAGCAGGCCACTTGCTGCCGCGCGCGAGGGCAAGCTTGAAAGGCGTGGTAACAGCAAAGCCGGCATAAAAAGGCCGGAGGGTTTCGACGAGGGCTTCTACGTCGGCGTCTTCGGGCAAGTCCAACCTGTCAAAAGGCTGGGGGTGGAGGCGGGGGGAGCGCGCATGGGCAATGCGGTGGCCGAGTATACCCAGGCGGGGGCGGGGGTGAAAGCCGCTGCGCGCCTCGCGCACGGCGTCCTGGAGGAGGCGTTGCCCCGGGGCGGCGCGCCAGTTTTCTGTTGGCGCGGAGAGGTGGAGGTAGTCCAGCTGGTTTTTTTCAGCCAGAAGGCAGCGGAAGGGCAGCGCCAACGCGCCCATGGCCAGCACGGTTGTCAGCGTTTCTCCGCGCAGCTGCAAAAGCAGCTTTTGAGTTTCCAGAAGGCGCAAGGCCTCCTTCACTTCGCCTGTGGGCTCCACATGTTTGCACACAAGCCCCTGGGGCACCTTTTCCCAGAGGGCCACGGCCTCCCCAGCTTGCATGGGCGCAGCTGCGTGCAAAGAAACCAGGTGGGCTGCTTCCTTGCCCACGTCACAAAGCTCCACGTCCACCCAGAAGGCGTGCGGCCTCCATGTTGCAGGCACGGGCTGGCCGCGCCGCGCCATGAGGAGGGGCAGCACTTCGGCCAGAGGTGCCACGTCGAGGCTGGGGCCGTGCAAGTCCGTGCGCAACTCCAGAATGTCGGCGCCCTTGGCTTTGGCTTCGGTGGCGAAGGCCAGGGGTTGCGCCACGCCGGGAGGCAACGTTACGACGCGCTGTGGGCGCCAGCCTGCCTCGGCCGAAAGGCAAAATTCCACCCAGTCGAGTTTGGGAAGTTTTTCGTGAAGGGCCTGGCGCTCGGCATAGGTTTGCCACAACTCCTCCTCGAGGCTTAACTCTGGACGCAGGCGCGGCCTTTGCGTGTCCAGCAGCAGCCGCTCTCTATAGGTTTCAAAGCTGATGGGCACTTCCACGACGGTACAGCCTTGAAGCAGTTTTGGCCAGGCAGTCCAGAAGCCTCCGCCGACAGCCACGAGGCTGGCCTGGGGAAGCTGGAGGAATGTTTCTTTCTCGAGTTCGCGCAAGCGGCCTATGCCGTGGTGTTGCACCAAGGTGCGTATGTCACAGCCGACTTTGCGCTCTATTTCCGCGTCCAAGTCCACGGGGGGTGTTGTGAGGTGGAGGAGGCTGGCGACATAAGGCAGGAGGGTACTTTTGCCTGCGGCCCTGTGGCCGACAAGCACGACGGTGCTGCCGCGGCGCAGGGCCTTTGTGGGCAGAGTGCTTTTGTGTTGTTGGAGGGCACGGAGTTTTTCATGCAGGCGCGGGTCCACCTGCTGCCAATATGGGGGGGGAGAGGGTTTCACAGGGGGGGAGTATAAAGGGTTTTTTTTTCAATGCCAGGGGGGAATGGGTGTCGAGTTTGGCGAATGCAGCAGAGAACAATGACGGGGCACTTATTTGTTCCGCCCCTACACACCTCCACCAACGCCTATAGAAATTTGTAGGGGCAGGCCCCCGTGCCTGCCCTTGCTGCGCCCCTTCCCCACCCTACGGGGCTTCCTCACCCAGCGGCGGAAGCGTAGAAGCCGTCTGTCGCTTCGCCTTGGCCTTGCCCGCCCGCTGCGCCATGAGGGTTTTGTACTTGGCAATAAGCGTGTTGAGCGAGTCTATAAAGCCGTGCAGCGTTGGCTCACTTTCCAGGACAACACGCGCATTCAGCCTCTCTGTGAGTTGCCGATAAGCCGTGTCCATGTTTTTTCTTTCCTGCTTCAACACAGCCTTGGTTTTCTGGGCGGACTCATCCAGCCGCAGCCGATAAAGCATTGCAAAGTCATTGTTGGCTGCCTCCAACTCGTTCGCCCAGTCCTGGAGTCCGACGTTGTCGAGCGCGTCCGCATAGGCGCCGCGAAGCTCCTGCATCATATTATACACCCCCGACGTCTGCTCATTGAGTGGCTTGCTGCCAAGCTTTCCATAAGTCTTGAAGAGGATGCTGAGTCTTTTGGCGGCTTCTTGCACTTCCAGCCGGAAATGCTTGAGGGAAGCACGGTTTTTGTCCACAAGCCCACGGAAGGCTTTGTCGCGACGCTTGTCCGCCTTATGAATTTCCTCCGTGAGGGCACTTTTGGGTATTTTCTTCAAGGCCTCATCCGCCCGCCTGTAGAATTGCAAATAGGCCTCAAACGGGGCCTCCACCTTCAAGTTGGCAGCCCCCGAGCGTGTCACCAGCTTAATAAACTCGGTATGAAACTGGAAATGCTCGTCGTTGCGCATTTTACTAAGTTCAATGCTTTGTGTTTTCATGTTTGTTCCTTTCATCTGTTGTTGGGTTGACTACAGTTAAGTTTCAAGGTTTTTCAATGTGTTGCAGTGACTAGCGCAAGCCATGTTGAGCACCCGGGGCATGGTTGCGGGGAACCCCGCAAGCCATGTTGAGCACCTGGGGCATGGTTGCGGGGAACCCCGCAAGTCATGTTGAGCACCTGAGGCATGGTTGCGGGGAACCCCGCAAGCCATGTTGAGCACCTGAGGCATGGTTGCGGGGAACCCCGCAAGCCATGTTGAGCACCTGAGGCATGGTTGCGGGGAACCCCGCAAGCCATAGGCAATGTCTTTTTGTCGCCTCAGTGTATGCTGAGAGCCCAAGTCAGCCTTGCTTTGTATTCTTGCGTCCACATTACTAAGGCGTTTGAGCGAGCATTTTGTTACATGAAAAAATGAAAAAAATGAAAAGCGCAGGGAAACTGGGGGGATGAAGAAAACCCCCGCCTCCATAAAGAAGCGGGGGTTGGGTTTGCTGTTTCCGGCCTTAGTCGTTTAATGGCTCAGGGCATGAACACCTGGAAGCCGTGGCGGGGGGCACTTCAAGGGTTTCGCCTGGGGCGGTCCGGTGGTTTCAATATATTTATCAGCCATTGTGTGGCCCTCCTTGTGAGGTGTGGAACAACACGCCGCGCTCAAAAGGGTAGGCCGGGTTCCGGACACACAAGGGTGGCCCAGACGCGTTCACAACCGGGTAAGCTTAGGCAAAAACCGGTGGGCTTTAGGCCCCACGGCCGGGCCACCAAGAAGCTGAAGGCAACAAAAAAGCACCAACAGCTTCTTGGTGGCTCTCCTCCTGCCACCTAAACTTAACCTGGGTTGTGAATCCCAACCGCGCCTTTTTCGCGCAGCGAGAATGGACATAGCAGCTTTGTGGATTGGATGAAATGAAAATGTTGGGGGAATGGAGGAGCGTATTGGCGCATACAAAATGTGGGCACTGTGCTAAAGCTCAGCCTGAGAGGGAGTCTGCAACCCGAGGAAGGCTGGCGCCTTATGCACTTCGCGAAAAACCTTGCCCCACAACACTTGCTGTGCCTGCTGCTGCTGGGCACAGCACTGGGCGCCTGCAGTCCTTCGAGGACGGGCAGCAACGAAGAAGCGCTCCATGGCATTCGTACCGTCTCCTTTGACAAGAATGGCGGCGACACCGAAGCTGTGCCCGCCAGTATGACGCTTCACCCGCCGGCAACCACGCTGGGCACTCTGCCTGAGCAGCCCACGCGGGCGGGACACCGCTTCGGCGGGTGGAATACGGAGCGCGATGGGAGCGGCAGCCCCTTTGCTGCCTCCACCCCCGTCCCCGCCTCTATTCTCACCATCGTCTACGCCCAGTGGGAGCCTCGCCTCAGCTTCCACCTCCTCCGGGACACGCTCACTTTTACGCCCATGAAAGACGGCGCCTATGAAGAGCGCGCCCTTCTCTTCACCGTCAGGGTGTTGGGGCTAAAAAACGCAGCCGATGCGGACAATGTGCAGCTGGACGTCCGCACCGAGAATGAAAGGCTGTGGTTTTCGTGGCAGGTTTCCAACAGCAGCTTTGTGGAGGGCACCCAAACCTTCACCCTCCACTTCTTCTACCAAAGGTCCACCTTCACCGAAGAGCCGGCGACACTCCACTTCAACTTGAAAAACATTCCCCCGGGCTATGAGTATGCGGGAGAAACCCGCACCCTGCGCGTTGCCACCGCGGATGGCAAGGACAAAGCCCGCCCCATTCCTGTGCACAAAGGCAATATTGTGCACTTCAACCGCTATGCCAACACAACAGAGGGCCTTGGGCTGCACTACCAACTCATAGAGAATGTGACGCTGCCTCAAGTTGCGAAAGGCGAAAGCAATTGGACGGCCATTGGCAACTTTGACGAGCCCTTTGTCGGCAGCTTCGACGGCAAGGGCCACAGCATTTTTGGCCTGAGCATAGATAAGCCCGAGGACACCCACCAAGGCATGTTTGGCTATATAGTGGGCGCACACATTCAAAACCTCAGGCTGGAAGGCGGCAGCATTCTCGGCGAAAGCTTTCTGGGCTGTGTGGTAGGCGTCAGCGAAAGCGGTACCCTTGAAAACAGCCATGCCAGCTGCAGCGTCAGCGGCACCTCCGTCGGCGTCGGCGGCCTGCTGGGGACAAATAGCGTCGGCACCGTGGAAGACAGCCATGCCACGGGCAATGTCAGCGGCAAGGACGGCGTCGGTGGCCTGGTGGGGAGGAACAGTGGCACGGTGCACAACAGCTCTGCTGCGGGCGATGTCAAAGGCGATGACAATGTCGGCGGCCTGCTGGGCTATAACAGCCGCGGCACTGTGGAAAACAGCCGCGCCACGGGCAATGTTGTCGGCACCAACAGCTCTGTGGGTGGCGTGGTGGGCTATAATAACGGAGGCACCCTGGCTCAAAGCTATTTTTCCACAGGCAGCGTCAGTGGCAATGAGAATGTCGGCGGCCTGGTGGGGTTGAATGGCAGCGGCGGCCTGAGGCTAAGCAGTGCCAGGGTGCAAAACGGCTTTTCCTCAGGCAACGTCCATGGCAACAACAATGTCGGCGGTGTGGTGGGGGCGAATATCAGCAACAACAGCCTGTTCATAACAGTCCGCTCCTGGGTGCAAGACTGCTTTTCCTCGGGCAATGTCGACGGCACCAACAATGTCGGCGGTGTGGTGGGTTTCAACAGCCAAGACTCGCAACTGCGAAACAGCTTTGCCACAGGCCATGTTGACGGCGACACTTCTGTCGGCGGCGTGGTGGGGGGGAGTGGCGGCACCGTGCAGAGCTGCGCTGCCTTAAACCCCAGCGTCACAGGCAACACCGACTTGGGACGCGTGGCGGGACTGGACAATTATATGCTGGCTAACAACCACGCGCGCAGCGACATGAGGCTGACGCCTCCGCCCACGGCCGCTACCATCGGCGCGGACTTGAAGGACGGCGCGGACATGTCCGCCGCAGAATATGGCAGCCAGTCCTTCTGGGAAGCCGCGCCCATGCATTGGGACTTTGTTTCCACCTGGGAATGGGGCCCCACCGGCTTGCCTGTTTTGCAAGGTGTTGGTGGTGAGCAGCGGCCTTGGGTGCGGACTGTGCCTTGAGGGGACTTTTCGCCCTCGCCCTCTCCTGCTTGTTGAAAAAATGTGCCCCCCCCCAAAGAAATGCGAGCGCGTTTTTTGTGAAGGCTATAAAAGACGGCCTTGTCGTTTGCACCTACCGGAGCCCCCCTATGACAAGTCCCAATACCTCCACCTGCTTCTTCGCCCAGGCCATGGAAAGCTTTGAGCGAGCGGCCACCCTCATGCAGCTTCACCCGCGCGTCCGCCTTGAGTTGCAAGAGCCTGACTGTGAGCATGCTTTCTACCTCACCGTGGACATGGAAGATCGCCTCCTCCCCCTGGGGGACGCCGAAGCCAGGGCTTATGCCGCCCTCCCTGTCTCCTCCTTCCCCGCCTTCAAAAATGTGGAGTGCCTGGGAGACGCAAGCCTTGTGCTTCCCCCGCAGGCTTTACGCCAGGCCAACGTCCACATGAAGGATGGCCACCTGCGCCTTGAAGACGGCAAAGTCTACCGCTGGCAGCCGGGCGCCCCCCGAAGGTTTCGCGCCTGGCGTGTACAGCATAACCAGGCGCGCGGGCCCTATAAGGGCGGCCTGCGCTTTCACCCTGAAGCCAACCTCGACGTCTTCAAAGCCCTCGCTGCGGAGATGACGTGGAAAACCGCCATCGCCGACGTACCCTTCGGTGGCGGCAAAGGCGGCGTGGAGGTGGACCCCAACATGTTAAGCCGCAAAGAGCTGGAAGCCCTCGCCATGCGCTACGTCTACGTCGCCAAGTCCTTCCTGGGGCCGGAGTTTGACATTCCTGCACCCGACGTGGGTACGGATGCTTCCATTATGGCGGTGATGCTTCGCCAGTACAGTGACGGGGAGCCCTTCCGTCACCTCCAGCGCGGGTTTATTACGGGGAAGGACACGCGCATTGGCGGCTCCGAAGGCCGCACGCAGGCCACGGGCCTTGGCGTCGTCTATTGCATTGAGGACTTTTATGCCGAGAAAAGCGACAGCATTCAGGGGAAGCGTTTCATTGTGCAAGGCTTTGGCAACGTGGGCACCTACGCGGCCGAGTGCTTGCACAAACTGGGCGGACGCCTTCTGGCCGTGGGGGATGTGGGCGGCTATATTTTTCACCCTGAGGGCATTGACGTCCCGAGGCTGCTTGAGTTTATGCGCAACCACCCCAAAGGGAGGATGGCCACGGTGGTGGACTTCACACAGGCGCGGCCCATTTCCAAGGAGGATTTCTGGAAGGTGGAGGCGGACATTCTGGTAACGGCGGCCCTGGGGGGAGAAATAACAAAGGAGGTGGCCCAGGCCCTCAAGGTGAAGCTGGTGGCGGAGGGGGCCAACGGCTCTTCGACGCCGGAGGGGGACAGCGTGCTTTTTGGGCGCGGCATTGAGTTGATTCCGGACATTGTGGCCAACGCGGGCGGCGTCATCACCAGCTATTATGAGTGGGTACAAAACCGCAACATGGAGTTTTGGACGGAGGAGGAGGTATGTCGGCGCCTCGAGAAGACGCTCAAACGCAACTACCGCATTGTGCGCGACATTGCGCGCAACACGCCGCAGAAAGGCGAAATACACGACAGTCGCAAGCTGTGCGTCGGGCAAAGCACGGATATGCGCTGCGCGGCCATGGTGCTGGCTTTGAGGCGCATTGAGGCGCACTACTTGCTGGAGGGTTTCAGTCAGTAAGAGGGAGCGGTGGGGGGGCTTTTTTTGCCTTCCTCTTGAGGAAGGTGGCCCGCCGAAGGCGGGACGGAAGGAGTCGCAGCGCCCGCAGGGCGAGAAAAAACCTTCGCCGAAGGCGACAAATATGCTACCCCCCAAAGGCCCATTATGAAAAGCTTCCCTTTTCCGCCTTTGGGCAGCGGCGACAGACTTGGCTTTGCCACCGCTGCCTTCCGCCGCATAGAGCGACAACTTTTGGCCTGCTTCGAAGCCGATGGCTTTGAAGAAGTCCACCCGCCCCTCGTGGATGCGGCAGACGTCTTCGCCTTCGCCGGCGAAGAGTTGCCCAAAATTGTCGGGCCCGACGGCCAAATTCTCGCCCTGCGCGCGGACTTCACCGGGCCCATCGTCCGCATGGCCGCCTCCCGCTATGGCAAACAAGAAACCCCCCTCAAACTCTCTTATGTGGGGCCCGTCTTCCGCTACCGCAATGGCTTTAGAGAATTCTACCAGGCCGGCGTGGAACTCTTCGACGCCCCCCCCAAGGAGGCTGCCTTCTTTGTCATTCAACTCTCCTTGCACGCCCTTCAAACCCTCGGCCTTGCCCCCTTCGTCGCCCTCGGCAGCAACGCCATCCTCCATGCACTCCTCCCCCATGCTACCGAAGCACTGCGACATGCCCTCTCCCGCAAAAGCCTTCGCCAACTGGAAGAGCAGTGTACCCTCGACAATGTCCCCAAGGCCACCGCCACCGCCCTCAAGGCACTCCTCTCCCTCCATGGGGGAATGGAAGTCTTCTCGCGCGCGACACAACTGCTTCCTCCACCGTGCATAGCCGCGGTGGACTGCCTGCGCACCCTCGCAGAGCGCCTCCCTCCGGAATGCGTGGGGGTGGACTTGGCGCTGGTACGCCCGCCTTCGTATTATACGGAGGTGGTGTTTGACATTTTCGTTGAAGGCGTCCCCAAAGCCGTCGCCGGCGGCGGGCGCTATGACGCTTTAACACGGCGCTTTGGCGCAGAGCGTACCGCGGTGGGCGTGAGTTTTGACATGGAGGCCCTGTGCAGCCTCCAGGGGGCCTGTACTTTGGAAGAGGGCCCAGGAGGCCAGAAATGATCCGCATTGCGCTGCCCAAAGGGCGCCTCAAAAAAACCCTCGTGGAGCTTCTGGGCGACCAAGGGCCCAGCCTGGAAGCACTCTCCTCGCGCAAACTGCTTCTTCCGCACGGCGCTTTCGAGTTTCTGCCCCTCAAAGACGCCGACATTCCCGTCTACGTCGAGCGCGGCGGGGCCGACGTCGGCATTGTAGGCTCCGACGTACTCAATGAAAGCAAGGCCGACGTCCTGGAGCCTTTGGACTTGGGCTTTGGCGTTTGCAAAGTGGTGCTGTGCGGAAGGCCTGGCACCTCGCTTCGCGACTTGCATGCCCAAGGACAGCTGCGCGTGGCGACAAAATTTCCGCGCACCGCTGCGCGCGCGCTGCAAAAACGCGGCCTCATGGGCGACGTCATTGCACTCTCGGGTACCATTGAGGTGGCTTTGCTGACGGGCATGGCCACCGCCATTTTGGACTTAATGGAGACAGGACGCACCCTCCAGGAAAACGGCCTCGTGGTGCTGGAAGAAGTGGGCCCCATTTCCGCCCGCGTCATTGTCAACCGCGCTTCCTTCTGGCTGGCACGTGCCCAGGTGAATGCCTTCCTTCAACTGCTCTCTTCGCGCGCCCAGGAGGCCGGCTATGCGCCTTTGCAGTCCGTGCTGAGTGCGGACAGCCTGGCCGCTCCCTGCATGTTTCAGGGGGAGGAAGCAAAGCCAGCAAAGGCACCCCAGGGGGAGGTGGCCCAGTTTGTACGCGAAGAAATTCGCCGCCTCCCCCTCTACTCCCTCAAGGACTCTACCCCTGCCACCCCCGTCAAACTCAACCAGAATGAAAGCCCCGACGACATTCCCCAGGGCTTCAAAAATACCCTCTGCCACCACTTCACCTCCCTCGCGTGGCACCGCTACCCGCCCTATGACGCCAAGGCCCTGCGCGAGGGCATTGCCAGGCACACTGGCTGGAAGGCCGACGGCGTCATGCTGGCCAACGGCTCCAATGAGCTTTTGGCCCTCCTCATTCAGGCCGTCGTACGCCCTGGCGACAAAGTCGCCTTGCCCACCCCCTGCTTCGCCCTCTATTCCCCCCACCTCGAAGCCGCGGGGGCCACCGTCTGCCGCGTGCCCGCACGCAAGGACGCCTCCTTCGACGACGAAGCCCTCCTTGGGGCCGCACAGGGCGCGCGCATGGTACTGCTGACTTCGCCCAACAACCCCACCGGCGTCGTCCTTCGCAAAGAAACGCTTCTGTCCCTCCTTGCAACCGGCGCCCTCATTGTCGCCGACGAGGCCTATGCCGACTTTGCCGACGACAACTTCGCCGGCCTTCTGGGTGAAAATGTCCCGCTGGTGTTGCTGCGTACTTTTTCCAAAAGCCTGGCCGCCGCCGGGCTGCGCTTCGGCTTTCTCCTTGCCCCCACGGCCTTCTGCGCGCATTTGAGAAAACTTGCCCTGCCTTATAACGTCTCCTCCCTCTCGCTTGCCGCCGCCACCGCCTTGCTGGAGCAGCCGCATATGAGGGAAGAGCGCGTCGCGCTGGTACGCAAGGAGAGGGCGCGCGTTTCTGGGGCGCTAAGCGACATGGGCGTGCGCTTTGTGCCTTCGCAGGCCAACTTTCTGTTGCTGCAGCTTGGCGATGCCAAGGACGCCATGCAGCATTTTATTTCCCATGGCGTCTTGCTGCGCGACATGAGTGCCTCCTGGCCTTCCTCGCTGCGCGTCTCCATCGGCAATGAGGCGGACAACGACGCTTTTTTGAAGGCCATGCGCGCTTATGCAAAGCAACCGGGGAAGCTGTGAGGACGGCCGTGCAAAAACTTTTCGGCCAACTCCCCCAACAAGCAGATCGCCTCATTCTCGACGTGGACGGCGTGTTGATGGATCCTTCCTCCTCCTATTATGCGGTGGGCAGGCAAGTGCTTGCCCGCGAGGGGGCCACGCTTTCGGACGAGGACATTGCGGCTTTCAAGTGGGCCGGGGGCTTCAACGACGACTGGGACTTGGCGAGGGCGGCTTTGGGGATTTGGCGCTTTCGGCAGCGCAGCGGTGAGGGGCGCCCCTTGCGTCAGCTGCTTGCACAGGACGCGGGGCTTTCGGGCGTGCTGCAGCTTGTCGGCAGGGACGATCCGGGGGACTTGAGCGCCGAGTGTGAGCGCCTCTTTGCCCAGCGCGCCCATGAGGAAGTCCCCCTCCTTCACCCTCGCCTCCTTCAGGAAGTGGCCTTGCGCCTCCCCCTCTACGTTTGCACCGGGCGTACCCACGCCCAGGCCCTTGCGGCCTTTGAGGCCTTCGGCATCTCCCCCAAGGCCTTTGTCAGCTGTGAAACCGTTAAAAAACCCCACCCCCGGGCCCTCCTCCCTTTGCTGGAAGGCAGCACCACCGCCCTCTTCGTCGGCGACGCCTGGGACGACTGCCTTGCTGCCTTGAATGCCCAGCCCCTCACTTCTGCGCAACTCCACTTCTTCTGGTGCCTGCCGCCTGGGGCTTCTCTTGCCGACGTGGAACAAAGGCTTGGGCGCGGCGGCCAGGGGGCTACTTTGGGCCTGGAGCCCCTCCTCCTTCAGCTTCTCCACCTCCCAACTGCTTTTGGAAACCCATGAAACGAACCGGTACTTCTCAACGCACCACTCAGGAAACTTCTCTTGCCGCCACCTGGGAGCTCGACGGGGGCGACATCCACCTGCAACTGGGCTTTCCCTTTTTTGAGCACCTCCTGCATGCCATGGCCAAACACGGCCGTATGGGCCTTCAGCTTTCAGGGAAGGGGGACTTGGAGGTGGACGCGCACCACACGGTGGAGGATGTGGGGATAGTGTTGGGCCAGGCCCTGGGGGAGGCGCTGGGGGAGCGGCGGGGTATAGAGAGGATGGGCCAGGCCCATGTCCCCATGGACGAGGCCCTGGTACGCGTAGCGGTGGACTTGGGGGGGCGCGCCTTCGTCGTATGGAGCGGCGACATTGAAGGCGTCTACCGCCCCACCCTGGAGTTGTCCGTCCTCAAAGGCTTCCTCTGGGCGCTGGCCGGTGCGGCCAAAGCCAACATTCATGTGGACGTCCTGCGCGGACAGGACTACCACCACGTGGTGGAAGCCGCCTTCAAAGCCCTGGGGCGCGCCCTGAGGGAAGCCGCAAAACCGGATGGTACGCACAACCTGCCCACCACGAAAGGTGTGTTATGAAAATTATCCCCGCCATTGACTTGCTGGAAGGCAAGGCCGTGCGCCTTTTCCAGGGCCTGCGTGAGAAAGTGGAAGTCGTCGGCGTCCCCCTGGAGTTGGCCAAACGCTTTGCCGACGAGGGTGCCGACTTGCTGCATGTGGTGGACTTAAGCGGCGCCTTTGCCGAGAAGCCCTTTCACCTGAAACTGGTGGAGCAGCTGGCCAACATTCTGCCTGTGCAGGTGGGCGGCGGCATACGCACGCGCGCGGACATAGACGCCTTTCGCAACGCGGGAAGCCGCTGGGTTATTGTGGGCACCCTCGCCACCGGCAAGCTGCAGGACCTCGGGGCCCTGGGCATTGAAGACTTGGTGGTGGCCGTGGACATTAAGGGCGGCAAAGTCGCCATCAAAGCCTGGCAGGAAAGCTCCGCCTTGGAGCCGGTGCCTTTTGTGAAGGCCCTGCAAGGGCTGGGCATACAACGCATTTTGTGCACCACCGTGGAGCGCGACGGCACGCTGCAAGGGCCGGACTTAGCCACCTTGCGCGACATTGCCCGCGTCGGCATTCCCACCATTGCTTCCGGCGGTATTTCGAAGCTTGACGACTTGCTTCAACTGTCTCAAATTGACGGCATCGAAAGTACCGTTGTAGGCAAGGCCCTCTACTCAGGGGCCTTCACCTTCCCTCAAGCCAGAAAGGCACTTCTATGAAACCCAGACGAATTATTCCCTGTCTCGACATTCATGACGGACGCGTCGTCAAGGGCATTCGCTTTGAGGACTTGCGTGATGCGGGAGATCCCATCGCCCAGGCCCAAACCTATGAGATGTGGGGGGCGGATGCGCTCTGCCTCCTGGACATAACGGCCACGGTGGAAAACCGTGCCCCCTTCGTGCAGCTGGTGGCCCAAGTCAGCCAGCAGATCAGCATTCCCATTGTGGTGGGCGGCGGCATCCGCAACGAGGAGGACGCGCGCGCATTGCTTCAAGCGGGGGCCAGTCAGGTTTCGCTCAGCTCTTCGGCCGTGGACAACCCGAAGCTTCTGGAGGCGCTGGCCAAGCAGCATGGCAGCGAGCGCATTGTGGTGGCGGTGGATGCCGGCTATGACGAGGGCGGCGTTGCGCGCGTTTTCACGCATGCGGGGAAGAAGGCGACAGCGCTGGAGGTGGTGGCCTGGTGCCAGGAGGCGGCAAGGCTGGGGGCGGGGGAAATACTCCTCACCAGCATAGAGAAGGACGGCACGCAGACGGGTTTTGACATTCCGCTGTTGGAGCGCGTATGCAAGGCGACGTCCCTGCCCGTCATTGCCAGCGGCGGTGCGGGGAAGGTGGAGCATTTTGTCGAGGCCTTCAGGGCGGGGGCCCAGAGTGTATTGGCCGCCTCGCTGTTTCACTTTCGCACGCTCAGCATTGACGGCGTCAAAGCGGCTTGTGAGCAGGCGGGGTTTTTGGTGCAAAGAAAGGCCGTATTTGCCGCGCGCACATAGAAAGAAACCATGGAAAGCTCTCCTTATGGCCTGTGCTTTGACGAGGCCGCCTTAAGCTTTGGCAAAGACGGCCTTGTCCCCGCCATTGTACAGCACGCCCTCACCGGCGAAGTCCTCACCCTGGCCTATATGAATGCCCAAAGCCTGAAAAAAACCCTCGCCACCGGCCGCACCTGGTTTTTCAGTCGCAGCCGCAAGCAGCTGTGGAATAAGGGTGAAACCTCGGGCCACTTTCAGGAAGTCGTCTCTGTGGAAACCGACTGTGACGGCGACGCCCTGCTGGTACGGGTGTTGCCGCGCGGCCCGGCCTGCCACAACCTCACGCGCAGTTGTTTTCCCGGCTCCGCCCCCACCCTTCTTGCGTTGGACGACACCTTAGCCCGGCGCGCCTTGGAGGCGAAGGCTTCGAGTTATACGTGCAAGTTGCTGGGGAATGAGAATATGCGTTTAAAGAAGCTGGGGGAGGAGGCGGTGGAGCTTGTCATGGCCCTGGTGCAAGGGGACAAGCCCAAGGCGGAGGAGGAGGCGGCGGACTTGCTTTACCACCTCCTGGTAGCCCTGCGGGCAGCAGGCACAAACCTGGAGGGGCTGCTGGGGGTGCTGGCAAAGAGGGCCAAATAGGGGGGCCTGAGGCCCCCTTGCCCCCCGGCTTGTCGCCTTCGGCGAAGGGTTTTGTCTGCCCTGGCGGGCGCAGCGACTCCTTCCGTCCCGCCTCCGGCGGGCCACCTTCCTCAAGAGGAAGGCAAAAAAACTTCGTTGAATTTTTGCCATAAAACAAAAGCGTTGAAACTTTTCAGTAGATGATATATACTAAAAGTATCTACCCGAGAGGTTAACAATGCCAACAACAGCCAAATTATTTGCTGCGGGGCGAAGCCAGGCTGTGAGGCTTCCGAAGGAGTTTCGCTTTCAGGGGACGGAAGTCTTCATTCGCAAAGACTCAAACACCGGTGAAGTCATTTTGTCAGCCAAGCCTGTTTCCTGGCAAGAATTCTTCGAGCTTGCGGATGCCACGGAAATTCCGTCTGACTTCATGGAGGAGCGCGAGGACCTGCCGCCCGAGGAAAGGAATGTGTTTTGAGCCGCTTCATGTTGGACACAAACATGGCAAGCTATGCAATCAAAGGGACGTCGCCCGAAGTTCGCCAGCGCCTGGCAAGCTTGCCGATGGACAGCATTCTCATCTCTGCAGTCACTCAGGCCGAGTTATATTATGGCCTAGCTCGCAAAGGCCATCCACCTGCCCTGGCGAAGCTTGTTCGGGAGTTTTTGCTTCGTGTACAGACTTTGCCGTGGGACAGCGAAGCCGCCACCGTCTATGGCGACTTGCGGATGTCCTGTGCGGCTTTGGGCGTCACTCTCGGGGCGGCGGAGCTGTTGACAGCGGCCCATGCCGTTGCGGCAAAGGCAACCCTCGTCACGCACGACAAAACATTCAGCCTTGTACCCGGTGGCATCCTTGTCGTTGAAGATTGGGTGCAGACTCGAAAGACAACCTCCCAATGACAGGCAGCGGAAACCACTGCTTTCGGAAGCTAAAGCAGACCAAGCACAGCGCTGGGGGGGCTGTGCCTTTTTTCGATCCAGGCCTTCTGTTGGGAAGGCGTTGGAGGTTTTGCGGTTGCAGCACGGGCGACAGGACTCACCGCAGTTTTGAATGCTGCACCCTTCAAGCACCCTTTGATACACCTGTTTTGTTATTTCCTTTGAACGTTGCCTCTCTGCTTTCAAATCCAATCAGCATTTTTGGATGTCCGTCTGTGCGAAGTCATCGCCGACAAACAGCAGTGGTTCGTTGAGCGATTTGGCCAGTGCATAAACGGCACAGTCACCGAAGTTAAGCTGAGCAGGATGATTTTGCCCCTTGCCATAACGCAGAAAAGCCATGTCGGCAAGCCGTGCCTGGGCTTCATCAAACGGCATGACAACAACGCCTATTTCTTCCAGGAAACGTTGCAGCTTTCCGAGCATCGCCGGATGCTCCCGGGCGCGCAGGACAATGTGCGCTTCCAGAAAGCTTACCGCAGAAATTCGGCACATGGGATGTGCTTCCAGCGCGGTGACAATGCGTTCACGCTCCGGCTCGTTTTTGAGCCAGGCTAGAATGGCTGAGGTGTCGATTACCATATGCCTTGCTCGTCATAACCCAATATTTCGTCCTCGCTGCGTGTGTCGGCGGGCATGCGTGGAGGGAGTGCGTCAACCTCTTGGGCCAGTGCGGCAAGCCGCTCGCGCAGGGACGCTTTTTCTGCAATCGGCCCACGCAGGCGTGCCATAGACATGAGGCTTTCGCGCAAAAGCTCACCAATGGTGACCCCCTTGGCCAAAGCCATTTGGCGCACCAGGTTTTCCATTTGAGGATCTTCAATGACAATGGGCATCTGCTTCCTTCTATCAAACTTGATTCAAGAAGTAAAATGCACCCAAAGAAAGCCCCTGCGCAATATGAACGGCAGGTGAAAACAACCCAGCGCCCCAAAAAAACCCACCCCGAAACACATGGGGTGGGTTTGGGAAAGGGCGGCTTGCACACCGCCCCTAGAGTCGTTGATCAATTCGTGACAAGGCGGTCGGCTTTGAATTTTCGCACCTTGCGCTCGCCTTTTTCAACTTTGACCCACTCGCCTTCGCGGTTGCCGGCTTTCCAGTTTTGCTCTTCGAGGAGATTGCCGTCTTTGTCGAAGAAAGCGCGCTTGCCGTCAAACTGGTCGTTTTTGAAGTTGGTGGTGCCTGTCAAGCGGCCTTCTTCGTCAAAATATTCCCAGAGACCTTCGCGATTGCCGTTGACAAACTCCCCCTGAGCTTGAATTTTACCGTTTTTATGAAGGGCGACATAGGGAGTGGTGTCAAGGCGCCCATCACTGGGCTTGACGCAATAGATCGCCAAACCTTCGTTGTTGCGCAATATTGTTCCTTCGGGACAATTGACAAGCTGTGCAGACTGTGCAAACGCCGCCGTTCCAGCCAAGCTTGAGATCAGAATAAGTGTCTTGAATGTTTTCATGATTATTTTCCTTGGCTAGGCTAATTGTTAACGCAAACAGCGTTTCCATTATCGAACATGGCTCCTATGGTATAGGATCCATTATTTACATAACAGGCGTTGATAATAACAGTGGCGTGATCAGGACCGTCATTCACCCATTCAGACGGGCGAACGTTGTCTGTCCATTTCTCTGTACTGGTTTTGCTAAGGTATATAGTTAAGGGTGTGCTGCCAGTACGGCTCACCAGCTGTGAATCTTTAGAATAGGCCTTCAGCTCAACCATCATGTGCCAAGGTCTGCTGGATGGGCAATATCTCCCGTTACCATGTGTCGTTGTGTCGTCATTATGAAGATTCGACAACAGCCGAGCAGAATAAATAATTGGTCCTGTAGGGTCGGAAGGCAATGCTGGGAAATAGTCGCAAGTAACATCCGGTGCTGCTTTGCACTTATTGTCACTCCCACAAACCAACCCATGCTTGCAAACATCCGGCTGGGGCTTGCTTGAGTCACAGGTGGTGCCCACCTCATCGGGGGGGATAACGTCTTTGTCTTTGTCCTTGGGCACGCACACCTTGTAGGCCTCGTTGCACACCAAATTGCTGTCTTTTTTGCCGTCATTGCACAGCGCATCCGTGCTGCACTTGCAAATTTCCCGGGTGTCGGTTTCCGAAATGGCTGCGCACTTTTTGGAGCTGTTCGGACAATCACCCGTTGACTTGCAGGTTTTCACACATACGCCGGCAGCGGGGTGACACAAGTCTTCCTTGTCACAGTCGCTGTCACTTTTGCATGTCTTCACTTCATTGTCGTCTTTGCAGCCAACCAGCATCAACGCCAGCAAAGCTGCAGACAACCACATCCATTGTTTTTTCCGCATTGGTTTGTTCTCTCCATTGGCTGTTTCGTCCTTCATCCATCCTTCATCGACGACACCCCATAAAACAGTGTCGCCCACCTGTGAACACACGGTCCGGCCGCTTCCGCTCTCAAAGTGGAAGCGGTTTAGTACATATTGCTGTTTCTGGCAAGCTCCTTGTTATATTCTAAAGTTGAATTTCCGCGTGCCCCCCGCTGTCCTGTGCGCTGGAAACTGCCAGCCCTGAATCAGCTTTATAACGCAGTCCGCAAAGTGTGTCCCCTGAAATTCACTGGCCGCAGCAGCTAATTTTACCTGAGAGGTTTTTCCGGAAGGGGCAATGTTCCACTCCACCACCATCGCCCCTTTCACATTCGGGTTTTTGGACTTCTGCTCCCTGGCACAGCTGGCCACTTCCGCCCGCCTGCCCAGTATGTATTCCATAATGTCCGCATCCGACAGGGACTGCTTCGCGGCCCCGGCACCCGGCGCAGGGGGGACATAAACCGTTTTTTGGGCACCCTGGCTTTTGGTGGGCGCAGACTCAGAGGCGGCACCGCCAAAAGCCCGCTCAAAGTCGTCCTGCACGCGGCTGCTGGAAGGGGGGCTGGCCGCCGCAGGTGCACTGCCGCCACGCGGCGCAGACGCAACCGCATCGCTTTTGGGCGCCCTGGGCGTCGTTTTGGAAGGCCTTGGCGTCGGCGGCAACAATTGCTGGGCCAACACATCCGAAGCGTCTGCCTGTGGAGCGTCCGGCACAGGCGCAGCTGGCAAAGTCTCCACCACCACAGGCGGAGGCGCCGGCAGCGGCGGCACTTGCACAGGAGGCGGCGCCTGGGCCACCGTCGTGGAGGGGGGCTCCGGGCTTCGTACAAAAACAACCAGCATCACCACCACGGCAACGGCCACCACGCCCAGCGCAATGGCCATGGCCCACATGGCCTTGTTGTTGTGCGAAGGCGGGGGCGCCGGGGGAAGGTAAATGGGGGCATGGGCCGCCGTAGCGCTCGGCGCGGGGGGCATGGAAAGGCTGGCGGCATAAGCAGGCGCAGGCGTGGGCGCCAGCGGGACGCCATAGGCAGGTGCAGGCGTGGGCGCAGGCGCCAGGGGAATGTCCGCCAGGGCGGCCGCTGTGCCTGTCATATGGGGGGCCGCTTCTGCCGGTGACACCAAGGGCGGCGGGGAGGCCGTCATGCCATGAAGCTCGTCTTGCACCAAAGAAGCCAAAGCGGAGGCCGCAGAGGGCTGCCACTCCAGGGGGGAAGCCGGGCTTTCTGAAGAGAGCGAAAACTCCGCACTCGGCACCGTCGCCGTTGACAGCATGCTCAGCTGCTCAAAGAGTCCTTCGACGGCTGCAATGGGCATCCAGTCTCTCATGCCGCTTTTCCAGCACAAAGAGTCCTTGCCAATTCTCCCCTGCTGCCAGTGGGACTTCATGCCGTTCATGTCCAGAGGGCCCACCTGGCTGTCTTCAACGGCGACAAACCACTCCACAACCGCCTGAGAAAGCCCCTGGGAAACCACAATGCTGGGCTCTGCAGAAAGCGCACCGGCAGCAGTTTGCAAGCTGGGCGTCTGGCGCTGGCTGATGGCGCGCTCAAAAGCATCTCCCAATTCCTCATCATCCAGCGCGCCAAAAAAGCCGGCGGAAGGCGCCTTGAGTTCCGGATCGTCAAACAAGCTGCCCAAATCCGCAGGCGGAGACGACGAGGCTGCCGGGCTTGCCCAGTCATCCTCCAAAGCTTTTTCTTTGGCCTCTCCAAAAGTGCCTAGGGAGGACAAAGGCATTTCTCCGGATTGCACCAAAGCATCCATGAAGAAACTCTCTTCGTCCTCCTCTTCCGGCAAAGGCATCCGAATGGTGGCCTCTTCGGACAAGAGATCCAACTCAGACTCCGGGCGTCGAACGGTCATAATGTGGCTGCACTTCTTGCAGCGGACCTTCACACCTATGCGCTTTATTTTTTCGTCCTTAATCATGTACTGCGCAAGGCAGTTTTCGCAAATAAAGCGCATAGCGTCCGTCCAACTCGGGTTGGGCGCAAGGGCCTCAAAGCCCCTGGCCAAACGAAAGTCTAACCTACCTCCAACTGTATTCCGAGATCTTTCCGAAGGAAAACCAAGTCTTCACTCAACATAAACTCTATCAACTCCCGAATCCCCCGCTGCAGCAAGGCAGGGCTCAAAACACCTTGCTCCGCGCTGAGAATTTTCTTCACAGGGGCCAACTCTGTTGCCAACAAAGCCCCTGCGCGCAATGACGTAAATTCGGCCCCTTCAAAATAGGCTGCTAAACTTCCACTCAAATTCGAAGCTACCATTTCCTTTGCCAACTGCTTTAAGCGGTTGCGCGCCGTCACCGGCAAAACTCTCTCCAAGGCCTGTCTGTCCGGCTCCATCTGCTGCACATTCGCCGTATAGGGGAAAGGCTCCTGTGTCACAGCAACCGCTGCCTGGAATAGAATTTCTAAGCGCTCCAAAGGCATAATTCGTGTCCACACAAACTCAGGACGCATCAACGTCAAAACCTGCGCCAACCAGAAACACACTTCGTTGGGGCCTGTTTCCGCAAAAAACCGCCCACCCAGCTTAATGGAGATGGGGGAGGTATTGCAAATTTCCAGGCCAATGGACGCTTCCGGAGGCATTTCCGAGCTGCGCCCACTCGCTTTTGCGCGGGAGGCCACCAAAAAGGGCGAGAATGCCAAAAGCGAATCCACGCCCAGGACGCGGGACACCTCTCTCAAATGCCCCAACTGGTATTCCAGGGACTTGGAAAGCTCCAGCTGGTGTTTGCGGGGGTTGATTTGGTAGCTCGCACAGTCCTCTTTGAAGAGAGCGCCCGCATGGAGGTAGAGAAGGCCCAGAAACTCCCGCTGCGGGCCGCGGACATGGGGGTGGTAAAGCACATTCCAATGTTGCGACGTCAACGGTGTCTGGGGAAGGCCTTTTTTGCGCGCCCACGGCGTCAGCTTTTGCACGACGGCTTTTTCGTCTTCACCTGTGGCGCCCAGAAAAACGGTGGCGGCCTGTGCGGAAAGCCAGGCTGCATCCAGCTGCTTTCTCTCCAGCGAGAGGGTTGTCAAATCCACAGCCACTTTGGCCAAATTCTGCGTCGTCAAAGAAGCGCGCCGGTAGGCGGCCAAAGCTTCCTCAAATTGCCCCGCGCCCCTGGCAAGCGTCGCATAGGTTTCCTGCACATGCGTGTCCCGCGGGAGGCCCTTGGCCAGCACGGCGTATACCTGCAGGGCTTCCGCGGCGCGCCCGAGGACATTGAGGTATAAGTCACCCAATGTCCGAAACAGCGCCATGCGCGCAGAAAACATCTCGTCCGTCTTGGGCAGCCTCTGAATCATCCTATGGTAGTTGCTCTCCAGCTCTCCCCACCGGCGGTGCTTCCCAAGCATGGACTCCAGGGCCCGAAAAGCCTCAATAAACCGAAAATCCAAATCCAACGCCGCATTCAAGGCTGTGCTTGCCCCCTGAATGTCGCTCAGTTTGTCGCGCAGAAGAATGCCCAGGCGCAGGTAGGTTTTCTTGGACTTTTCAATGTCGTTTCTCACCTCCTCCACCTGCAGCATTTTGGCCATCAAGCCCCCTGCTTTTGCAAACTGCCCCATCTCTTCTGAAAGCGCACAGAGGTTTTCCATGGCCTTCAGAGAGTTGGGTCGACTGCGCAAGGCAATGGAATAGGCATCCATGGCCGTCGCCGTGTCGTTCAGGTGGGTTTTGGAAACTTCTCCCAGCGACATGGCAAGTGAATATTGCCTGTCTTCTTCGACAAGCCGCAGCAGGCGGTGGTAGCAGTCTGCAACCTGCTCCCATTTCCCCATGGACTCGGCAATTTTGCTCAGCGACATGAGGGAGGGCTCATGCTGAGCATCCATGGCCAGCGCGCGCTCAAACTGGCTGGTGGCCTTGTCGAGTTGAAGCAAGGAGACATAAATGTCGCCCAGCATCCAATAAATTTCGACAACCTCCAAATCCGTCAAGTCATCTCTGTGGTAAATGAGAATGTTTTGATAGACGTGCAGCGCTTCTTCATTGCGCCCGGATTTTACCAGGCGGTTTCCAAGCCCCTCCAGCGCGGGCAAATAGCTGGGATCTAACTCATGCGCTCTTTGGAAACATTCCAAGGCGCGAACATCATCCTCCAGCTTCTCACAGACATAGGCCAGGCGGTAGACGAAGCGACAAAGCTCTCTGGCCTTGGAGCCATCGCCATCCTGAGGAAGCTCCGTCTCCAGGTGCTGGGCCACCACCTCCAAAGCCTGCTTCGCCTCCGGCCAGCGCTCTGAAACCACACACAAGTCCACCAGCGGACGCGCCGCCGCCAGCAAGGTGGGTGTTTCTTTGAGCGCCTTGGCATAGACATTTTCAGCCAGCTCGAGGTCTTCTTTGACTTCCCTCAAATAGTCGCCAAATTCGACCAAATATTGGCTTTTGGTTTCCGGCTCTGCAGTCTGCTGAATCAGTCTGTTCAAAACAGATTCATAGGAGGACCACGCTTCTTCCTGGCGATAAATGGACTTCAGCGCAATCAACGAAGGCAGATGCGATTCGTCAAACCTCAAAGCCTCCAAATAGGCTTTCTTGGCCGACAGCAGATCGCCCATCTCTTCTGCTTGAATGTGGCCAATGTGGTGGCACAGCGGAGCGGCTGACTTGTCATCGCCCACCAGCCTGGCTTCCCTGCGAAGCATTTCCAAAGCAGCGGGCCAGTTTTTCTGAGCTTCAAAAACGCCGGCCAGCGCATGCACCGCTTCGCGGTTTTGTGGGTTGAAGTTGATCGCCTGTTGGTAGGCAAGTGTTGCCCTTTCAACATCGGCAAGTTTTTGCTGCAAAACCTGCCCCATCACAACCCACAGCCTCGCTTTGTCGGAGGGCTTTGATCTCAAAACCAGTTGCTTCTCGAAAACTTCGACAAGGCCATGCCAGTCCCCCTGGGAATAGCGCAAACGCTCCAGGGCACGCAAAGCCTCCGCGTTGTTAGGATCTATCTCCAGCACGGCTTCAATGCAGGCATCCGCCTGATCCAAATTTTGAAGTCGGTTTTCCCAAATATCGGCTTGCTGAAAATGCAGCGCAACACGCTCTGAAAAATCTTCGGAAACCGCAACGCGCTGCTCCAGCAGCTCCAGCAATTCTCTGGGCCTGTCCAGAGACGAGAGCAAACGCTCAATGGATTTTAAAGCCAGCAAGTGACGCCTGTCAAAAGTCAGCACCCCGCGATAGGCTTCAATGGCTGCTTCCGCATCCTCCAGATCGTTCTCATAAATTTGAGCAATCTTCAGCTGAAGCTCCGCAGCTTCTTTGGCCGGGACCAGCTCTCTCAAACGCAGGATGTTGGCCACCATGAGCTCAAACTCGCCTTGCTCCCGGCGCAACAAACAAAGCGCATTCAAAGAAGAATGATCCGGAATCAGCTCAAAGGCCCGCTCCAGAGATCGCGTCGCAGCACCCGGGCTGTCCAGGTATTTCTCCTGGAGAATGGCCAGCTTCAAAAGCACCTTTTTCTTGTCTTCGGGTGTTTCACTCAGCTCAATTTTGCGATCAAGAACGGCCGCCAGGCTTTGGTAACACTTATAGCGCTCCAACAAGCTTTCAAGTCCCGCCAAAGCATCCCGGCTGGTTGGATCAAACTCCAAAATTTTCTGGAATGAAGTCTCTGCGGCATCCACATCCCCCAAATGCTTGTCCTGAATGTCCGCCAGCAGGCGGTATATTTGCGAGGCCAGAGGACCGCTCGGCAAGGCCTCAGCAATCTCCTCAAACACGGCAGCCAGCTCTTCATAGCTTTGTGTTTCATTCGCCAGGCGAACAGCGCCCTCCCTCACAAACTCGTTTTCAGGCTGAAGTTGAAGCGCGCGGCACAGTTGCAAAAAAGCAACATCCTTTTGCCCCAGTTTCTGCTCCTGCACGCGCGCCAGGTTGCACAAAGCTGCCACCCGATCATCATCCGACACAAAGTTTGGCAAAAACCGGTTGATGGTTTGCACATAGGAGCGCCAGTCGTTGACGGAGGCATAGAGGCCGAGCGCCTGCTCATAGGCAGAGCGGTTTGAGGTGTCGATGAGGAATATTTTCTCTAAAGCAGCGCCGCCGTTTTCCGGTTTGCCAATTTTTGTCTTCCAAATGTCGACAACCTGGAACAAAGCGCGGACGGCTTCTTCCTCCTGGTGCTCTTCCAAGAAAAGCTGCGTCTCCAGCTCCAGGGTGCGAACAGCATCATTCCAGGCTTGCAATTGACAAAATACGCCCAAGGCCCGCTCAAGCATGGGAATGGTATGCGGCTCAATTTCCATGGCCCGCTTCGTGGACTCCAAAGCCTCTTCGCGTCGGTTCAGCGAGGCCAGCACCTCTGCAAGCTTGAGACGAATTTCTTTGATGGCCAAAGGCTCCGTCTGCAAGCGCACCAGACGCTGCAAGACAACAATTAAGTCCTCTTTTTGTCCTTGCTCATCGAAAATGTCACGCAAAGCCTCCAGCGCCCCTTTGGCCCGAATGTCTCTTTCCAGGGCCGCTTTAAAATAGGCAATGGCTTCTTTGGGCTTGCCCTGCTGTTTCCACAGCACCTGGCCTGCAGCCTGGTTGAGGCGAACCAATTCTCTGGGCTCCAACACAACCGTCAGACGACGCTTAATCAAATGAAGCAGCTGCTCCGGCTGGCCTGCCCTCTCAAGCAAATTCTCCAGCGCCTGCGCTGCCTGATCGTTCCGTGGGTTTTTGGCGACCAACTCCTCATAGAGCGCAATGGCTTCAGAGAAATCCTCTGACACATCGGCCGTCAAAGAAGCAAGCTTGGCTGTCACGCGATCTTTTTCTGAGCCAGAAACCAACTCTCGCTGCGCTTGCAAAATGGTCCTGAGCTTTTCGTATTCGCCTAAGCTTTCATAGAGAAACTCAAGCGCTCTGGCCGATGGCACATTGCCTGAGTCTATCTCCAAAATCCGCTCATAGGCATAAGAGGCCAAAGCCATGTCTTTCAGCTTGTGCTCATACAGCTCGCCAATGCGGTACAGCAGCGATATTTTTTCTGCGCCCTCTTTCGTTGCAGCCAGCAACTGCTCCAAAATTTCAACCTGGCGCTGGTGTTGCTCAAGCTTGCCGTAGATGCGATCCAAGGACTTCCACGCATCCACCGGCACATTCAGCCCTGCACGCAAAGCCTGCTCATAATAGTGGGCTGCAGACTGAAACTCATTCAGATGCTTTTCGTAGACCAAGGCCAATTCAAGACAAATCCCCGCCTCTATTCTCGGATCAAAAATCTCCGACAATGCTTCTTTCAAGGTGTCTGCAAGCTCTTCGAAAGAAGCAGAAGCCTCTGCCAGACGCACCAGCTCATTGCGCCCATGTTCATCCTGCGGCGCCTCTTTGAAGGCGCGCAGCGCTACCCAAAATGCCAACTCCGGCTCACCCTGTGCCTCCCGCGCTTTGGCCAATTCAGACAGCAGAGCATGGCGCTCCGAAGCGTCTGTGCTCACGGCAACACGGTTTTCGATGACTTGAATGAGCCCATCTCTGTTGTGGGTTGCCCTGTGTGACTCAAGCAACAAATTCACGGCAACCACTTCATGAGGAGACTTTCGAACAATGGCGTTGATGCGCTCAATGGCACCGGGGAATCTGGGGTTGTGCCTCAAAAGCTGCGCATATAACTCCAAGGCCCCTTGCAAATCCGCCAGCCTCCCCTCTTTCACCATGGCCAGGCGCAACATGATGGGGTAGCGCTCCTCACTTTCGACAACCGCCAAACGCCGCACCAGAACGTCTGCCAACTCAGGCCAATGCTGCTGCTGCTCATAGATGCGCTCTAAACACTCGAGCGCTTGAGGATGATCAGGCAAAATTTCCAAAAGTCGCCTGAATGTCACCGCGGCGTTGGAATATTCCTTGAGGCGCTCCTGAATGCTCCCCAGACGCAACATGAGATCGCAGCGCTTTTGAGCATCCTCCTCCAAAAACAACTGGCGCTTGATGAGCTCCAACAACTTTTCAAGCTCATTGTTGGCTTCCCAATAGCAGCTAATCTCCTGAAGCGCCTGGAAGTCCGCAGGCGCATGCTCCAAAAGCTGAAGCCAACTTTGAATGCTGCCTTTGCTGTCTTTGAGCTTCATTTGCCACAAAGCACGCATTCGATAGATGTTGGCCAAGGCAGAGCCATTCGTCGTTTTCTCCACTATCTCTTCAAGCAACCCGACAAATTCATCCCCGCTTCCTGTCGCCTCTGCCAAGTCTGAACATTCTTTCAAAAGCTCAGAATTTCCCGGAAATTCCTGCAAGGAGCGCACGGCCGTCAAAAAGGCCATCTCCAGGTTGGCCAATTCTTTTTTATAAATTTGGGCAATGCGCAAAAATAACCCCAGGCGCTCTTTCTCTTCTGTTTCGGACTCGAGGCGCGACTCCAGAGTTTGCACCAGTTTGAGATGGTCTCCCCCACCGGAAAAAATGGGCTCCAATAGCTTCGCTGCTTCCCCTCTCAACGAGCTGTTTGATTTCACCATCTCCTCCAGGGCACCAATCGCCTGCGGGTAATTCTTTCTTTGAGCGAGTGCTTCGGCAAACAAATTCAATGCGGCCCTTGGGTTTTCAAGGCGGGCAGCCATCAGCCTTCCCAAGCGCACTTTAATCTCCAACTCTTTGTCTTCTTCACCATTGGCCTTGGCTTGTTGGATCTGCTGTGCAAGCAATTGTGCAAACTCAGGATAGCGCTCAGCCTCAGGAAGCAGCTTCAGAAGGTTTTGAGCTGCATGGGCGTTTCGAGGATCATGTTGAAGTATGTTTTGGAAACATGAGATGGCCATCGAGTTGTCGAGCAAAATGGCCTGCGCAATTTCAGCCAAATTTTCAAGCAACCTCACCTTGCGCCGAGGATCTTCTTCCAGGGTGACTTGCTGCTGCATGACCCAGGCAAGCTCTTTGGGTTTTTGCAGCTCACGGTAAATTTGCGACAAAGCTTCCAGCGCTTCTTTCGCGTCTTTGAGTTGCGGCTGCTGCTCAAGAATGTGTATCCACACGCGAACGGCTGCGTCAGGACGGTTCAGCTTCTCCCGGTAGAGAACAGCAACCTTGCGCGCCAAAACCGAGGCGACTTCGGCAGGCAATTCTTTTTCCCGCAACCCTTCATAACACCCCACCAGCACGTCAAAAGCACCCAGCTCTGCGGACAGACGCTCCAATTCCTTCTGGACAACCTCGTTGCCTGCGTCTTCCTCATAAGCGCGCACGAGCGCATTCAAGGCGTTCTTTTTTTCGCCAAGCAACTCACACAGCTGAGCAATCTCACCCAGCAACTTGGCGCGAGCGGGTTTTTCGGAAAACTCCAATTTCTGCTCGAGCAGCTCAGCAAGTTTTTTATAATCCTGAGCCTGGCGGTAGTGAGGCTCCAAACTTTGCAAAACCTCACTTCGTACAGAGTCATTTTCCAACAAGCCCTCCAGCCCGGCAATGGCTTCTGGATATGAAGGCTGTATCTGGAGAGCCACATTCCAAGCTTGAATCGCATCCTGAAAACGCGATTCTCGTTCCAAAAGTTGCGCTCGTTTTGTCAGCAAACGCAGCCTCTCTGGCGCAAGCGAGCTCATCTCCATCAACCTGCTCAACACATCTGCCTGAGCTCCAAACTGTTTGTTGCGGGCATAAAACCGCTCAAGCGCTTCCAAAGCTTCCCGCATGGGTTGCAAGGCAATGGAAAGTTTGAAAATGTCATGCGCCTTCTGCTCGTTGCCTGCAGTCTCAAAAGCCAAGCCTGCCTGGTTGAGCCAGGAAACTTTCTCGCCCACCTCCGTGCTCAAATCCGCTTTTCGAAGGTAAATGTGCGCCAACTCCGCTGCATTTTTGTTTTGGGAATACAGCTTCTCAAGTCGCTCTAAGGCCTGGCTGTCTTCGGGAACAATTTTGAGCAGAAGTTGCCACATGCGCAAGGCATCTTCCATTTGGCTTTGCTCTTCCCACAATTGCGCAGAGCGGCGTAGCCACTTTTGCTTATGCTCATCCGCATCCGAAAGTTGCCCGGCAACACTTTCATACACTTCAGCAAGCTCAAGCTCCGAAGCCGTTGCTTTCGCCAAACGCTCCAAGTCTGCCTGAAGGGTTTCTCTTTCCAGGCCTCTGGAAAAAGCCTTCAGCGCGGACATGAATGCAGCTGAAGGCTGCCCCAAATCCCTCTCTTGAATGGTGCAGATTTGATGTATCAACTGCACACCCAACAAAGGCGGAACCTGATCAAGCAAGGCCTCCCTCACAAAGACACGCTTGCTGTGCTCATTCTGCTTCGCCCAAATGGGATCTACTGTTTCCAAAGCCTGTGCGCCAAGCTCATCATTTTTTTGCGCCCACAGCTCCAACACCGCCTGTGCCGGCTCATTGGAAGGCATTTGAAGCAAGATCTGTCGGTAAAGCTGCAATGCACCAAAATGATCTTGAAGGCGCTCTCTTCTGAGCTGGGCAAGACGGAACGTCAGCTCAAGCCCCAGAGGTGTTTCACCCTCTTGCGCTCGCCTCAACTCCAAAGCAAAAACCAGCTCCTGAGGCCACTCCAAAGCCGAATAGAGCCTCTCCAATGCAATGGCTGCATCCTTGGCAGACACATCCCGCTCTGCAATCAGCCTCCAGTTTTGTGCAGCACGCACTTTGTCCTGCAAATTTTCTTCGGAAACCAAAGCGGCTTCCCGACCAAACTTGAGCTTGCTGGGCAGATCTGCCGACACATCTGCCAGGCGCTCTAAAACCTGAACAAGCTCATTCCAGTTTTGTTGCACGCGATAGAATTTCAGCAAATTCTCGAGGACTTCTATGTTGTTTGGCTCAAGAGCGATCACCGCTTCCAGTTGCTGTGTTGCTTTTTGAGGCTGTCCAAGTTTCTCAAAAACATCTGCAAGCTCCCGCCGAAGCCCAACCTGTCCTGAACTTTGAGAAGCCTCTAACATTTCCTCGAGGACTTCCGCATACATGTCCAAAACATCTGCCTGCTCTGCTGAAAGCCTGGCCGCCAACCTCAATTGCTTGTCATCCGGCGCCAACCGCATGGCATGCGTCAGCGCAACAAAGGACTGCTCCGGCTGCTTGAGAAACTTCGCTTGAATCGCCGCTATTTGTCGAAAAGCATTTATTTTCTCAAGAGAATCTGTCGCTGTTTGAGCAATGAGATCTAAAACCAGAACCCATTTTCGGTAGTCCCTGGCTCTTTCATACGTCGGCAACAGCGCGCGCGCGGCCTCTGCCTGAGCGTCCGGGTTGGCCAGCAAACGCTCCAGCGTTTCAATGGCTTTTTCGTCATTGGGTTTTTTCGCCAAAACTTCCTGGCACTTCAAAATCGTCTCGCGCTGAGCGCTGAGCGCGTGCTCGGCAATTTTTTGCTTTCTTTTCACAACAGCTTCAATGGCAGCCGCATCATCGTTTTCTTTTGCAAAGGCCAGTTGACGTTCCAAAGTTTCCAAAAGCGCATCCAATAACCCCGCCTGCTCTTGCAAATCAGCGAGTTTTTCGACGTGCTCTTTTTCATCGGCACCTGCAGAAATCGCCGCCTTTAAGGCGACGGCTGCTTCTTTGGGACGAGACAATTTCTCGCTGACTTCCACGGCACGCAGCCACAACGAAGCTTTGGCCTGCGTGTCTGCGGCAGCAATTTGCTGCTTTAAAAGCGTCTCCAACTCTGTCCAGCGTCCAGAGTTTCGCAAAAGCTCTGCGAGACTTTCAAAAAGCTTTGCATCCGAAGGCTCATGCCCAAACGCCAATTGCAGGGCTTCGATGGCTTCCGTCGTTGCATTGCCCTGCCTGGCAACATCGGCTGCATCCAGACAAAGCAGGGTGGGGTTGCCCGTGTGTTTTTGCGCCAGCTTGAGCAGCGCACGCGCATATTCCGCGTGTGCATTGAGCGCTGCCGCCAGGCGCTTGGCTTCGTTGCGAAACACAAGGTTGTCCGCATCCAGCGCGATCCCCTGCAAGCGAAACTCGAAGGCTGCCCGGAGATCTGCCAAATGCTTTTCGGCTGTTTCGGCAAGCAACGAAAGCAACTGCATCCGCTCCGCTTTGTCTTCGCTTGAAGACACTTGAATGAGCAGTGAAGCGACTTGCCTTTGATGATCGCCCACCTGCGCATAGTGAGGGGCCAGGGCCTTGGAAATCCTCACCTGCTGAATGCCTTCCGTGGCCAACTGCTCCAAGCTGGAAATGACATCCGCGCTCCCCTCCCCTTCTGCCAGAAGCGAAAGGTATGCCTGCACGGCCTCATCTTTTCTTCCGAGTTTTTCACTTTGCATTTTTGCAGAAAAGATGCGCCAGGCATTTCTTTCTTTGGACTCTGGAAGCAAAGCAACCAACTGCTCTGAATAGACTGCGGCCTCATCCCAGCGTTCCAACTTCTCATTCACGCCCACCATCTTATGGAGCACTTCTGTATTCCCAGGCTCCAGTTTCAAAACCTCCCGATAAATGTCCAGCAAGGCCTGAGGCGATGCAGCAGCTGTCTCCAAATCGCGCGCCTGTTGGAGCAAACGCAGTCGAGCATCCTCAGACTCATTGCTTGGCAAGGTTTTGAAGGACTCGAGCGCAGACAGAAAATCCTCATCCTGGGGCTCAATTTTCTGGACTTCCATCCAAGCTTCTTTGGATTCATTCGCTTTGCCTGAAGCAGACAATTGCCGAGCAAGCGTCTTCCAAAAAACAACGGCTGTTTTCTTGTCTGCTTTCTGGGCTACCTTGCGCAGCAATTGGAGGTATTCATCTTGTGCATTGGCCAACGCAGCAGCCTGCTCAAGTTTTTGCAAATTCTCCGTCTTGGAAGGAAGAAGCTGCACAGCCAAAGTCCAGGCCAAAAATGCCTTCATCGGCTCTGACTTCTCCGCAAACAGCAAAGCCGCTTCTTCGCAAAACGCCACTCTCTCCTGCAATGACTTGGGTGCTTTGATGGTTCTGTGCAGCAAAGCAGCCAATTCAGAAACGTCTCCCGCTTTCAAAAGCAACTGGGCGAGCTGAAAGACAATCAGCCCGTCCTTGGGGGTAAGGCTGAGTGCTTTTTCAAATGCGCGCCGGGCTTTGGACTCGTCTTTGGAATACGTCAGCGCAATGTCGGCAACCTTCACCAAAATTTTTGCTTTTTCCGCATTTATTGACTGGGCTTCAAAACTTTTTTCAAGCAGCTGCAAAGCTTTTGAAATGTCACCCCGGGCCAAAGCCAACTCAACAACCATTCCAACAACATCGCCGCGCGTTGGATCATTGAGTGCAGCATTTTCAAACGCGGTAGCAGCCGCCGCCTGGTTGCTCAGCTTTTCTAAAGCAAGTTGCCCCAAACGCAAATAGAGCGCTACTTTGGCATTTTTGTCCTTGGTTTCCTGTGCCAGTTTTTCGAAGGCAGAAACAACAATGTCATAACGCCCGGAGGATTTGGCGCCATGCTCCAACAGGCTCAAAGCACCCGACATGGCCGGCCATAATAAAAAGCATTGATCCAAAGCTTCCTTCATGCCTTTTTTTCTCAAAGCGACGTCTGATTCAAAAAAGGCATAGGTCTTTGCTATTTTGAGGAAATGCTTTGCTGCCTGCTGCCGATTTGTTTCTTTTTGCGCAGCATCACGAAGCGTTTGTATGTGGGCTTTCCAATTCGCAGAGAATTGGGTAAACTTTTGCTGGAGCTTGTGAAAACGCTCATTGGAAGCGTCTGTCTCGGCAAGGAATGTAAACACTTGCTTGGTGAGGTCCAAGGACTGCGGATCTTCAATCACCGCCTCTGCCAACAACAAATAGTCTTCCACCAAAGCACTGGCGGGCACCTGCGTGGCTTCCTGCTGCAACAATTCATAGGCAGCAGAAAAATTCTCCACGGCGATTAATATTCGACGCGCCTGCCGAAACGTTTCCCGGTGAGAGGGCAAGGTTTTCACAGCAAGCCTGCAGCAGCGCTCTGCGCGATCAAAAAGATGCAGCTGCTCAAAAAGATGGGCCGCTCTCAGCAGACAATCCACAGATTCTTCTGGGTTGCAAAGCTCAGCCACACGCTCCAAAGTTTCTGCCAAACTCAGCAGATCTGTTCTTTGCTCGCACAGAAGCTGGAATTCCCGCAACGCATCCAGGGAATGTGGATCATAAGCCAAGGCACGCTGCAGCAATTCCTCTGCTAAAAACGGCTTGTTGAGGCGCGTATTGGCCAGACCAGCAGCCCGTGCGAGCAACGTTGCGGCCTCTTTCAAGTTTGCAACTTCACTGGCGCGCGACTCATAAAGAAAAACAAGCTCCTCAACACGTTGAGCTTGATTGGCTTTTATTTCAATTTCTGCTGTCAGCCTATTGTTGTTCATGGGGAAAAACTCATCGATATTTAACCCCACAACCTCTGACAAGGTGCGGAGGGCTACATAACTTCACTTGCTTGGGACTCCGACATGGACGAAGAATCTTCAGTTGGCACAACAGCTGAGCGCACCAAAGCAGCTATTTTGGCTGCTTGCTCTTTATTTCCAGCGCGAAGAAATAAAGCTTCCGCTTTGTCTAAACGCCCCAGAGCTTCAGCCAATTGTGCTGCCTGTTCATACTTTTCAGTTTTTTCACATAAATACATTGCCTTATCGCGACGGCCTGCTTGAAGCCATGCTTCAATCGCTTCCGGCAGTTTGTTGAAAGCTTCCAGCCAATGCGCGTGGGCCACATGATCTTGGGCTGCGATGGCCTGCTCAATGTGCGTTGTGGCGAGTTTCTGGGCTTCTTCTTCAAGCTTCAGCTTGAGGAGGAAACGATAAGCCTTCGGGCCCGGCAAGCCCTTGAGGGTGTCAACGGCTGCCGGAATATCTCCTGCTGCCACCAACAACGTTGCCGCGCCGAGGCGATCGCCTCTGTCCAGCAGCTGTTGGACTTCTGTGGCTCTTGTGCGTTTTGCTGACTCTGCATCGCCTGCTTGCTCATAAGCTTTGCGTGCCAAAGAAAGCCGCCCTGCTTTTTCCCAGGCCAATGCAGCCTGATCCATCTGGCGTGCGCGCTCATAAAGACGAGCAACCGCTTCATAGTCTTTGGTCTTCGCGCAATAGGACATCAACAAACCCCAGGCGGACAAGCGCTCCAGGGTGAATTTGACGTCTGCGGAAGGCATGCGACTCATGAGTCTTGTGCTGTCCTCTTCCATTTCACCCAGCACTGCGCAACGCAATGCAGATTTTAAGTCATTTCCAAGCTCAAACAGGCGAACGGCCTGCGCAAACGAGGCATTCTTTTCATGCAGACGCCCTGCATCCCGCGTCTTGCGCGTTTGCTCTAAATAGGCAGCTTGCTCTTTCCAATCCTTAAAAGTCATTCGAGCCTCTGCTCGAGAATTCGCTCGAGAATCAGCTCGCGAATCCACTCGAGGCTCAGATCGCGAATCCACTCGAGGAGACTTTTCGCGTCTCTTGTCCTTGGGGGAGCGTTCAGGCATTTTTTTGGCCGGCTCCGGCGCAAGCGGCGCTTCTTCTGAAAGCTCTTTCAAACCACTCGCCTCAAGCGCCGCTTGAGCTCGGACCTTTTCACCCAAAGCACGCCATATGCGTCCAACCAGCTCTAAAGCAGAACGGTAGGCCTGCGCCTGCACTTGTTCCGGCGACAGTGAAGGGCTCTCCTGCTGCGCTTGTGCGGCCTGTGTCGTGTCCGCGGAAGCAAGCTCCACAGGCAGTTGAGGAGCCTGTGTGGACGCTTCCTGAGGCGATTCTGGCTGTGTGGACGCTGCCTCTTCAGAAGGCGCAAGTGCAGCAGAAGCTTCCTGCGTTGCATCCGGCAATTCTTCCGGAGACGACTCTGGCTGCACACAAGCGGCCTCTTTAGCAGACTGCTGTGCGGGCGTTTGTTGTTCTGTTGCAGCTGCTTCTCCTTCTGTGGACGTTTGCTTGAGAAAGGCGTCCCACAGGGCAGGTTTTTTTTGCCGCATGACTCGAAACAAGGAGGTAATGAGACGGCCTCGCGCATTGGGCTCCAGCTGCTCCAGAGAGCTCAAACGCATGGAGCGGAGAGTTCTCAATATTTCCTGGAGCGGAGCCTGCTCTAACACAAAATCCCCTTTGGTGAGGGCGCGCTCCAAATTCCCAAGTTCCACAATCACCCTGCGGGCTCCCGTGTCGGTTCTCCCTTCTTCAGGACGCTTCTTGCGAGAATTGTCTTTGCGCGAACTACGCCCGCCACCACGCTCGTCCTTCGAGGACTTCGCGCGTTGTTGCTGCTCATGCATGGTCAAAAACCTCGTTAAATGATATCTACCGGCTAAAATGCGTACCTTAGGCTTGGTGTAATTGCAAAGCCGAAAGTGCCTGCTCGTAGCAAACTTATTCCAGAAGCCTCCAGCCCGACAGAAAAGTGCCGCAAGCGCGTATAGTATTCAATGCCAAGGCCCAGGTTGGCCATATAGTCTGTCTTCGGGAGCAAAACTTTGGGGAAGAAGAAACTGGCTCCCATGGCCGCGCGCAGGTAAAGCCACGTTCTTTGCACGGACTGGCTGTCCTCAAATCCAACCACATTCACTTTGGCGGATAAGCCTGGCGTCAAGGCTGAAAATCCCCCGGAGGCTTCATTGCCCACCGACTGGCCATAATAGTCAGAGCCTGCGGGGTTGAAGGTGCCCAGCAGAATGACGCCCAAGGAAACCCTCTGGCCGAGATCGTATCCAACCTCCAACTGCAAGGCCTGCCCGAGGGACTTGGGTCCTGTGACGTTGTCGTGGGCCGGCGCCTTAAAGAGATGCCAGACTCCGCCCTGCAAGCGGAAATAAACACCGCGCTCAATCTCCGTAAGAGGCGCCCTCTCTATCTCGCGAACAGAGGCTGTCTCCTGAGCGAAGGCCAAGGACAAAGGAATCAAAAACGTCAGAAAAGCAATTCTCAAACGCATGGTATTGAACGCCTAACCGCCACGAAGGCATCTAAACGAAATACTCTCACTTCCCCCGCCTCTTTCAACATATCAGCCCGCAGGTTTAAAGATGAAAGGATAGGTCACCTGAGCTGTCCCGCCCCCCTTCGGTCTTGGAAATTCCAATAACCGGATTTTATTCGCAACACAATTCCCTATCTCTGTGTTTCTGGGAGCCATTTCGGTGTGGTGCACTCTGGAGCTGTCCACCGCCCCCTCGCTGTTGATGACAAAACGAATGGCCACTTTTCCTGCCAGTTGCGGAAAACGAATGAGTTGCTCTTCATAGCATGCGCGGATTTTGGAGCTGTTGCGCCGTATCACCTGGCGAATCAGCTCGCCGTCTACGTTGCCGACGACGCCCACTTCTCCTGAGGAGAGCTCGGGCACAGCATGTTTGGGACGGCCTGTAAGCCCGGGAATACCCCCTGAGCCGAAGGACTCTCCGGATTTGGTTCCTGTGCCGCCAATGCCGATGGAAGCCAACGAGGTGCCTCCCCCGCCGGTGCCTACGCCTCGGATGTTGCCCAGACCACCCCCTCCGGCGGCATCACCATAGGTGGCCCCCTGCAGCCCTCCCAGCGTTGCTCGAACGCTGTCTCCGCCGCGTCCATGCCCTATGCTGGTTGCTCCTGCGGAGCCTCCTCCAGAGCCAGGGCCCAGGAGACTTGACAAAACATTGCGCTGCCTGTTGCTGTCATCGGGATCGCCCTTGGGCGTTGATCTGCCGTCTTTCTGGGTGGCGGTTTTGCTCCCCATTTTTCCTTCTTCGCCTTTGGCCTTCGCTGCAGCTTCGCCCGCGTTGGCTTTTTGGATGTTTTCAAACTTGCGCTGAATGTTTTGCTGGATTTCGGGAGACTGCTCAATGAGCTTCACCAAACGCGCATCGCTGGCGGACAGCTCGTCGACAAGGCCCATGCCTCTTTTGGCTGTGTTGAGGGCGGAGATGACGAACAAGGAGCCCAGCAAAGCCACTACAAGGAAAATGTTGAGCGCCGAAAAGTCGATGCGGTTGACGAGGGGAACCCAGGCGGGCTTCGGCTCCGTGTCCATGTGGGCTTCAAGGACGATGTTGTCCCCTAAATGTACCCACATGAAATCCGAGTCACGCAAGTCGATGCTGTAGGCGTTGTCCTTCTCACCCAACATGGCAACCTTGGATTTGATGGCCGCCGAAAGTTGCATGGGAGACTTGCCATTCGCGTGAAACTCTCCCTCCATTTTTTCTGTAAACTGCAAGGAGGCATGTCCCTTGTTAAAAGAAACCACTTCCAGACGATTTCCGGGGAGCAAGGAGTCTCCCATCGGAAAATCAACGCCGCGCTCTGTCCCCACCACAAATTGAGTTGTTTGAGAGGGAGGAAAATAATGTGACTCCAGTGCCTGATCGCCCCACATCACCCGGATGGCCAAGCCCAAAGGCCCCCCATCTCTGGATGAGCCCCTTCTCGGAGAATGCACGGCAGGCTTCGCAGAGTCTCTCTGCGCAGCTTTTTGAGAGACAGGTGCCGCTTGAGCAACAGGTGCTGCCTGGTAAACAGGCGCTGCTTGAGCAACGGGCGCTGCATGGTAAACAGGCACGGCCTGAAAAACAGGCGCTGTTTGAAAAACAGGTGCCTCCGGGGAAGAAACAACCCTCACAGGAGGAGATGAAGGCGTCTTGATGGGCGAAACAGGAATCTCCACAGCCACAGCTTCGGGAGCGGCTGCTGGCAACTCACTGACCACCGGCAGCTCAGCAGTTTCCGGAAAGGTCATGTCTGCGGCGGATAAGGACAAGGCCGGCGGCACCGCTTCTGCCGGAATGGAAGCATCCTCCACATGAATGGCGGTGTTCCCAACGCGGATTTCATCTCCAAACCGCAAATCGCCGCGGTTGATGCGTTTGCCGTTCACAAAAGTTCCTTCAACACTTCCCATGTCGATGATGGAAAATGTCCCGTCAACGGCCACGTCGATCACCGCATGAATGCGAGAAACCTTGTCGTCATCTAGGCAAAGCTGGGCAGCTGACAACCGTCCAATCTTGATGATGCTGCAATCAAAATCCTTGCAATCAATTTGTAATCCAGCCCTGAATACTCTAAGCCTTAATGGTGTTGCCAAGGGTAACTCCTCCTCAAGTTCCGCAACAAGCTCGCTTCATAAAACAATCAGAGCTCTCCTGCGGACTGCATTATTTTCTCTTTGTAGTCTTCTCTGAACCGAATGAGGTTTGAGTGCCTTGCGCCACGCACCGCGTCCACGTATTCGCTGTCAGGTCGATTCAAGTCGCCCTCAATGATGTCTGCATCAAAATCAAACACCTTGAGCTTCGCTCCTCCCCTGCCCTCGTGGGTTGCCGTGGGAATATCCTGGGCAGAAGCCATGCCGGTAACAAGCAACAGTAGACAGAAAACCCAATGCCTCATCCTCATATCGCACCTTCTAAGTGTATTAGCGTAAAACATGAGCCTTTCCTACAGGGAACTGCTGCTTGTCATCTCTTGTATTCACCAAAGGCCCGCAGATTGCACGGGCACCTTCCTCACTGGCCTTTGGCTTCCTGCTGAGCCTTGCGGAATTCTTCCTCTTTTTGCTTCTGCTCCTCCGCCTTCCTCTTCTCCTCCTGGCGCTTCTCCTCCTCCTCCGCCCTCTTGTCTTCTTCTCTTTTTCGAATAACAACCTCTTCCTTGCGAATATTCGCGTAGACGGGATGCTCGACGACGACCCGACCACCCATCAGCTGCAAATACCTCTTAAAATATTCAATAGCTCTCTCGGGTTGTTCTTTCTTGGACAAAATAACCCCTCGATTAAAAGCCACCTCCGGTTGGTTGGGGTTCAGCTTGTCAACACCATCATACACCTGCATGGCTTTGTCCAGCTGTCCAAGCTCGCCATAACTCACGGCCAGCCCGATCAGCGCAGGAATGTTTTTCCCATCCATCTGCAAGACACGGCGCAAAGCGGCTTCGGCATTCTCGGCATTTTCATAGCGAAGCTCCAGCTTGGCAAGTTCCACGGCTGCATGAAAATGCACAGGGTTCAGCTCCAGCGTCCTTTGAAATAAAACCTTGGCCTCTGCATCCTTGCCCTCACCCAAAACCGCAAGTCCCAAATAATAGGGGACGTCGGGCTCTTTTTCGTTCAGATCCCGGATGCGCGCGGCAACCAGCCGCAGCAAGTTATATTGCTTGGCAGACAAGTAGGCCGCCATCATCGCTTTATAGGCCGAAAGGTTTTGAGGGTCGCGATAGAGGCTTTCCCGCGCAAGCTGTATCGCTCGCTTCGTATCCCCTGTCAGAACATATACGTTCGCAAGGTTTGCTCGGCTTTCTGGATCGTTGGGGTATATATCCGCTGCTGTCTGCAATATGGATTGCGCCTTGGCCAAGTCTCCAGCATTCATTGCAAGCACACCCAAATTCACCGCCGCTGCCGAAAAGTCTGGTCGCTGTCTCAAAACTTCTCTGTAATGCTTCTCGGCCTCCTCTGTGTTGTCTTGCATTTGCGCCAACACACCCAAATTATACCTCGCCTCCACCAAGCGATTGTCTTCCTGAAGAGCCGCCTTGTATTTTCTCTCCAGGGCGACAAAGTCGTAGGCATTCGCTTTGCGCGCAGCCTCCAAAGTCTTGTTGGCATCCTCAAACAACAACTGAGCCCGGGTGGAGACTCCGGAAGGGGCCGCTCGCACCGTGCGCCCTTCGCCCTGAGCAGGCAAAGTTGGGTCTGCAGGCTGTGTTGTCTTGCAGGCAAACATCCAGCTGAGCATGCAGACGAAAACCAGGCTTTTGCACAACAAACGGCTGTTTCGTCGTCCTATGAAAAGCTTAGAGTGGTTCATCATCGGACCCCTTCAGGCTTTGAGAAGCAGGCAAAGCACCTCTTGTCGGCGTTGCTGCACGAGGAGGCGCCTGAGAAGGCGCCCTTGTGGGACCATCTATTGTGCTTATTAACCGTCGAACTTGCTCCGGGTGCAACGGTGCTTCAGGTGCAGAAACCTGGGTAACCAGTGTCGCGGGCTGAACTTGCTGCTTCACATCAAGACTCATGAGAAGATCTCTCCTCGGTTCAAAACCTGGAATTCGATAGTTGTCGCGCAGCTGCTCAAGGGCATTCTGTGAACAATTGTTTGAAAGATTGTTTTTGCGGGCAGCAAGCACACTGGCTTGATAGTAGGCCACGGCTTCTTTTGAAGAAGGCAAGGCTCTTTCTTGCCGCAAACTCTGGAAGTCCGCTTCCAGCTCTGCCTGCATCCCGCGAGGCGCCGGCAACTCGAGAAAGTTCTGGGCCATGTCCGCATAAGCATCCCCCAGCCTGGAAGAAGCACAAATGGCATGCCCCGGAGAACCAATTTCAACAATCGCTGTGTATGCGCGCAACAACTCAGCCAGCGAAAGCTCCTTCGCTTTCACCGTCTCCTGGAATTGAGCTGCATTGCTCAAAACACTCCAGCGAATGCGAAGCCGCTTATAGTGTCGAAACCCTTCTTCGGCTGCATCATAAAAAGCGAAGGCCAAGTTCTCTTTCGCCTCTGCTCCAAGCTCGTCAATATTCTTCTTGGGCAAACGCCTGGCTTTCAGCTCGTCGCTGGCACGCGTTGCAAGCGATCGCATATTGGCGTTGCGCGCAATGACAAACAACTTGGCTTGCGCTGTTACATAGGCATTCGGGGAACGGCGTTTTTTCTCAGCATATTCTTCCAGCATGCGTATGGCTTGACGGCTTTTTCCGAGTTTCTCCATGTTTTGGATGATGGCCCAGAATACCTCATCCGCTTCTTTGGAGTTGGGCCACAGGGCCAAATAGGCTTCCCCGTTGCTGATGGCTTTTTCAGATTGGCCAAGCCCCGTCCGGAAGGAAAGCGCGTTGATGCGCGCAAGCTGGGCCTTCTCATCCTTAAAATCAAATTCGGAGGCATCCGGCTTCGCGGCTGTTTTGGGCTGCCCGGCAGCACGCGGAGGCGGGCGCTTTGCCCCTCCTGTGCCTGGAGGCAAGGTGCGGCTGTATTGCGAAGCATATTGCTCGAAATGGTTGGCCGCTGCCTCAAAGTCGGCAACCATCACGAAGTCTTGCGCCAAGAGATAGAGCGTCTCTGGATAGTAGGGGGACCTTGAATACCGGCCAATTAAAAGCTGGCGCGTTTCAATGGCCTTGTTGAGTTGCTTCGCTTTTGAATAACCCAGCGCAGCATTGAAAAGCGCCTGATCGGCCAATTGTGAATCCGGGAAGTCTTTGGCAAAAGACATATAGGCCTCCGCCGCCTTGCTGTGATCTCCTTTTTCCTCCAACAGGCTGATCAACTTGAAAGCCGAACTCTCGACAATCTTCGCCAGCTCTATTTTCAGGTTGCCCTGGGCAAGCTTGTCGTTGCGATAGAAGCGAACAGCTGTTTCATGCAGCTTGTCCCATTGCTGCAGCTGATCATAGCTGTCTAAGGCCAAGTGCGCAGACAATTCTCCGGCTGTTTTTTTGCCTTCTCCCAATGGATGCCTGGGATGTTTTTCAGCAATCTCAATAAAGCGCGCAATCGCTTCTTCCAGGTGATCATGATCGTAATAAATCCTCGCCGCAATATAGGCAACCGTGACTTGGCTTGCCCCGGCGGGGACATATTTGAGATAGCGATCGCACGCTGCCAACAATTGCTTGTGCTCTGCGGATATCTCCCGAGGTTTGGGAGGAGATGCACGCGAAGTTTTTGACGAATCCGCTCTCAAAGCCCCTTTCGATCTCGCCTGAACGACAACTTCATTGTAGGCGAAAATAGCGTTATAGGAAGCATCCTCCAAACGCTTGCCGGGGGGTTGTTGTTTTTCAATGCGACGCACATCCTCGTCAGCAACCATCCCATATTGCTCAGCCGCTTTGAGGTGGTTGTTCAGCTGGTCAAACAGCAATTCCGCCCAGAAAAATCTCAGCTCATAGGCTTTGCTGCTGTCGGGAAAAAGCGTCAGGTAATCAGCATACACCTCGTTGGCAAATTGGAATGTCCTTTCATCTCTCGTCGTGGCACCTTCTTTGTGCCAGTTCACCGCAAGGTTGGAGATGGTTCGTTCGGCCAAATCCTTCGCCTCGCTTAAGGCGATTCTGTCTTTCGCCTCGCGAATGGTTCCGCTCGCCTCAATTTGGGTCATAATCTGAACGAGCCTGCGCACCTGCGCCACCGTCATCGGTTTATTCCCGGCTCGCATGACACAATCCACTATCTTCCCCTGGAAACCGGGTGCTTCCGGAGAAAGCGGGCGCTCTTGAATGAGCATGTCGAAAGCCACAGCTGCTTCGCGATCGCGGCCCTCTTGATAATAAAAGTTGGCCAGCCGCTTGAGCATATTGAAACGCTCTTCTTCGTTGCTGGTCACACGGGCAAACTCAACTTTGGCATCACCGGGCGTCCCCCCTCCTCGCGCATAGGCACGAACAAAGTCGTTCATGGCCTCGCGAATGAGACCTGTGCGCGCATCGGGTTTGCCTGTTTCTCCTTCAACGGCTTTTCTTCCGGCAAGCTCCCCGTAGAGCACAACGGCTTTGAATTGCTCTTTGGCTTTCGCAAAGTCTCCCAAATTATAATAGCACCAGCCTTGCATATACAGCGCATAGGCATAGGCCTGGTTATCGGGGAAGGCCGCGGCTTTTTGAAAAGAGTCCAAAGCTTTTTTGAGCATCTCAGCGCGGCCGCGGGAGTTGTTAAAATAGTGCTGACCAAAAACAATATGGGTGTCCGGGATAAAACGAGACTTTGGATGGTCTTTGATGAGCTTCCCATAGGCAACCAGCGCTTTGTTGGTCTCACCTAAGTGGAATGAGTTGTGGCCGAGATAGAACAGAACTTCATCGTTGCGTGCGTAATTTTTGTAGCGTTGGACAACGTCGGCATATTGACGGTTGGCAAGCTGCCCATATTCAATCTGCTTGTCCAACAGCGATTGCTTTTCAGCCAAAATCCGCGCCTGCGCGCCCCTGTCCTTTCTTTCCATGGCAGCCACCAGCTCATCGTCTTTGCGGCTGGCTTCAATGAAATAGTGGCGGGATTCTTCCCAGTAGAGTCCGCCCAAACGGAAAAGCAGATCGGGCATTTCTTTTTCGTCCACGCCCAGCTGAATAATTCGGCGCAAACCGGCAATCTGCTCGCGGCGTTTGCTGGCGACCTGCAGCTCGACATCCAAACGAAACTGATCGTATTGAAACACGGGAGCCGTAGGAGCGCTCTCCTCTTTTTTGCGCGTCACATCTCCCGCCAAAGCAACATCCGGAGCAGTAGAAACTGCCCTCTGCAATCCCACGCCCTGCGTATCGGACACCTGCGCAAACACCAGACTCGCCAGCGTTATAGTCCACAAGAACAAAAATCTTCGCATAGCCATCTTTCTGAAAATTTTATTCGCCCCAGCACCTCGTCCATTCCCAAAACAACGCTGTGCATATTGACGACACCGCATCCTCATACAGAATCCATCAACAGACAGAGCTTTTCCACAGAGGTTTCAACAACGAAACAAGCCACGTATGCTTGTAGCACACAACGCTCAGGCTTTTGCATACCAGGACATCTCTCTATAACGAAGCAAGATTACTTTCAAAACGACCTTGAGCACTGCAGTCACGGGTACTGCCAGCAGAATTCCCATAAATCCAAACAGATCTCCAAAAGTAAACACCGCGACAATGACAACAATGGCTGGCAATCCAACACGATTTCCAACAATTTTGGGAGTAATTAAAAAACTCTCCAGAGCTTGCGTAATTACGAAAGTGACGACAACCCCAAAGACTTGCCACCAGCTGGTGGTGGGGGACAACGAAAGGGCGATGCCCGCAAGCGCAATGCCGGATGCCGTGCCCACATAGGGCAAAATATTTCCGAAGCCGGCCACCAAAGCGATGAGAACGGCCATCTCAATGCCGGAAGACCAAAAGCCTGCGCCGTAGCAAACGGTTAAAATGCACCCCACCAACAGCTGGCCTCGGACAAAGCCGGACAAGACTTCATTCAATTCGCGAAAGCGACGGGTGATTTGGCTTCTTGACCATGCCGGAATCCACCGCATGGATTTTTGCACCAGAGTATTCCAGCGCAACAAAAAGCTAACGCTCAAAATAGGCATCAAACAGAGGCCTATCAGCACGGGTGTGCCGATGCTGATGGTGCTGCTGGCAAAAGAGCTTGCCCACTGAAAAAGCTTCGTTCCCAACTCTTCTGAAAAAGACTCCAGCCCTGTCCTCAGGCTTGCAACGGCAGCGTGCAGGCTTTCAGGAATCGACGTTTCAAGCCCCCGAAGCCAGGGAATGATCACCTCTCTCGCGCGGTTAAACGCATGCGGGACTCTTGCCAACTGCTCTTTGAGGGCAGGAATGAGGTAGAAAATGAAACCCAGAAAAAGCCCCAGAAGCCCTGCAAAGACGATGATCACTGAAAAAAGCCGCGAAAAACCCACTTTGCACATGGAGGCCACAAGCGGGTTGAGCGCATAAGCGAGGATGAAGGCCAACAGGGCAGGAACGGCAACGGCTTTGACATGAACGAGCAAGCCAAAAATCACCACCACCATGCCGATGACGCCAAAGGCCCAAAGCCAATCCGCACGCCTTGCGAGTCTGTCTTGCTCGGACGCAGCGACCAAAGCCGCACAAGGCGTTTCAGGCGGCGCGCACGAGGCCGGTGCGGGTTGTTTTTCTTCATCTGCTTGGGGTGTTGGAGAAGACATTTTTTTCCTTTTTTCCGTCGAGCGCTTTAATGGCCGGCCGAAGTTTGCATGGGTTGTAGCTGTACGCTCAAATTCACCTTGCTGCGATCGAGCGCAACCATCGCCTCATAGGACCAATAACCTGTCTTGGTAACAACTATTTTTCGCAAAGCAGGAGACGCGTTTATTTGCAAACCTTTTGCAACATAATCCAAGCAGCTTCCCTGAGGAATTCCATCCAGCAAAATCTCCGCATCCTCAGGCTCACAACGAATAAAGAGGTTGCCTCGCTTTGCTGCATTCTTGTTTTCAGAGGGCTCTTCCCACTTGACTCCCCAGGGTTCCAAAGAGGCCATCGACGCAGGGGGGGAAGAGGATACGCATGCCCAAAAAGCCAAGCTCAACAGGACAAGCCTCACTTTGCTTTCCCCTGCATTCTGACAACCATGCGCTGCCCGAGTTGCTTTTCGTGGATTTTCGAATTCAATGTGGCAGCAACTTCATTGCCAAGCTCAAAGCCGCAAGGGCCTTTCTGCGTGGCCCCAATTGCCCATGCGCCAGAGTCTTGAGGTGTTGTTCCCCGGCTTTTTGAAGGCGCTGTTTTTGAAGGCGGTGCCTTGGGTGCCGCAGGTGCTTTGGCGCTCCAGACAACAACATAGCCTGCAGCTGCCGTATCTAAAAACCACTTCTGGTCCTCGGAAAACAACACCGGGAACAAGCAAGGCTCTGCCTTCGCTTCTTGAGAAGGCGTTACCCAGAGGACTTTCGCTTCGCCTTGCCTGGAAAAAATCTCCTCCGCAGACAAGGAAGGAAGTTGCGCAATGGCCTTCGAAAATTCCGGACACAGGGGAGCCAACGAAGAGATGGGCAGTTTGAAAAAAAAACTCTGGCCTCCATCTGAAAACCGCCAGTGTGCCGTTGGCGCGCGGGACAAAAGCAATTTTTCAAGCGCTTCTTTCAATGCACTTGGGGGGGCGCACTCTCCCAAGGTGAGCGTTCTGCTTAAGCGCAGTTCCTGAATCAGCAAAAACAAGCGCTCTGCAGCATTCAGTCTTGCAAGATGCTCGGAGCTCAAACGAGACTGAGCGGCACTTGGCACCAAAAAGTGCGGGGGCGCTTTGCCGCTCACGCCCACACTCAGGCTTTCCCAGTCCACATAAGCGGCATCCAGCGGAGGCTCTGCCGGCCACGGGTCGGCCCACGAAGTTTTGCTCAAAAAAACCACTCCCCAAACGCCCGCCTTCAGGAGCAGCCTCAGGAAAAATGTGTTAACGCCATGGCGAAGCTGCGTGGTTTTGTTCCACATAATCATCAATCATCTTTCGATGACGTTCGGCCAACAATGTAAAGCGGATTCCCGAGCCTTCTCTGTCTTCCACATCCAACCATTCCCGAACAATCTCGCCCTCAGCATAAATAACCTCTTCACTTCCTGGAAGTTGGAATTGCAACCCAACACGTTTTCCGCCCAGCTGCGGCTCAATCAACGTAGAAAGTGAGACGCCGTTCCGGGAAATATCCGAAACATGCGCCATATAAGGAACGCCCTTCACGTATTTGTTCATGAAGATATCAACAGGAGCTCTCTTGCCATTTCGATTGTCACTCATAAAAACCTCCAGCGCAAGGCATGCTGACTGCTACATGCACGTTGCAATGCAGCCTAAACGCAAGGCTTCCAAGGTCAAGAAAACGACCAAAGAAGCCTTCAAGCGACCAAAAAGTTGACGAAGCGTGAAAAATCCGCCTGCGCCTTTCAGCTCCATTTTCAGAGCAGGCTTGCTCAATGCCCGAAGTGTGCCCCCACACACACTGGACGCAATTTCAAAGCGCACAAAAAAAACCGCCGTCACTTTGCTTTCAAAGTGACAGCGATCCTTGAAAATCCCTTCCAAAACCCTGGATGTGAAAATCTCAGGTTTTCAGCTTGGATTAACCCACAGCGCGCACATTAATTGCTTGCAGTCCTTTCGCGCCACGCGTGACTTCAAATTCAACTCTTTGGCCTTCAGACAGAGTGCGGAATCCCCCCATATCAATTGCAGTGTGGTGACAAAATACGTCTTCTCCACCACCATCTTGCGTCAAAAAACCAAAACCTTTTGCATCATTAAACCACTTTACGGTACCAGTTGCCATGTCTGCGTAACATCCTTTTACTTATTGGTTAACATGCCCCGTTTTGAGGCGGCGGGAAGTTTACATGGCTGTCAAAACCTTGTCCAGAGTTATTTTGGCACTCACCCTTATTTTTTTGAAGCGCTTTGGGTTGCCGTGTTGTTCCCCCCCCCCCACCGGCGTGCAAACACTTCTTTTTTCATCAGAAAATTTTTCCAGAATGTATATAAATTCTTAGGGTTCATCCTCTTCGCCTTCGAGTTCGGCAACCTTGCGGTAGAGGGTGCGGCGATCGACACCTAAAATTTTGGCAGCTTTGCCTTTATGGCCTGCGGTTTTTTGCAAAATACGGCGAATATAAGTGCGCTCGAGTTCCGCAAGCGACAAATCTGCAGCAGCGGCCTGCTCAATGACGCTGCCTTCGCCTTGGCGGTGCTGCAAGGCAAAATCTTCCAGCGTGAGCACCTCATTCTCGGAGAGCGCAGCGGCGCGCTCAATCGTGTTTATCAGCTCACGCACATTGCCAGGCCACGGTTGGCTGCGCAACCAACGGATGGCATCATAAGAAACGCTGAGCGGTGCACTTTGGGAGCGTTTTGCCATGGTGTGCAGCACCTGATCGATGATGAGCTCAATGTCCTCGAGACGCTCGCGCAAGGGCGGAATTTCAAGGCGCACCACATTCAGGCGATGGTATAAATCTGCACGAAAACAACGCTCGCGCAACGCATCTTCCAGGGGACGATTGGTGGCAGCGATGATTCGCACATCCACGGCAATATCGGCGCTGCTTCCAAGAGGACGCAGATGGTTTGACTCAAGGACTTGGAGGAGTTTTGGCTGAAGCTCCATGGACAGCTCGCCTATTTCGTCGAGAAATAAAGTGCCGTGGTCTGCTTGTTCAAAAACACCCGCCCTGTTTTCTTTGGCGTCGGTGAAAGCGCCTTTGCGTACGCCGAACAACTCGGCCTCCGCAATGCCGACAGGGAGCGCAGCACAGTTGAGTTGCACGAAGCTGTCGACTTTACGCTCGCTGGCTTGATGGATGAAACGGGCCAAAGCACCTTTTCCAACCCCACTCTCGCCTGTCAGCAACACAGGCAAATGGCTTTTGGCAACACGACGCGCCAATTCCAACACTCGCTGCATGGCACTGCTTTTCACAGCCATGCCTGAGGGCACTTCGCTTAAGGCCACTTCGCGCAGGCGGACAATTTCCCGGCGCATCTGCCGTTCACGTAAAGCCCGTTTAATAGAAAGCAGAAGGGCTTCAATGCGAAAAGGTTTGGCTAAAAAATCAACGGCGCCGGCGCGCACAGCTTCCACAGCCAGATCGATAGAACCAAAGGCTGTGATCAACAAGATCATCTGCCCAGGGTGCTTTTTCAAAATGGCGCGCAAGAGATCCAAGCCGCGCATTTGTGGCATTTCAATGTCAGAAATGATGAGCTCGAAGGTTTTTGTCTGCAAAAGCTGAAGCGCGCTTTGGGCGGAGGTTTCACCCACCACCGAAAAACCTTCCTCGGAAAGCGAATCCACCAACCAGGATACGACGCCCGGATCGTCGTCGATGATCAAAAGCTTGGGTGAATGACTCATGGAACGCTCCTTGCTCAACTCTTCTTTGCACCCGCGTTTGACAGCAATTTTGCATGTGCAGATTTCTAGGGGACCTCGTGTCGTGGCAAAGTGACACGCACCATGCAGCCTGGAAATGTGTCCACGATAAATTCTACTTTGCCGCCATTTTCCTGCACCAATGACTTGACGACGGAAAGCCCGAGACCACTGCCGCCTCTATCCGCTTTGGTGGTGAAGAATGCTTCAAAAAGATGGGGACGGTCAGCTTCCGGGACACCAGGACCTTCATCGCGAATTTCTAAAAAAAACAGTTCCTCGTCGCTTCTTAAGTCTACATGCACGGTGGACTTCAGCGGCGAAGCATCGAGCGCATTGCGAATGAGATTGAGCGAAATTTGTTGGAGCTGATCTGAGTCGGCAAACACCTGAGTGTCCCCATGACACGTCACATGAATCTCCACTTGCCGGTGACACGCTTCCAGTTCCAATAAGGCGACAACTGCAAGCACAGAGGCATGGGCGTCGATCAGGGTGCGCATGGCAGGAAGACGCTGGGTGATCGATCGCATCTGGGAGATAATGCGTGTAATCCGCTCGGTTTGCGTCACAAGCATGGTGGCAATGCGGCGCGTCGAGGCAGGATCGTCGGCATGTTTCTCCAGGGCGCGCGCGCGGCCTTCGAGAATTTGCAAGGGTGAGCCAATCTCGTGAGCCATGACCGCCGAAAGATGACCCAGGGTAATGAGCTTTTCAGCGTTCTGCAAAGCACGCTCCATGCGACGGCGGGCTTCGAATTCTTGATCGGCGCGTACTCTGGCGGCCCCCAAATCCCCCACCAAATACTCAAACTCTTTTTGCGCCTCCCCCACTTCGTCTGAGCGAGTGGCCATCGAGCTGATCGTGAGATCTCCGGCACGCACGCGCTTCATGTTGGAGATCATACGCCATAAAGGCAGCCCCACATAACGGCGCACCAAAATAAAAGTCAGGGAGGCTGTGGCCAACACATACAACAGGGTGGTCAACCAAATATTGCGTTGCGTCACAAAGAGATCTCTTTGCATTTCGGCAAGCGCCTTTTCCAGCACCACCAGGGGCGTGCCGGCCACATTTTCGACCGCCAAACCAAGCCCCAGGCATAATATTTCTGGAGCACGCTCAGGAACGAATTCTATGACAGGCTCACGACTTTCTCTGGCCTGCTTTTCCACTCTTGCGGTGCATTGCGAGGGCTTGGCAGGCAGTGAAGTCCCCAGCCGTTGGCCCTTCGCGTCATAAACAAACACCGCTACCGAAGAATCCACCCGTGCGAGATCTTCCAGAGTTTCTCTCACATCCTCCAGTTGATGATCTCTCAAGGCATTTTCAAAGGCTGTTTGCAAACTCCGCCCCAAAAGAAGCGTTTCGTTGTGAGCGACTGCCCTTAAGTCCTTCTCCTCATGATAAAGCTGCACCCATCCCGCCACGCCAAAAAGCACAAGGGCGCAACTGCCCAACACAAGCGTCATCCGTGTGGCAAGCTTCATCGTCGCAGTTCAGGACTCGAATGTCGCAAAAAACGACTTTCCAGGCAAGCCATAGGCCGAATTTTTGAGTTTTTATCGTTGGTGCGGTTTTTGCGTAAGAAACTTGCAGAGGCTTTGTAACCAAATGTCAGGTTTCCTATGGAATGTATTGGATTGAATTTTCATGCCCAGAGAACTTAAATGAAAAAACATATAGTGTTAGTCTTTCATGTTTTTCTGTTTCATGTTGCGTTGGCGGAAGAACCTCAACAACAAACATTCACTCCTGAGGACATTGAAGCCCTTTTTTTGAAACAAAATCTGCAACTCATTGCTGAGCACATGAATATTGCGCTTGCGGATGCGGAAATAGTGCAAGCCAAATTATGGGACAATCCCACTTTTTCTATTGGTGAATTCAGTGCTTGGAGCACACGAGGGCAACGCGAAGGAGAAAAAGAGGTTGTCCCTCCTTTTTCGGGTTCTTTTGGCAGAAATCTGCAATTCAGTGCAGAACTCAGTCAGCTGATCCAAATTTCAGGAAAAAGGCGGAAACTCGTTCAACGTGAAAAAGTTTCAAAAGAAATGGCTATTCAAGAATTTGAAGAGCTTCTGAGAGATTTGAAACTGGAGTTGAGAAAATCCATCCATGAAATTATTTATATTCAATCACATCAAAAAACTCTGAAAAAACAAATAGAGATTTTCTCTTTGCTTGTAGAAAAATATCAACGTCAAGTGATGCAAAAAAATCTTGCGAAACATGAGTTGTTAAGATTGCAGGCATCGCTTTTAGAACTCGAAAGCGAATCTCAGGAAAATCAAATAAACTTAAGCGAACAATTGAAAACCATCAATGTATTTATGGGACTGGAAGTGTCAACACTCCTTGAAATAAAAGACAGCAATCGAACAATGCCTTCCCCTCAAAACATGAGTTTAACACATTTAATCGAAACCGCTTTGGATAATCGACCTGACATCAAATTGTCCAGGCTGCAGACACAATATTTCGAAAAATCTTTGAGTTATGAAAAAGCGCAACGCATCCCAGATCTGACGCTCAGTCTTGTTTATGATCGTTATGGCAGCACATGGAAAGACTTTTGGGGGTTCGGGCTCAGCATTGACTTGCCTGTCTTTGACCGAAATCAAGGCAATATAAAAATGGCCCACATCAGCCAACAACGCAGTCAACATAGGGCGCGTCAACAGCAAAACCAAGTTCGACATGAGACAGTGGAATTTTTCAACAATTATTCTCAAGCCTATGAGTTTTATAACAAAATAGACAACAGTCACTTGTCGACAGAGTTTGACAACATGTTGGAAGTTTATGCAAAAAACTTTTTAAACAGAAATATCAGCATGCTTGAATACATCGACTTCATGGAGACTTATAAATCCAACAAACAAATATTGTTGTCAGCCAAAAAAAACCTGAACATTCAGTTCGAAGAATTGCAACACAAAATTGGCGTGGATATTAAACAATGAAAACCACAAGAAAACCGAGCTATCTCATTTTTATTGCCTTCTTTTTATGCTCTTGCTCACAGAATGTAGTCCAACAATCAACAACAAAAGAAACGGTAAGTCCATCCTTTCTTCAAAATGTGCAAACAACAAGGGCACAACTGAGCAGACAGGAAAAAGAACTGGTTTTAACAGGAAAAGTGGAATTCAATCCTGATAAAACAATTCATTATGTGCCGTTGATCAGCGGGGTTGTTGATCGCGTCTATTTTTCTCTTGGAGACAAAGTTCAACAAGGGCAAACCTTGCTGGACATTCGAAGCACAGACTTGAGCGCATTGCAATCAGAACATGTCTCTCTGGAAACAGAAGAAAAAACGGCACAGCGTGCGTTGAGAGCTGCTCAGGCAATGTATGACGATAATATGTTGTCTGAAACAGAACTCATAGAAGCTCAAGGCAAACTAAGGCAGGTTCAGTCCGCTTTAAAGAAAATCAAAACGGACATGGCTGTGTTTGGAGTCAACAAAGGCAACGGCTCTTTCTCTATCAAAGCTCCCATGACAGGGCATATTGTTCATAGAAGAGTCTCTTCAGGAACCACCATTTCTGCAGACAGCGAGCCTTTGTTTTCTATTTCTGATTTAGAAACTGTTTGGATTCATGCCAATGTTTATGCCAGTAGTCTTCTGTTTGTCCAAGAAGGCATGGAGGCAGAAATAACTGCCTTGTCATATCCAGGCGAAATATTTCACGGAAAAATCAATTCATTGTCACAAGTTTTTGATCCTGAAGAAAAAGTGCTCAAAGCGCGGATTGTCATGAAAAACGCGGAGTTAAAATTCAAGCCTGAAATGTTTGTGGCAGTAAAATTAAAAAACGAAACCACCCAACAATTTGTTTCCATTCCGTCAGACGCCCTGATCTTCGATCAAAACCGTTATTTTGTCGTCGTCAGGGATCCTTCAAAAAACTTTTTAAAGAGAGAGGTTTTTTTGGAAGGACACCATAGAGAAACGGCCTATCTCTCCAGAGGGCTATCCGAAGGCGAAGAAATTGTTATTAAAAACCAACTGCTCATGTATTCTGAGTTAAGCAAAACCTAGTCTCATGCACAAATTCGTAGAAAATATTATTGCACTTTCGCTTCGCAATCATGTGCTCGTCTTGTTTCTGACGGGTGTGTTGTTGGTTTCAGGACTGGTTTGTTGGAAAAACACGCCCATTGAGGCTTATCCAGACGTCACCAATACCCGGGCAAGAATTATTACTCAATGGCCTGGGCGCAGCGCTGAAGAGGTGGAAAAATTCGTCACCTTGCCCATCATGCGCGAAATGAACACCATTCCGAACAAAACGGATATTCGCTCCATATCCTTGTTTGGGTTGTCTGTCGTCACGGTCATCTTTGAAGACCATATCGATGACTTTTTTGCTCAGCAATATGCTTCAAACAGGATGCAAGGTCTCGAATTGCCTGAAGGTGCTGAGCTTTCGATTGAGCCACCTTCTGGCGCCACCGGGGAAATTTACCGCTATGTTTTAGAGAGCGATTTGCCAATCCGCGAACAGTCTGCCATCAACGAATGGGTGATAGAAAGAGAATTATTGTCTGTCCCTGGAGTGGCAAGCATTGTCAGCTTTGGTGGCGAGGAAAAAATATTTGAAATCAGAATTAATCCAATTGAACTCATGAATTATAACCTGTCACCCTTAAAAGTTTATGAGGCTGTATCCAACAGCAACATCAATGTCGGCGGTGACGTCATCCAAAAAGGGAGCCAGGCTTTTGTCGTCAGAGGCATTGGCTTGCTTGAAAGCATAGAAGATATTGAAAATATATTGATTGAGGTGAAAGGTGGAACACCTATTCGCATAAAACAAGTTGCTTCTGTGAGTGTTTCATCTAACCCCCGTTTAGGTCAAGTTGGATTTGATGACAATGATGATGTTGTTCAAGGCATCGTCATCATGTTGAGAGGGCAAAATCCTGGAGAAGTCATCGCTCGCTTAAAAGAAAAAATAGCTGAATTAAACGACAGAATATTGCCGAAAAATGTCAGAATTAAACCCTTTTTGGACCGCACAACGCTGGTCAAGGCCACCGTGCACACTGTTTTGAGAAACTTGCTGGAAGGCATTTTTCTGGTTTCTTTGGTTGTCTTTATTTTTCTTTATAACTGGAGGACTTCACTCATTGTCGCTTCTGTCATCCCCTTGTCTTTTTTATTCGCTATCATCATGTTGCGAATACAAGGTTTGCCTGCCAATTTAATCTCCATGGGGGCCCTGGACTTCGGGCTTTTGCTCGAAGGAACACTTGTCATTACCGAAATTATATTTGTGGCAATGGAAAAACGCTCTCATGAACTGGGTGAGCGTTTTTCTGAAGTTCTGAAAGGGGGACTGATTAAAAAAAGCGCCGGCACGGTAGCTTCAAATATTTTCTTTGCTCAGCTGATCCTCGTGGTGGCTTTATTCCCAGTGCTCTCTTTTCAGAAAGTGGAAGGGAAAATGTTTGCCCCATTGGCTTTTACTCTGGGCTATGCATTGTTAGGCTCCCTTATTTTGGCACTCACCTATGTCCCTGTCATGTGTAAATTGCTTTTAACAAAACCCGTAAAAGAAAAAAGCAATTTTATCAGCCTGGCATTTACATCAACGCTTTATAAAATATATTCGTTGAGCTCCAAATATCGAAAAGGAACCATTTTTGTTTTTCTTGCACTCATTGTCGTGTGCACTGCGCGTTTTAGTTTTTGGGGGACGGAATTCATTCCAAGCATGAATGAAGGTGCTATTTATGTTAGGGCCACATTGCCAAACAGTATTAATTTGGATGAGTCTGTAAAACTCACTCGACAAATGAAACAAAAGCTTCGTGAGTTTGATGAGGTGCAGTTTGTTTTGTCACAAACAGGCCGCCCGAATGATGGAACAGATCCTACGGGTTTTTTCAATATAGAATTTCATGTGCAATTGAAACCAGAGAAAGAATGGAAAAGAAAAATAAAGAAAGACAAATTAATCAGCGAAATTCAAAGCAGTTTAGATCTCTATCCTGGAATCATATTTGCCTTCAGCCAACCTATACAGGATAACGTCGAAGAATATGTTGCCGGGGTTAAAAGCTCTCTTGTTATTAAAATATTTGGAGACAATCTCCATCAACTTGAAAAGCTTGCAACTCAAACTGCCAACGCAATTTCTGATGTGCGAGGCGTTGAAGATGTCAATGTTTTTCGCAGCATCGGGTTGCCGGAATTGCAAATTAAACTCGAAGAGTCACGCATGGCCCAATATGCAGTCTCGATGGCCGATGCCCAGGCTGTGATCGAAATGGCCATCGGCGGAAAAGCTGTTTCAAAATTTTATGAAGGAGAAAGAACCTTTGAAATTAAGGTGCGCTTCCAGAAAGAATTTCGAGACAACGAAGACAAAATTGGAAATATCCTCATTCCAACCATGGATGACAAATATGTCCCTTTGAAAGAAATTTCAGACATTCAGTTTATTACCGGGCCAACATTTATATATCGCGAAGGCAGCAGCCGCTATGTGGGGATTGGGTTTAGTGTGAGAAACCGCGATTTAGGATCAACCATTGCGGAAGCACAAAAAAAAGTAGCAGAACATGTTCCGTTAAAATCTGAAAACAAAATGGTCTGGGCGGGAGAGTTTGAAAGCCAACAACGAGCAACAAAGCGCTTAATGCTCATTATTCCTGCTGTTATTACCATCATACTGTTATTGCTTTATCTGAATTTTGGCAACCTGAAAGACACATTAATCTCCGCCAGCGCCATGCCCTATGCATTGATTGGTGGATTTATATCCCTGTGGGTTACAAACACCACGTTTGGCATATCTGCCGGAATTGGTTTCATTATTTTGTTTGGAATAACAGCCATCGACAGCATATTGCTCATCACTTTGATGAGACGTACGAACCAGCGCAGTCATAATTTGCGAATAGCCATTGACGATGCCGTGCGGCAAAGAGTGCGGCCTGTTTTGATGATAGCCTTTATGGGTTCTGTAGGCTTGCTTCCGGCTGCTTTGTCTCAGGGCATGGGTTCAGAGATTCAAAAGCCCCTGGCCATTATGATTGTGGGAGGTATGATCATCTGCATGCTGCTTTCCTTCACTGTCTTGCCACAAATCTTTTATTTCGCACACAGACATGACAAAAGAGTGAGATGAAATAAAAAACTAGACCGGTTCAGGGGGCTTGAATCAAAGCCTCTATCTTGTCTATATCTTCATCTTTATCCACATTTTCATCAGAATGTTTGTCTTCCAAAGAAGGTGGCACCCACTTCGACGCATCCGGGTTCCTGTTTTCAACCAGTTGACGAACATAACCTCTGTGTCCGCACCACCAACCCAGGCCAGATGCGAAACCAATCAGAATAATTCCCAATATCAGCCAACGGATCGTCAAGGAGCCTTCTTTTTTGTTTTGAATGCTCGCCGTTTTGTCTTTGGCTTTTGGTGCGGCAAGCTCCTTGGAAGCTGTGGCCTCCTTGGGCTCTGCAAGAGGAGAAAGCTGAGAACACAGTGTTTTCTCATCCTCCTCTTCGGCAAAATCATCTGTCCGCAACTGGAATACCGCCTGGTCTGACGAAGACACAGGGGCGCTGACATCCTCGGGTTTCGAGAAAACCTCAACGGGAATTTTATGCTGATCGATTACGGCTGTGGCATCCGGATCAAATCCTTTTTTTAACGAAGGCTTTCCTTTGTTGGAAGATCGGCTCTCAATCACTGTCTGGGCATCTTCAAAAGGACGACGTTGAACCAGCGCAGCAGGCGCAATGGAGACATCTATCCTTGAAAGCATCGCCTCAATCTCATGCCTTCTCTTTGAAAAATGCTTTTGCATAAACTTCAAACAGTCTGCTTCTGTCCATGTCATCGTCGCAAAAGCTTTGTCCAGCTCCGCAACAAAGCTTCCCATGGTTTGAAAGCGCTTTTCCAAAGAACGCTCCAGCATTCGCAGCACCAAGCTGTCAATGCTCCTGGGAAGCTTTCGGTTTGCCTGCGAAGGCAATGAAATGGCTCCTTGAAATACAGCCATCATGTCTTGCAGAGGTTTCCCGCGTGCAAACAAACGCTCGCCTGTGAGGAGTTCGTGAAAAACAACACCCAAGGAAAAAATGTCTGTTCGGATGTCAAGCGGCTGATCGGTGGCTTGTTCCGGCGACATATAGGAAGACGTGCCTCGCACCATTCCCGCTGCGGTTCTGCGTTGTGCGCCGACAATTCGAGCTATGCCAAAATCCAAAACCTTGCTTTTGCCATCCAAGCCCAAAATGATGTTTCGTGGCGTCACGTCCCGGTGAATAATGGGAGCGGATTTCCCTGTCTCATCGCAATAGTTGTGGGCATGGTTGAGCCCCAAAGCCGCTCCGCGGATGATGGCAAGGGTTAAACGCAGAGGCAAGGGCTCATGGAAATACCCCGCGAGTTCCTCCAAATTCAAACCTGGAATAAACTCCATCACCAGGCATACATTGCCTTGTGTCACCTCCAAATCCAACACCCTCACCGCATTTGGATGCTTGAGGCCCGCCATCAGCTTCGCCTCCTGAAGCAGAAGCTCCAGGGCCTCCGTGTCATCGTCATGCTCCATCAGCATGCGCTTTAAGGCAACGGCCTTCCCTGCCTCCGGCCCTGCCCTCCCAAAACCTAAAAATATCTCAGCCATTCCTCCAACGGCCATGCGACAAAGCAACTCATATTTTCCTAAGCGGTGCCCTGTATGCTCGTCAGGCTGAAACGACATTTTCTCCTCCTCCTTTGCCTGCCAGTACCTAACACAAAGAAAGGGACAATACAGACTTAGACAACATTATCTTTCATATAACGCCTCACCTCACGCGCCAGCCCCTCAATGGCTTGCTCTAAACTTTGGTTGCTGGTGTCTATCAGCCGGGCATCTTCCGCTTGTTTCAAAGGTGCAAGCTCGCGTCGGCTGTCAGCCAGATCTCTCTTGTTCTGCTCGAAAAGAACTTCCTCAAAAGTTTTGGGAACGCCTTGTAAAGCCAATTCTTTTTGACGGCGCCGCGCACGCTCTTCGGGACTTGCCGTCACAAAAAATTTGATGTCGGCATCCGGAAAAACCACAGTCCCTATGTCTCGGCCATCCAAAATGGCCCCCTGGGGTGCAGCCCGCGCCAGGGCTCTTTGGTATTCCAATAAAGCCGTGCGCACTTCCGGCCAGGCAGACAACTCGCTCGTCAACAAGGAGACTTCCGGTTTTCGAATGGCTTCGCTGACATCTTCCTCATTCAAAAAAACGCGGGTTTCCTCCCGCTGAAAACGAATGTCGAGGTTGGGCAAAAGACTCAACAGTTCTTCGCGCCGGGCGGGAATTCCCCCGTGCGCTCTCAATACTGCCAGGCAAAAGCAGCGGTAAATCGCCCCCGTGTCTATCCAGAGGAAATGAAAACGCTTCGCCAGCTCTCTGGCCAGCGTTGACTTGCCGGCTCCTGAAGGCCCATCCACGGCGATGATCAAAGCGCGTTGCTTCATGGCATGGAAAAAGTGCCCATCGCCCGAAAGCGCTCATAGCGATCGGCGATCAGTTGTTTTGGAGTCATTTTTATGAGCTGTTGATAATGTCTTTTGAGCACCTCACCCAAAAGCTTCGCCGCTTTGGTTTTGTCGCGGTGTGCTCCTCCTGTGGGCTCAGGCACAACCTCATCAATAATTTTCAGTTTCAAAAGGTCCTTTGCCGTCAATTTCAAAGCTTCGGCTGCCTTGGAGGCTTTGGTCGCATCGCGATAGAGAATGGAGCTGCAGGCTTCAGGGCTGATGACAGAATAGATGCTGTGCTCAAGCATCAACATCCGGTTTGCAACACCTATCGCCAAGGCGCCTCCGGAGCCGCCTTCGCCAATCACCGTCGAAAGAATGGGAACGGGCAATGCTGCCATTCGCTCCAGGTTAACAGCAATGGCTTCTGCCTGGCCACGCTCCTCTGCACCAATTCCCGGATAGGCCCCTGGCGTGTCAATGAATGTGAAAAGGGGACGAGAAAACCGAGCTGCAAGCTCCATCAGCCGACGCGCTTTGCGGTAGCCTTCAGGCTTGGGCATGCCAAAATTCCGGACCATGTTTTCTTTTGTGTTCCGCCCTTTTTGATGGCCCATCACCACCACAGGCTGACCTTCGAATTTTGCGAGCCCGCCAATGATGGCCATGTCATCCGCAAAGCAGCGATCTCCTGACAACTCACAAAAATCTGTAAACAGATGATTCAAGTAGTCCAGGAAATAGGGGCGCGCGCTGTGCCTGGAAAGCTGAACTGTCTGCCAACGCGTCAGCCCACCCAAAATCTTCTCCTGAAGTTTCTTCGCCTGCTTCTCCAGGCGGCGAATTTCCGGGTTGAAATCCTCTGCTCCCGTTTCAGTTAAAATTTTGAGCTCTTCTATCTTGTTTTCAAGCTCAACCAACGGGCGCTCAAAATCCAGGACATATGCCATTTTTAAGGCCATTGCGGACAACCTCTCTCTAAGCGGCTTTGCTGCGTGGCGCCATGGACAAAGCATACCACGCGGTGCGAAATGCTTTGAGTTCTCGAAGCCCCGCCGGAAAACGCCCAAGCGCAGGCGCAACGGTTAAGGGCACATGAAGTTTTTTCTCCATCAACTTGGCAACCTCCAACTCTTGCCCCCGTCGCCCTTCTGTCAGTGCACAGGTTGATTTTGGAAAAACGCGATTTAAAATAACTCGCTCCAGCGGAAATTTGTTTGCTTTCAAAAAAGCCATGGAGCGCTGAAGCGCCGGCACGACAGAGGCTTCTGCGCGCCCGACAAGAATAAACCGCGACTCGGCGGGGTTTGACAATGCTGCCTCAAAACGATCAAGCCGCCGCTCCAAAAAGGCGACTTCGTCCAAAAAGGCAGCAAAACCCTTGGCGCGGTGCCTGGAAAATGCGCCCTTCAAACCCTGCAGCCAGGAGCGAATGGGCGCTATCGCATCCAAAAACCGAAACGCTGTCAAATCATCCGGCAAGTCAATGACGATGCGCTTGAAGCGCTCTTGCACCAAGGCATCCGTCAACACATGAATGATGGCAAAGTCCTCCAGCTCAGGGGGACTTAGCTCCAAAAGGTTTTTTATCAGATCTTTCGCCCAACCCAGATCGATCCCCGAAGAATCCGCCGCCCAAACCCAACTGAGTTTTTCCTTCAGGCGCTTTCTCAAACCGTTCAACCAGACTTGTGCATCCAACTCCCGGGCGTACAGGCCCTTGGTTCCCCGCACCTGAGACTCTGCATCCATCAAACGGTTTTGCAAAACATCCGAAAGAGAATGCACCGTGTCCGTTGACAAGAGAAGCACAGGGCCTTCTTTCTCTGTGAGCGCTACCGCCGCAGCTACGGCACAGGTGCTTTTTCCTCCACCTCCAGGCCCGCCAAAAAATAAAAACCGCGTCGGAGGCAAAGGAGGCGCAGCAATGTCCGGCATCGAAGGCGTCTTCACCAAGGGCGGAGGGCCTTCATGGGCAGCAAAGGCCAAAGCTTTCGTCTCGCTGGCCTCATCCCAACTCTTCACAAAAGCCAAAAGCTCTTCCACGCCCATGGGCGCTTGTGCGCGGCGCTGCACCAAAGAAACTTGAGAGCACCAACTTCCATATTTTCGGACAGAAGGAGCCTGCAAGCCGCGGCGAGCAAAAACGGCCGGGCCTTCACCTTTGGCTTCAACCTGTGCAACCAAAAGCTCCGCAGGCGCCATGCCGTGTGACTTGAGCTCTGCAAGCAAAGTCTTGGTTTGCGCTTCAGCCAAAGGCTCCGCCAATGCAACAATACGCCATGCAAAACTTTCCGGGGCTTTCATCCAGGCAGAAAGCTTCTCGCAAAGCTCCGCCCATTCTCCCAAAGGCAAAGGCTGCTTCGTCGCTGTCTTGGAAGCCTTCGTTGCTTTTTCGTTTCTCAACAATGACAAATAGGCGCGCAGACGAGGGACAGCGCCCAGCAAGCGGATGCTGGCGCCCACAGAAGGTCCATCCACCACTATTCCGTCAAAACGTTGGCTCTCCAAAAGTTCCCACAACCAGAATAAGCCCGCAACGTCCTTGAGAGACTCTGTGGCCGGCACAATGAGTTTCAAAACTTCATCTTTGGTCAAACTCCCCGCTTTTTGAGCATATTTGTCCAAAGAGGCCTTCCATTCGATGGCCCACTTCTCCGCAAGCTTTGTGCGATCGCATTCCGCGGCATACAGATTTTTTCCATCCAGTTTTTTTGGCTGGTGCGAAAGCTTTGTCTGCAAAAGCTCTGACAAACTTCCCCTGTTCTCCCAGGAAACAAGGAGCCACTTCTGTTTCGCAGTAACCAGGGATGCGCGCAAGGCAAAAGCAGATGATAACAATGTTTTGCTTGAGCCCCCCTTGCCACAAAAGAAATGCAGAAGTTGTCCATCTTTCATGTTTGCATCGCCTTCTCAAAGTGGCTTAAGCTGAGCCTTCAAAGTTCAGTCATCAGCGGTCAATACCAGCCTAAACCCGCGTAAAAATAAACAAGTATGAAATTAAACTCTTTATTATGCTCAGTTTAAGGAAAAAAACAAGCCAAAATCACTGAAGGTGCTCGAAAAGTTTACACCTTCTTACATTTTACTGAAAAGGATGGACTTCGGTTTTTTTATGGGAATGAAGTGCTTCGGACATGGCCACGAAAACAGGACTCTTGGGTTGAGCGCGTGGATTTGACCCCCATCGGCATTGACATAGGCTCCACGAAGATTGTGGCATTTTCCGCGCAACGCGTTGGGGAGCAGTGGAGCTTCCAAAAACAAGGGGAAGCGTGCGCCAATGCCTATGGCATCGACGACAGAGGGCAAGAGCTGCAAGGCAACCTGGCTCTGCAAAGGCTTTTTTTGAGGCCCTCGCTCACGGTTTCTCACTATCACCACCTGCTGGGCCGCAAGCTGCTTCCTGTGGAGTTTTTGCGAAATTATAGCCCCATTCGTTTTGGAATCCATCAAACCCACCATGGGCTTTTGTTGTGCCTGGGAAAACAGGAGATTTCACCCACCCAAATTCTTTCCAAGGTTTTGCTGCATTTTAAGAAAAAACTTCCCGACAGCCTCTCTTTCAACCCGTCTTTGGAGGCTGTTGTCGTTGTCCCCTCAGACTTTTCCCATCTCCAGCGTCAGGCACTCCAAGAGGCGCTGGCGCATTCTGGAATTCATTGCAGGCAGTTGCTCAACACCCCTCTTGCCGTTGCCTTGTCCTCGAAAAATCCAACGGTGTCTCATGAGTTTTTGTTGGTGTGTGACTTTGGCGGCGCTGTTTTTGAAACAGCGCTCGTCGAAATTCAAGGCGACAACATTGAGATGGTTGCAAGCAAGGCAGATCCTTATCTGGGAGGGAACGACTTTAACAAGGCCATTGCGAATTATGCCATGAATCTCTTCTATTCCCAGACGGGCATCAACCTTTCGCAACAACCGCTCGCACTGCAGCGGGTGTATGATCTTTCTGAAATCTCCAAAAGAGATCTGGATGAGCAACAAGAAACCCAGTTCAACATTCCTTTCATCGCCATGGATGAGCGTTCCCTCCCCGTAGATCTCAACTTTCGCCTGAGTCGGGAAATGTTGGAAGAGCTCGGAGCGCCCTCGCTTGAGCGCGCCGTTCGACTGGTGGAGTCTTTGCTGAAAGAAACGCAGTTCGACAAACAAAAAATCAGCCGCGTCGTTCTCGTTGGAGGCCAGTCCCGCATGCCTGCCTTCCAGGCACTCTTGAGCAAACGCCTTCAGTGCGCCACGCAGCTTGCAGAGCCTGCGACAGAGCTTCCCGCCATGGGGGCGGCGCTCCTGGGCTATTCGCTGAAAGAAAATTCCAACGTCCATTTTCAGCTGGGCCATTTAACCTCGCAGGACATCAGCTTCGAAAAAGCGGACGGCTCGCTCCACGTTGTCATCCCCCGTTCTTCACGGCTGCCCAAAACAAAAGAAGTTTTCGCAACCACGAGCTTTGACAATCAATCCGAGCTGACTTTGCGACTTTTCCAAGGCAACAGCGCGGACGAAAAAATAGGCGAGTATTCTTTTGTCGGAATTCCTCCGGGAAACGCCGGGACTGTCAAAATCAAAATTCGATTTGAGATGGATGTCCATGGCATTCTTAAAATCACCGCCAAAAACGCCGCCAACGATCAGGAAATGGAAGTCTTATGCTAAAAAGTTTTCGAACCCGAAATGGGTGTTTCGGGGGCGAATTCTGTTTCCATTTCATGCGTGCTGCGCTAGAAGCGACGCCATTTCCCAGGGGATGAAAGTGAAAAAACTTCGCTGTGCATTGCTGGGTGCAACGGGTTTGGCGGGACAGCAGTTTGTCGCTGCGTTGGCTTTGCACCCTTGGTTTGAGCTGACGGGTTTGGCTGCTTTGGCGCAGAGCGCCGGCAAGCGCTATGTGGAGGCCCTGCGTATGCCCAACGGCATGTCCGGCTGGTTTTTGTCGGAGCCTTTGCCCTCGCGCATTGCCTCCATGCCCGTTGTGGCAGGCGATGCTTTGGACGTGGAGCTGTTTGACGTCGTTTTCAGTGCACTGGACGCAGACGCAGCTTTGGTTTTGGAGCCTGTTTATGCACAAAAGCTCCCCGTCATTTCGACAGCGAATGCCTTTCGCTATGGCGAGGATGTGCCGCTCGTCATTCCGCCCATCAACGCAAAGCACAGCCAGCTGATTGAAAAGCAACAACAGCAGCGCGGCTTCGAAGGGTTTATTGCACCCAGCCCCAACTGCGCGGCGATGGGGCTGGCCCTCTCTTTGGCGCCTCTGGTTGAAAATTTTGGCGTGAAAGCTGTGCTGATGACTTCCATGCAAGCCTTCTCTGGCGTGGTGGGCTTTCCCGGAGCAGACATTTTGCAAAACATCATTCCCTATATTCCCCAGGAGGAAGGGAAAATTGAGATGGAAACCCGAAAAATTCTGGGAGAAGCGGGCGCGCCCCACCCCATGAAGGTTTCGTGTACATGCACGCGCGTTCCCATCCATGAAGGGCATACCGAATCGGTTTTCGTTTCTCTGGCAAAGCCGGCCACGGTGGAGGAGGTGGTGCAGGCCATGCATTCATGGAAAGGGGCGGAGGTTTCACGGCAGCTTCCTTCGGCGCCCCCCAAGTGGATAGAGGTGATGGAAGATCCTTTTCGCCCACAAGTGCGTCTGGACTGCAACATGTACGAAGGCATGGCAAGCATTGTGGGACGCGTGCGGGAGGACAGTGTCCTTGAAAACGGCTTCAAATATGTCCTCGTCTCGCACAACATGAAAATGGGAGCTGCAAAAGGTGCACTCCTGAATGCCGAAATGTTATATGCCCAAGGGCTGATAAAAAGTTCCAGCAATACCTAACAAGAGGAGTAGCTCAAACATGGCTTATGTCGTCGCGGAACCCTGCATCAAATGCAAATATACAGACTGCGTGGAAGTTTGCCCTGTCAACTGCTTTTATGAAGGGAAAAATTTCCTGGTCATCCACCCGGACGAGTGCATCGACTGCGGCTCCTGTGAGCCGGCTTGTCCTGCGCAAGCCATTTTTTCTGAGTTAGATCTGCCGTCAAAATGGGCTGAATATAAAAAACTGAATGCCGAATATGCCACCCAGTGGCCAAACATTGTGGAGAAAAAACAGCCGCTCCCCGAGGCGGATGAGTTTAAAGACGTCAAGGACAAGCGCCAGCTTCTGGAGCTTTAGACTTCCGCTCGCCTGTGGCGTCACTTGAAATAGGGAAGCGGGTCCACGGGAATGCCGTTTTTGCGGAGCTCAAAGTGCAAGTGCGGCCCGCTCGTTCTTCCAGACTGCCCAACCGTTGCGATCACATCTCCAACGGCAACCTCGGCGCCTGTCTGCGTGCGTAACTCGTGGTTGTGCGCATAGAGTGTCACCACCCCCGCCGTATGCTCGATGATGACAATTTTTCCGTAGCCCTTTTGCTCCCCCGCATACAACACTTTGCCGGCTGCCGCCGCCTTCACCAAAGTCCCCAAAGGCGCCGCCAAGTCGATGCCGTCGTGCACCTCCTTCCCCTTCTTCCCGAATTTTGCGTACAGCATCCCCTTCACCGGCCACTCCAACACAATCTTCACCACCCCCGGAGGGACTGCCCTCTTCCCCCCCGCTTCATTTGAGACAGTCAGCTCCGAAGCCGCAACAGCCGAATTCGCAACACTCGAAGCGGATGAAGAAGTTTGAGGAATGGCCAAACGCTGCCCAACATGCAAAATGTCGGACTCGCGCATTTGGTTGGCTGCCAGCAACTCAGACAAGGGCACACGGTAGCTTCTCGAAATGCCATAGAAGGTTTCGCCCTTCGCCACCGTGTGGAAGAGCGGCGTGGCTACGGCCGAGGCTGTGTCTTTCGCGGTGTCTTTGGCTTTGGGAGTTTGCGTCTGCGCGCGCGGCGCCACCTTCGCCTTGGGGCAAGCCATCACACACAACAGCAACAGCACATAGCGCGGAATGAGACACACCCTGGAATGCATTAGGCACTTGCTTTCTTGTCTAGTTGCGTTTCCAGCTGCATCCTCAAAGCGGCCAGCGTGCGGGGGTTGTTAGCATCCAGGGACAAGGGGGTAATGCTGATGTGGTTGTTTTCATAGACGGCAACGCAGTCGGTGCCCGGAATGGACTCGTGGCGGTAGTGGACGTCGCCTACCAGCCAATAGCAGGCGGGGGCGCCCTGGGCTGCGTCTTCTTTCTCCACCATTTCAAAACGGTAGTGGTGGGTGCCCAGGCGCGTCAACTCCTCGCCTTGAGGCGGCTTGCCGTTGTCGGGAATGTTGACATTCAACAAGAGGCCGGGCGCGGCATTCTCCAGCGCCCATGCGCAAAGCCTGTGCGCGCAGGGGAGGGCATATTCAAAACGCGTGCTGCCCCTGGAGGCAAGCGACAGGGCAATGCCCGGTACGCCGCGTAAGGCGGCTTCGCGTGCGACGGCCACGGTGCCGGAATAAAAAACATCCGTCGCGAGGTTTGCGCCGTGGTTAATGCCGGACACCACCAAGTCCGGAGGGGTGTCTTTCATGAGGTTGTGGAAGGCCATGAATACGCAGTCCACGGGCGTGCCGCTAAGTTGAAACCAGCGGGGCTTCAACTGCGCCATCCGCATCGGCCGGTGCAAGGAGAGTGCGTGCGAGTGGCCACTGCGCTCTGTGTCGGGGGCTATAACCCATACCTCCGCCAAACCCTCCAGCTTCGCCGCCAATGCCCTCAAACCCTCTGCCTCCACCCCATCATCGTTGGAAATTAATATCCGCTTCAAACCCTGCAGCTCACTTTCAAAGCCGCCTTCCCTCCATAGCGGGCTTGCGCGCCCAAGGCCTCTTCAATTCGCAAAAGTTGGTTGTATTTGGCGATGCGATCGCTGCGCGACGCGGAGCCCGTTTTAATGAGTCGACAATCCAATGCGACGGCCAAATCCGCAATCGTCGCATCCTCCGTCTCTCCGGAGCGGTGACTCATGACGGAAGTCATGCCCGCACGGTGCGCCATGCGCACAGCCTCAAAGGTTTCTGTCAGCGTTCCAATTTGGTTCACCTTCACCAGAATGGAATTGGCCGCCTTGCACTCTATGCCCCTCTTCAGGCGCTCCGTGTTGGTGACAAAAACGTCGTCGCCCACCAACTGCACGTAGCCGCCCAAAACTTCAAAGAGCGCCTTCCACCCCTCCCAGTCGTCCTGGTCCATGCCGTCTTCTATGGAGACGATGGGGTAGCGCTCCACAAGCTTGCGGTAGAGTTCAATGAGGCCCGCTTTGTCATAGTCCTTGCCTTCGCCCTTGAGGGTGTAGCGGCCTGTGGCCTTGTCATAAAACTCGCTGGCGGCGACGTCCAAACACAGCGCTATCTGTTCGCCGGGCTTGTAGCCCGCTTGCACAATGGCCTCCATAATGAGGGACAGCGCCTCTTCGTTTGCCGGCAAATCCGGAGCATAGCCACCTTCGTCTCCGACGGCCGTGGACAAACCTTTCTTCTTCAAAATTTTCTTGAGTGCATGGAAAACTTCCGCACCCCAGCGCAGCCCTTCGGCGAAGGAGGCGGCGCCCCAGGGCAGTACCATAAACTCCTGAATGTCGACGCGCGTGTCGGCGTGCGCACCGCCATTCAATATGTTCATCATCGGCACCGGCAGACAATTGGCCTGCGCGCCGCCCACATAGCGGAACAGGGGAAGCCCCACCGCGTCCGCTGCGGCTTTGGCCACGGCCATCGACACGGACAGCAAGGCATTCGCGCCCAGCCGACGCTTGTTGGGCGTGCCGTCAAGCGCAATAAGCCTGGCGTCCACTTCGGCTTGTGCCAGGGCGTCCATGCCCAGCATTTCCGGCGCAATCACCTCGTTGACGTTGTGCACGGCTTTGAGTACGCCTTTGCCCAAATAGCGTTTGTCGTCGCCGTCTCGAAGCTCGACGGCTTCGTGCTCGCCTGTGGAGGCGCCCGAGGGTACGGCGGCATGGCCTTTCGCGCCGCACTCCAGGGTGACTTCCGCTTCCACCGTCGGGTTGCCTCGAGAATCCAATATTTCCCGCGCTTGCAGCAAAATGATTTCAGTCATAGTCTCTTGTTCTAACCTTCTTGCGCATAAAGGAAAACACAGAAAACTTCGCCATGTCACCCCTGCCGCCACCTCAGCCGCCTCGACGACAACGGCGTACAGCTGCTCCGCCTCCCCCTGTGGCTGAGCGCCTGCGCGGCGCCCTCCTTGGCCTCTGGCTGGGAGATCTGATGGGGCACGCCATGCGGGGCCGAAACTTCCCTCACCTCCCTGAGTTTCCAGCCCTTTATGCAAAACCCCAGGAAACCGGCCCCCCGCGGGCCCACCCCAGGGACAACAGCCTGGCCCTGGGCTTTGCCGCCTGCGTCGCCCACTGCCTCCTCCAGGAGCGGCAATTTCAGGTGGGCAGCCTCCTGAAAACCTACCGACGGCATGCCGCCTTCCTTCAGAATGCGGGGAAACTGGCCCCCCTCTCCCCCCCGGAAACTGCGCCTACGCCTACGCCCCCGCCCCCTTCGCCTCCTTTGG
>Ga0209737_10000108_pt1 | contig 74322 bp, 64 predicted proteins | sample TergutCu122P3_FD_187284 | JGI IMG/M metagenome (GOLD analysis project Ga0209737, IMG submission 187284) | Cubitermes ugandensis P3 segment gut microbial communities from Kakamega Forest, Kenya - Cu122 P3 (SPAdes) (version 2) | ecosystem: Host-associated > Arthropoda: Insects > Digestive system... | reverse complement strand
CCCTCGCCTCCCGCCCCCCCCTCCCCCCCCCAAAAAAAACAACCCACATGAAACAAACGTTGGGCTGGAACGCCTTACCTACAGAGCATGCATACGCCACCGAGCCCGCAACATGTTTTTGGAATCTCTCAGCCAGACAAGCAAAGCATTGGCATGATTTTCGCAAAAACATTGCCAAAACACCGCGGGGCTTATGGAAAAAGCTGAAGAAATACAGGGGTGTTTTCAAGGGAATGCGAAGGGGAAAGCAGATGAAGGGTTTGAGGATGAGACGGTGTATGGCAAAACATGGACGTTTGGGCGCGTTTTTGGCCCTGACGCTTTTGGCTTGCGATCTGTTGGGTGAAGACAACAACCTCTGTGGCGACTTGCCGGACTACGACAACTCGTCGCAGTTTGCCAAAACATGTCTGGGAAGTGCGGCGGATGAGCTGGCTGCCTTGTCGCCCAGCCTGGAGGACAGTCTTCAGAAACTCGAAAAAGACGGCTGGAAAATTCAATATAAAACAGGGGGTTCCATTGCGGAGATAGACAAAAAACGCATCAGCATTAACAGCAGCCTCAAGGAAAAACCCACCGCACTGATACAAGAATTGGCTCACGAAACAGGGCATGCCATCACTTCATACAAGCCTGACTACCACTCCAAAGAAACCTATGTCAGGAGCATGCTTGCCAGTGAAGGTGCCGCCACCTTAAATGGGCTCATTGTCCAGCATGAAATTCTGGCCAAGGGTGGCCCGGACATAGGGGTGTCGGGAAATGGACGCAACTATGAAAAATACCAAGAAATTTATGAGCGATACCGCAGCGCGCAACTCAGCGAGGATGCGGCTTGCAAAGAGATAGGGGAGATTTTCAGACACGGAGAAAAACCCGGAGCGACGGGAGGCGTACAAACATACGAACAATACTATGGAGATTGGTATGAGTTGTACGGAGACAGACACAAACGGAACGGCATAAGCACGGTAATACAGCCCCTGTTGTAAGCGAAACCATGCTTTGCTTGGGCGTTTAAGACAGGAGGAGGGTGTTCAGGCCGTGTTCAGCCCGGGGAGGGCCCCTTTTCCAGCCGCTCCTCCCGCCCGGTTTCAGTCCACAGCAGAAATTCTATTCCCCTTTCAAAAGAGCCAGGCTAAAAGCGGCGTTGTTTTTTCGAGGGACATTTTCAGGGGACATGTGTGAAGAAACTTCGCTGTGCATTGGTGGGTGCAACCGGTTTGGCAGGGCAGCGGTTTGTGGCTGCACTGGCGATGCACCCTTGGTTTGAGCTTCAGGGTTTGGCGGCTTCGGCGCGCAGTGCCGGCAAGCCTTATATGGAGGCTTTGCGCCTGCCCAATGGGATGTCCGGCTGGTTTTTGGCGGAGCCTTTGCCTTCGCGTATAGCCTCCATGCCCGTAGTCCGTGGGGACGCGTTGGATTTGGAGTTGTTTGACGTTGTTTTCAGTGCCTTAAAAGCGGACGTGGCTTTGGCGTTGGAGCCTGTTTATGCGCAAAAGCTTCCCGTCATTTCGACGGCCCATGCTTTTCGTTATGGCGAGGATATACCTCTGCTCCTCCCCCCCGTGAATGCACAGCACAGCCAGCTTATTGAAAAGCAGCGTCAGCAACGTGGCTTTGAAGGGTTTATTGCGCCGAGCCCCAACTGTGCGGCGACGGGGTTGGCCCTTTCTTTGGCGCCTTTGGTTGAGAATTTTGGAGTGAAGTCTGTGTTGATGAGCTCCATGCAGGCCATTTCCGGGGCCAGGTGTTTTTCCGGGGCGGACATTTTGGGAAACATCCTCCCCTATATTCCCCAGGAAGAGGGGAAGATTGAGATAGAAACCAAGAAAATTCTGGGGCAAATGGGTTTGCCTCACCCCATGAAGCTTTCGTGCACATGCACACAAGTCCCCGTTTATGAGGGGTACACCGAGTCGGTTTTTGTTTCATTGGAGCAGCCGGCGACGGTGGAGGAGGTGGTGCAGGCCATGCATGCATGGAGGGGGGAGGAGGTGTCGAAGGGGCTTCCTTCGGCACCTGTACGGTGGATAGAAGTCATGGCAGATCCTTTCCGCCCGCAGATACGTTTGGATGCGAACATGCACGAAGGGATGGCAACCATTGTAGGGCGGCTGAGGGAGGATGGGGTGCTTGAAAACGGCTTCAAATACCTGCTTGTTTCGAACAACAACAAAATGGGTGCCGCAAAAGGTGCCGTATTAAACGCCGAAATGTTATATGCCCAGGGGCTGATAGGCAGTCCCAACCCTATTTAAAGACAAAAGAGGAGTCGCTGATCATGGCTTATGTAGTCGCAGAACCCTGCATCAAATGCAAATACACAGACTGTGTAGAAGTTTGCCCTGTCAACTGTTTTTATGAGGGGAAGAATTTTCTGGTCATCCACCCTGACGAATGCATTGACTGTGGCTCTTGCGAGCCGGCATGTCCGGCGCAGGCCATTTTCCCCGAGTCAGACTTGCCCTCGAAGTGGGCCGAATACAAGCAATTGAATGCCGAATATTCCACGAAGTGGCCGAACATTGTGGAGAAAAAACAAGCGCTTCCCGAGGCGGATGAATTTAAGAATGTGAAGGAAAAGAGGAAGCTGTTGGAGCTTTAAGGAGGAGGTGCGGGAGAAGGTGGAGGAAGGCTGAAAGAGGGTGGTTGTTTTTTTGTCGCGAAAGTTTTTCAGCACACCACCTCAATCTTCTGCTCATTGGCAGCGTTTTGGGCCGTGAGTTTGAGGATGCCGTTGGAGTCTATTTCGAATCGAATTTTGATTTTGACAGTGCCGACTTTGCCTGGAGGAATTCCGACAAAGGAATATTCGCCCAATTTTTCACCTTCGCCATTGCCCTGGAAAAGCCGCAGAGTCAGCTCTGTTTGGTTGTCAAAGCTGGTGGTGGCGACGACTTCTTTTGTTTTGGGCAGCCGTGAGAAACGGGGGATGACGACGTGGAGCGAGCCGTCGGCTTTTTCGAAGCAGATGTCTTGAGAGGTTAGGTGGCTTAACCGAGAAGGGGCTTCAGAATTTTCCTGCAGCAAGCGACCGAGGATGGCGGCTCCCATGGCGGGCAAGTCTGTTGCGGGCTCCACAAGTTGAGCAAACCCCTGAAGGCGTTTGCTCAAAAGTGCCCGGAAGGCAGGCATACGGGATTGGCCTCCGACGAGAACGACGCGGCTGATTTTTTGTTTTTCTGTATGCGTTTCTTTGAGCAGAGATTCAACCTGTTGAACGGCGCGTTCCAGCGAAGGTGTTGCGAGTTCTTCCAGCATTTCTTGACTTAAGCGGAAGCTTAAATCCAAAGGAGAGGAACGCTCGTCCATGGCGATGAAGGGGATGTTGAAATGAAATTCTTGTTGAGCATCCAGACTTTTTTTGGAGATTTCGCAGAGATCATAAACCCGTTGCAGCGCGAGTGGCTGTTGAGAAAGGTTGAGGCCCGTCTGAGAATAGAAAAGGTTCATGGCATAATTTGCAATGGCCTTGTTAAAATCATTCCCTCCCAGATAGGAGTCCGTTTTGCTTGCGAGGACTTCAATATGGTCGCCATGAATGTCGACGAGGGCTGTTTCGAAAACAGCGCCGCCAAAGTCGCAAATGAGCAAAAGCTCCTGGGGCGCCTTAGCGTCTTTGAGGGACAAGGCCGTGGCCAGAGGGGTGTTGAGCAGTTGTTGGCAATGGATGCCGGCATGTTGCATGGCTTCCATGAGGGCTTGGCGCTGAAGGTGTGAAAAGTCAGAGTTGACAACGACAACAGCCTTCAAAGGCTGGCTGGAGGAGAGCTCCTCGGGAAGCCCTTGTTTAAAATGAGAGAGGACTTTGGAAAGAATTTGCGTGGGCTTAAGCTCCAAAGCGCCCAGGCACAACAAAAGTCCCTCTTGGGTTTGACGAATTCCAAAGCGGATGGGGCTATAATTTCGCAGAAATTCAACAGGAAGCAATTTGCGGCCGAGCAAAGGGTGATAGTGAGACACTGTGAGAGCGGGCCTCAAAAAGAGCCTCTGCAGAGCGACATTTCCCAGAAGCTCTTGCCCTTTGTCATCCAACCCATAAGCATTGGCGCACGTTTCCCCTTGTTTTTGGAAACTCCACTGCTCCTCAACGCGTTGAGCGGAAAACGCCACAACCTTTGTTGAGCCTACGTCAATGCCGATAACGGGGGTTAAATCCACGTGCTGAATCCAAGTGTCCTGTTTCCGTGGTCAGTTTTAAAGCACTTCTTCCCATAAAAAGAACAGAAGTCTATCCTTTTCACACAACCCAGGAAGATGTATGCCTCCAGAATACCTTCTGTGGTTTTGGCTTGTTTTTTTCCTTAAAGTGAGCATACTCAAGAGTTTAATTTCACACTTCTTTGTTTTTACGCGGATTTACGCTGATATTCACGCTGATTTTATATGTCCAAAGGCTTAGCTTAAGCTACTTTGAGAAGGCGATGCAAACATGAAAGATGGACGACTTCTGCATTTCTTTTGTGGCAAGGGGGGCTCAAGCAAAACATTGTTGTCATCCGCTTTTGCTTTACGGGCGTCCTTGGCTTCGACGAAGCAAAAGTGGCTCCTTGTTTCTTGGGAGAACCGGGGAAGTTTGTCGGAGCTTTTGCAAACGAAGCTTTCGCCTCAGCCTAAAAAACTGGATGGAAGAAACCTTTATGCTGCGGAATGCAATAGCACAAAACTTGCAGAAAAATGGGCAAGCAGCTGGAAGGCCTCTTTGGACAAATATGCCCAGAAAGCGGGGAGCCTCACCAAAGATGAGGTTTTGAAACTCATTGGGCCGGCGACGGAGTCTCTCAAGGATGTTGCGGGTTTGCTTTGGTTATGGGAGCTTTTGGAGACCCAGCGTTTTGATGGAATTGTGGTGGATGGCCCTTCTGTGGGCTCAAGCCTGCGGTTGCTTGGGGCCGTGCCTCGTTTGCGTGCTTATTTGTCCTTGTTGAGAAACGAGAAGGCCTCCAAGGCGTCGAAGGCAGCGGCGAAACAAGTTTTGCCTTTGGGGGAATGGACAGAGCTTTGCGAGAAACTTTCTACCTGGATGAAAACCCCGGAGAGTTTTGCGTGGCATGTTGTTGCATTGGCGGAGCCTTTGGCGGAGGCGCAGACGAAGACGTTGCTTGCGGAGTTTAAGTCACAAGGCATAGCGCCTGCAGAGCTTTTGGTTGCGCAGGTTGAAGCGAAGGATGAGGGGCCGGCCGTTTTTGCTCGCCGCGGTTTGCAAGCGCCTTCCGTCCGGAAATATGGAAGTTGGTGTCCCCAAGTTTCTTTGGTGAAGCGCCGTGCACAAGCTCCTCTGGGGGTGGAGGAGCTTGTGGCTTTTGTGAAGGAGTGGGAGCCTGGCAGTGAGACGAAGGCTTTGGCATTTGCGGCGCATGAAGGCCCTCCTCCTTTGGTGAAAACACCTTCGATGCCGGACATTGCTGCACCGCCCTTGCCTCCGACGCGGTTTTTGTTTTTTGGTGGCCCCGGAGGGGGAGGAAAAAGCACCTGTGCCGTAGCGGCAGCTGTGGCGCTCACTGAGAAAGAGGGCCCTGTGCTGCTTTTGTCAACAGACGCTGTGCATTCTCTTTCGGATGTTTTGCAAAACCGTTTAATGGACACGGAGTCCCAGGTGAGGGGGACGAAGGGTTTATATGCTCGAGAGTTGGATGCACAAATTTGGTTGAACGCTCTCAAAAAACGTTTCCGTGAAAAATTGAGCTGGGTTTGGGCAGCAGAGGCTTCCAGGGTGGATTTGGGTTGGGCGAAAGAATTGGTAAAAAACCTTTTGGAGCTGGCGCCGCCGGAGCTGGAAGATTTTGCGATTATTCAGGTGCTGACAGAGGCATTGGTACAAGAGCGCTTCAAGCGCATTGTCATTGACTTGCCGGATGATTTGACAGCGTTTCGGTTTTTGGATGCGATAGCGCCCATGCGCTCCTGGTTGCAAGGTTTGCGCGGGGCATTTTCCAGGCACCGAGCCAAAGGTTTTGCTGCCTTTTTGGACGAGGTGGCTTTTTTGGAGCAGCGGCTTGCGCGTTTTGAGGCGGCATTGTCAAACCCGGCCGAGTCGCGGTTTATTCTTGTCGGGCGTGCAGAAACCTCTGTGGTATCGGCATTTCAGCGTTCCATGGCTTTCCTGAAGACACACAAATTCCCCTTGGAGCGGGTGATTTTGAATAGAGTTTTACCAAAATCCACTTGTGCTTTGACAGAGGGGAGGCGGGAGCAGGAGTTGGAGGTGGCGAGGTTGATGGAGAAGAAGCTTCATGTGGCATTAACCGTTGCACCTGCGCTTGGACGTTTTCCGGCAGGGCTTCGAGAGCTCAAAGCATTTCGCACAGCCTGGTATGCTTTGTCTTTAGCACCACGCAGCAAAGCTGCCTGAGGGATTGTCGACGATGGCCTTAAAAATGGCATATGTGTTGGATTTTGAGCGACCGTTGATTGAGCTTGAGAGCAAAATAGAAGAGCTCAAAGTGTTGAGTGAAACGGGCGCAGTGAATTTCGCTTCGGAGATTCGCCGTCTGGAGAAACAAGCGAAGAAGCTTCAGGAGAAGATTTTTGGTGGGCTGACGCGCTGGCAGACAGTGCAGCTTTCCAGGCACGGCGCGCGCCCCTATTTCCTGGACTATTTGCATTATTTATTCACGGACTTTTGTGAATTGTCCGGAGATCGCTGTTTTGCGGATGACATGGCGATGATTGGGGGGCTTGCGAAATTTGAAGGGCAGCCTGTGGTGGTGATTGGCCACCAGAAGGGGAGGAACACCAAAGAAAACATGGCCCGGAATTTTGGCATGCCAAGGCCCGAAGGCTACCGCAAAGCGCGGCGGTTGATGGAGCTGGCTGCCCGTTTTTCTCTGCCTCTTTTCACCTTCATTGACACGCCGGGCGCCTACCCGGGCATTGGCGCAGAGGAGCGAGGCCAGGCGGAAGCCATCGCTGTCAATTTGGAGCGGATGGCCTCGTTGCCCGTGCCCATTCTTTCAACGGTGATTGGTGAAGGTGGCTCCGGCGGCGCTTTGGCGATTGGTGTAGCAAACCGCATGTTGATGTTGGAGCACAGCATATATTCTGTCATCAGCCCTGAAGCCTGCAGCTCCATTCTCTATCGCGATGCGAGCAAAGCACCCAGGGCGGCGGAAGCTTTGAAGTTGACGGCCAAAGACATTTTGGAGCTGAAAGTCATTGACGAGGTAGTGCCTGAGCCCGTGGGAGGAGCACACCGTGACAAAGCTTTGGCGGCGAAGCTTTTGGGGGAGGTGCTGAAAAAACACCACCAGCAGCTTTCAAAAATGACACCCAAGCAACTGATTGACGATCGCTATGAGCGTTTTCGCTCCATGGGGGTTTTTTCTGTGTCATGAAGAAAAGAGCTTTCATTGTTGCCTTGGATGGGCCTTCGGGAGCAGGCAAGTCAACGCTGGCAAGAGAGTTGGCAAAGCGTTTGGATTTTCTCTGGGTGGACACAGGAGCGATTTATCGCTGCCTGGGCCTGGCTGTGTTGCGAGCGCACGGAAAGCTCCCCAAGCAGCGCGAAGGTGTTTTGAGTCTCTTGCCCAAATTGAACATGTGTTTTCAGCCCCGGGAGTGTCGTGTTTTTTTGAATGAAGAGGATGTCAGCGAAGCCATCCGCAAACCTGAAGTTTCCTTGCTGACGAGTGAGTTGTCTGCCTGGCCGGAAGTACGCGCCGCCTTATTGGAATACCAGAGGGCTTTGGCGCTGGCTGCTCCACGAGGCGTTATTTTGGATGGCAGAGACATAGGGACGGTGGTTTTTCCGGATGCCGATTTAAAGTTTTTTGTCACCGCGACGCCCGAAGAGCGTGCGCGCCGTCGCCAGAAGGAGTTGGCCGCTCAAGGGGTGTTGAAGAGTTTTGAGGAGGTTTTGGGGGAGCAGGAGAAGAGGGATTTGGCCGACAGCCGGCGAGTGGTTGCTCCTTTGAAACAAGCTGAAGATGCCCGGCTTAAGGACACAAGCCACCAGAGTTTAGAGCAAGCCATAGATGAGTTGGAGCGTGAAGTGAGACGTCATTCTCTGTTTGAGTCTACATTGTCCAGACATTTGTGTTAGTTTAGGTAGGCAAAGAGGTGGAGAAAATGTTGTTTCAGCCTGACGGGCATACAGGAAAACGCCTGGGAAAATATGAATTGCTTTGCCGCATGGCCGTAGGAGGGATGGCTGAAATATTTCTTGGTTTTGCGAGGGGAGGGGTATGGGCGGGGAAGGCCATTGTTTTAAAGCGCATGCTTGTAGAGCATGAGGATGACACCGAGGCATTGGAGCTTTTGCTTCAGGAGGCGAAGCTTATGGCGCGCCTCAACCACCCCAATGCAGTGAGGGTGCTGGACTTAGAAGTTACAGAAGAAAATGTCTGTTTGGTGATAGAGTTTATTCCAGGTTTGAATTTGGAGGAGCTGACGGATTATTTTCAGGAGCCCTTGCCTCTGGGGCTGACGCTGGCCATTATTCGTGGGGCGGCTTTGGGGTTAAACCATGCCCACAACTATTGTGGAGAGAGAGGGCAGCCCGCTCCCATTATTCACAGGGATGTGACGCCAAGAAACATCATTTTGAGTTTTGATGGCCGAAGCAAAGTTTTGGATTTTGGCATTGCTCGAATGGTGGGTGCGCAACGCAGAACGGCCGTAGGGATGGTGCGAGGCACTTCTTCCTATATGTCGCCGGAGCAAGCCACCGATCAGCCTTTGGACATTCGCACAGATATTTTTTCATTGGGTGTTGTTTTTCACGAGCTTTTGAGTGGTGAGCGTTTGTTTGCCCGAGGGAAGCCTTTGGAAGACATGATGGCTGTTTTTCAAGGGGCGATTTCCTTGCCTTCGCAGGCAAACCGAAAACTTCCTCGAAGCATCGACAATTTGGTGCTGAGGATGTTGGAGCGTTCTTTGGACAAACGCTTTCAAACCATGGGGAATTTTGTAGGAGAGTTGGACAAGGATTTTGCGACGATTGTATGGACAGAAGCAGAGTGTTTGCAGTTTATGCAAAAGCATTTCTCGAAAATCAGAAGCGGCATTGATGCCATGCTTTCAAGGATTGACGTTGCCATAGAGCCTTCCACTCTGGTTCAGCGTCGTCCTTTTGAAGACGCCAGGACAGTCATTGACAGCCGCTCTTCCAACAAACAGAAACCGCTTTCAGACGAGGACAAAGAAGCCACGGCCCTGATAGACAAGCTTAGCAAAAGGCCATCCAAGTTCCCTTTGAAAGCGGAGGGCGCAGCTGGCAGTGTTTCCTCTCAAGCAGCCCGTGTGGATGATTTTGAGGAGAAAACAGTGCATTCTCCTCCTTCGCATGTTGTGGAGCCTGAGGAGAAAAACGAGGTGCCTCAAAACGCAGAGGCGATTCCAAACAAGACGGCATCCACTGTTGAGGTGTTGGAGATTCCCCGAAAAGAAAAATCTTTTTCTATGGGTTGGTTTCTTCTGGGGATTGTGTTGATTGCTTTGGCTTTAGGTGTGGGTTGGTGGTTGGGAAGCAGAGGTTATTTTCAGCAGCTTTTTATCATGCCTGTATGCAAAATAAAAAACCTGAGGCAACACACTAAACGAAAGCAGCATGCAGATAAGAATGCCTCCCACAATCATAATGGCGAGAGGTTTTTGAATTTCTGAACCCATGCCTTGGGACAAAGCAGCCGGAAGCAAACCCATAGAGCCCATGAGAGCAATCATCAGCACAGGCCGCACTCTTTGCTGAACGGCATGATCGATGGCGATTCGAAGGTTGTGGCTGCGTTGCATGGTACGTTTCATCAAAGCAATCAGTAAAATACTGTCTATGGCCGTAATTCCGAATAAAATAATGAAACCAATGCCGGCAGATATGCCAAAAACAGTATTCGTAACCCACAGCGATATAAATCCGCCAATAAAAGCATAAGGCATGGCGCTGGCTGAGATCAGAGTGTCTTTCAGGTTGCCGAAATTGAGATATAACAACAGTAAGATCATAATGATCACTGCAGGAATAATGACAAACAAACGAGCTGTTGCGCGTTGTTGGCTTTCAAATTCTCCTGCCCAGACCATTTTGTTTTCAGAATTCAACGGGACATGTTCAGCCACTTTTTTCTGTGCTTCCGCAATGGTTGAGCCCAAGTCACGATTTCGCACACTAAACCCAACACCCACATAGCGACTGCTTCCCTCACGGTATATAAAGGTGGGTCCAACCGTGAAGAAGATTTCTGCGATTTCTTTCAGTGGGACATATTTGTCATCCATTGTGGGGATGAGAATATTTCCAATTTTATCTTCATTGTCTCGAAAGTCTTTTTGAAAACGTATTTTTATGTCAAAAGTTTTTTCTCCTTCATAAAACTTTGAAACGGCTTTTCCGCCTATGGCCATTTCAATAACGGCTTGTGCATCAGCCATGGAAACTGCATATTGAGCCATGCGGGATTCTTCGAGTTTTATTTGCAATTCTGGCAAGCCTAAGCTGCGAAACACATTCACATCTTCTACACCCGGCACTTTAGAAATGGTGGCGGCTGTTTGAGTTGCAAGCGTTTCCAGTTGATGAAGATTGTCTCCAAATATTTTAATGACAAGAGAACTTTTGACACCGGCAACATATTCTTCGACGTTGTCTTGTATAGGTTGGCTGAAGCCAAAGATGATTCCGGGGTAGACGTCCAAAACATCTTGCATTTCGGCGATGAAGTCATCTTTCTTTAATTTTCGTTTCCATTCCCGTTCTGGTTTCAGTTGCACATGAAATTCTATATTGAAAAAACCCGTTGGATCTGTCCCATCATTGGGACGACCTGTTTGCGTTAGAACAAATTGCACTTCATCAAACGCGCGAAGTTTTTGTTTCATTTGTTTGGTGATTTGCACAGATTCGTCCAGATTAACGCTGTTTGGCATGGTTGCTCTGATATAAATAGCACCTTCATTCATGCTTGGAATAAATTCAGTCCCCCAGAAAGCAAAACGCAAGAAACAAACAGCCATGACGATAAGAAAAGCCAAAAGGGTTCCTTTTCTATACCTGGAACTCAACAAATATATTTTATAAAGCGTTGATGTAAAAGTCCGGCTGATAAAATTGCTTTTTTCTTTGACTGGTTTTCTCAGAAGCAACTTACACATCACCGGGACATAGGTTAAGGCCAGAAGAAGGGAACCCAGCAATGCATAACCCAGGGTAAATGCCAGAGGGGAAAACATTTTCCCTTCGACTTTTTGGAAGGAGAATATCGGGAACAAAGCCACGACAAGGATAAATTGAGCAAAGAAGATATTAGAAGCCACAGTGCCGGCGCTTTTTTTAATTAACCCGCTTTTAAGGACTGCAGAAAAACGTTCACCGAGCTCATGAGAGCGTTTTTCCATGGCTACAAATATAATTTCGACAATGACCAGTGTTCCTTCGAGCAAGAGCCCAAAGTCCAAGGCTCCCATGGAGATTAAATTGGCAGGCAGCCCCTGTATTCGCAACATGATGATAGCGAACAAAAATGACAATGGAATGACGGAGGCCACAATGAGCGAAGTTCGCCAATTATAAAGAAAAATAAAGACAACCAATGAAACCAGGATAATTCCTTCCAACAAGTTTCTCAGCACTGTGTGCACGGTGGAATTGACCAGGGTTGTTCTGTCCAAAAAAGGCTTGATTTGAACATTCTCTGGCAATATTCGCTCATTGAGTTCTGTTATTTTTTCTTTTAGCCGAGCAATGACTTCCCCGGGATTTTGCCCCCGCAACATGATGACGATGCCCTGAACGACATCATCCTTGTCCTCAAGTCCGACTTGGCCTAAACGTGGATTGGATGAAACACTGACAGAAGCCACTTGTTTGACACGGACAGGTGTTCCACCTTTCACTTCAATTAATATATTTTCAATATCTTCTATGCTTTCGAGCAAGCCAATGCCTCTGACTACAAAAGCCTGGCTTCCTTTTTGAATAACATCGCCCCCCACATTGATATTGCTTTTGGAGACAGCCTCATAAACTCTTAATGGAGAGAGGTTATAATGAATAAGTTCAACTGGATTGACTTTAATCTCAAAGATTTTTTCTTCGCCACCAAAGCTGACAATGCTGGCCACCCCAGGGACGGATAACAATTCTCTTTCTATCACCCATTCGTTGATTGCGGATTGTTCGCGAATGGGCAAATTGCTTTCTAAGACATAACGGTAAATTTCCCCGGTAGCCCCTGAAGGCGGCTCAATTGAAGGCTGAGCGCCTTCAGGCAATTCAAGGCCTTGCATCCGGTTTGATGCGTATTGTTGGGCAAAAAAATCATCGATATGGTCTTCAAAGATGACGGTGACCACAGACAAGCCAAACAAGGATATTGAGCGAACATCCGTTTTGTTTGGAAGGGTGTTCATTTCACGCATGATGGGTAGAGTCACAAATTTTTCTACTTCTTCAGCGCTGCGCCCAGGCCATTGAGTAATCACCCTTGCACGAGTATTGGTTACATCTGGGTAAGCCTCAATGGGTGTGTTTTTCCAGCAAATGAGGCCTGTGACAAACAATATGCCTGTCAGAAACAAGACAAGCACATGATTGCGAAGTGAAAGAGCAATCATCTTTTCTACAAATTTATGCATGAAGTTAGTTTTTGTTTAGTTCAGAATAAAGGAGCAGTTGATTTTTGATAACGATTTCTTCGCCTTCAGCCAATCCTTTGGACAGATATGAAGTTTTTCCATGATGTCCATCAAGAAAAACTTCTCTGATTTCAAACTGTTTTGAGGATTCCATGACAATGACGAAATAACGATTTTTGTCAAAAATAAGAGCATCCGATGGAATAGAAACAAAAGGTTTGCTTGTTTCGGTTTTTAGCTTTATTGCTACAACCATTTCAGGTTTCAACTTCAACTCTGTATTTTTCATGACAATTCGTGCTTTGAGCACTTTTTCTTCAGGATCAAAAACTTGTGACAATGAATTGATTTTTCCATGAAATATCTCATCTGGATATGACAAAGCTGTTATTTCAGCATCCATGCCTTCTCGGACAAAAAGAAGGCTGCCTGGATAGATATTGGCGCTAATCCACACATTTCCTAAATCTGAAACAGCAAACAAAGGCCCGCTGTCCGAAGAAATGGTAGCTCCGGAAGATGCTTTTTTATCTATAATATGTCCTGTAATAGGGGCCTTGATGGAGAAAGATCCATTGTCCTTGTTGACCCCGAACATCGCCATATCCATTTTTATTTTCTTTAAAGTCGCTTGAACCTGTCTTAATTTCCCTTGAGCCTCCATCAACTCTTTTTCAGACAACATATTATCGTCATACATTGTTTGAGCAGCTGTTAATGCGCGCTGTGCTATTTTTTCTTCAGTTTCCATTGAAATATATTCTGATTGCAATGCACTCAGCTCTGCGCTTCGAATATCTATCAATGGTTGCCCTTTTTGAACTTTATCCCCAAGAGAAAAATATACACGATCAACAACTCCAGAAATTAACGGAACATAATGAATGGTTTTGTCAGGGTCAAACTCTACTTTTCCTGTTAAGATGAGTTCTTCTTCCCTGTTGCTCAGCTTGGCTTCTGTTGTTTTGATGTTTTGAAGAAACGATGGGTGTATCGTTTCTTTTGTTGCTGAGCCTTGTTTTTCCACATGTTGTTTTGACACGTTCTCTGAGCAAGAGAAAAAAAACATAGCAGCAAGGGCAACAATTATTTTGTTTGTCATTTTTCTCATTGTTTAATATCCAAGCCTATTTTATGTTGCAATTCTTCGAGTTGAATATTCAGGCTTTTTTTTGCTGACAATAATATTTGTTTGTTTGACTTGTAAGTCTCCATGAAATCAATATATTCAAGCATGCTGATGTTTCTGTTTAAAAAGTTTTTTGCATAGACTTCCAGCATATCGTCAAACTCTGCCGACAAGCCACTTTTGTCTATTTTGTTATAAAAATTATAAGCTTGCGAATAGTTATTGAAAAATTCTTCAATTTCATGCCGAACCTGGTTTTGTTGTTGTCGCGCCATATATTGGCTTTGTTTTTGGCTCAGTTGGGCTATTTTTGTGTTGCCTTGGTTGCGATTGAAAACAGGCAAATCAATGCTCAACCCGAACCCCCAAAAGTCTTTCCATGTGCTGCCATAACGATCATAAACAAGGCTGAGCGTCAAATCGGGTATACGTTGTGCCTTCTCATAACTCAAAGACTTCTCAAAATACTTTGTCTGCAATTTTGACAATTTTATATCAGGCCGGTTTTCAAAAGCCATTTCGATGAGATCATCCAAACGCATGTTTTGAGGAGAAGGAATTGTTCGATGGCTGTCTTTTATCTCAACAGATGTCGACACTTCAAGCCCCAGCAAACTTTTCAGGGTCTTCCATTGTTCATTTAAATTCAGTTGATTTTCCTGGAATTCGTTTTCAAGCTCGAAAAGCGATGCTTGCAGTCTTAATAATTCATGTTTTGCAAGGTTTCGTTGCGTCACCTGATGTTTATATCTTTCTACGAGTTGAGAGAAAATCTCCATTTGTTTTTCTAAGGCTTTTTGGTATGCCTGAATATAAATAATTTCATGGAAGGATTTTCGAAGTTCCACTTTTAAATCGCGAAGCAGCTCTTCAAATTGTTGACTTGCGATTTCTTTTGAAACTTTTTCGCGTTGAATAAGTTTTTGTCTTTTCCCGGAGATTTGAATCAGTTGGCTGAGTTCTGCGCTGAATTGCAGGTTTCTGCCGAAAGAACCCAACAAAGGGGGGACCACCTCTCTTTCTCCTTCGCGTTGTCTTTTTGTGCTCCATGCGCTGAATTCACCAACAGAAAAGTTGGGATTGTCCCACAATTTGGCTTGTAGAATCTCTGCATCCGCAAGCTCAATGTTCATGTGTTCAGCAATGAGTTGCAAATTTTGTTTCAAAAAGAGGGCTTCCATTTGCTCTGAAGTGAGTGTCAGTCTTTGTGGTTTTTCTGCCAAAGCCATTTGAAGCAAAAAAACATTAAACACGAACACCATATGTTTTTTCATTGTTTATCCATCATAACATGAAATTATATAACCTATCTAACCAGTCAATGGCTTTTTTTAAACTCATTTTGTGGTGTAGCATTGTGTGGATTAAAGTAGCATTCGAAACTCAAATGCTTCGTGTTCCTTATTCCATGGTTGAGGAAAGGCGAGATAAGAATTTTATGCTTACAGCTTTGGTTTTGAGAAATTTTTCTGATGAACCACCCAGAAACCAGAAAGCAAAACGGCAACAAAAAAGAATTTGCAAAATAAGCATAGACAAGCTTAGGACAACCCTGTAAAGTGCCCCTCGCCTCAAAATGGGGCGTTTTAACCAAAATGTAAAAGGATGTTAAGCAGACATGGCAACGGGTACCGTAAAGTGGTTTAATGACGCAAAAGGCTTTGGTTTTCTGACACAAGATGGTGGAGGCGAAGATGTGTTTTGCCACCACACCGCAATTGAGATGGGGGGATTTCGCACCCTGTCTGAAGGCCAGAGGGTTGAATTTGAAGTAACACGTGGTGCGAAAGGACTGCAAGCTGTTAACGTGCGCGCTGTTGGTTGATCTAAGCTGAAGCCTTGAATTTCAATTCCCAAGGCTTTTGCGAAGACTTTCGAGAATCGCTGTCACTTTGAAAGCAAGGTGATGGCGATTTTTTTTATGGGTGTGCCAAACTTGTTTTTCACCTCGAAGCTTGGAGTTTTTTCTGAGCGCTGCCCAATGCGCCTGGAGCTTCAGGGACACATTCTGAGAGCGAGTTGGAGGGCCCAAGCTGATTTTTTGTGCCTCGTCAACTTTTTGGTCAACGAAAGGCTTCTTTGGTCGTTTTTTTGACTTCGCATGGCATGCGTTTAGGCTGCATTGCAACGTGCATGTAGCAAATCAGCATGCTTTGCGCTGGAGGTTTTTATGAGTGACAATCGAGATGGCAAAAGAGCTCCTATTGATATTTTCATGAACAAGTATGTGAAGGGTGTCCCCTATATGGCGCATGTTTCAGATATTTCCCGAAACGGCGTTTCTCTTTCCACACTCATAGAACCACAGCTGGGTGGAAAACGTGTTGGGTTGCAATTCCAGCTTCCAGGAAGCGAAGAGGTTATTTATGCTGAGGGTGAGGTTGTCCGAGAATGGTTGGATGTAGAAGACAGAGAGGGCTCGGGAATACGCTTTACCTTGTTGGCCGAACGTCATCGAAAGATGATTGACGATTATGTGGAAAAAAACCACGCAGTTTCTCCGTGGCGTTGACAAGTTTCTCCTGCAGCTGTTTTTTTCTCAAACGCCCCAAACAACGCCTTCAAAAAAAGGTGTTTCAAGCTTGCCTTCAAGCGCTGCCGTATGTGCCATTCAAGCATTCGGACGAGAGAAGGGTGGCTTTGAGCTCAGCAATGAAATGCTTGCTGAATGGAATTCAAAAATCCATGCGAAGCTGTTTGGGCAGCGCATGATTGTGGAGAGTCAGAGGAAAGCAACGTGAGGCTTGCCTTAGGACTGAGCTTGGCTTCTTGGGCTTGCGTCTCCGTTTCACCGCCGACGCCTTGGGAGCCATGGGAAAATAAAAATGCAACAGGGCGGGGGAATCTCTTTGTCCGTTGTGAGCCTGAGGATGCGGAGATTTTTCTGGATGGAATTCCACAGGGGACTTGCTTGGATTATGTCACCAAAGGTTTACAAATAAAAGAGTCTCCTGTTTTGCGAAAAATAATGGTTACCAAAGCCGGTTATTGGCCCTATGAGGCGATGATTGCACTCAACAGCAGCAAAGTGAATTTGCTGGTACAGCTACAACCTATGCTCCATCATCCCCCTTAAACGCTCAACGAAATACTCAACACCCAGTGCTCAACGAAAAGGAACATGTCTTCTCCACCCCCCCAAACAGATGAAGAGAAACAACGAGAGCCCGCCTCAATCTCTGGGCCTCAAACCCCTTGTGCCCCTTCAACGGTTTGTTCTGCACAAGAAGAAGCCATTGCAAGGCGTGCAGATTGGCTGTGGGCCATGGGCGTCATCGGCATTTTGGTGTTTGTTTTTGGTTCGCTTGTTTATGTCAAAGCCATTGCCATTCCCGCGCTGCTGGCTTTTGCCTTAGCTTATGCGCTCAACCCTCTTGTGGCCTCCATGTGCAAAGTGGGTTTTTCGCGGCTTTTCTCAGTCATTATTGTTTTTGCGGGACTTCTGGGGCTTTTGTTGGGGTTTATTTTTTATCTCATCCCTGTTCTGAAAGCGCAGTTTCTGAGGATCCCGGAGTCTTTTTATCGTGCGAGGGATGTGATTGTTCCATGGCTGAGAAAGCTTGAAACCTCCATCCCTGAAACCTTGCATGGTGCAGTTACAAGCTTGGGGGAGGGGGTGGATTCTTTTTTAAACGAGTTGGGCCCTGCACTTGCTCAGATGGTGGGCTCTATTGCCAGCAGCACCCCAGGCATCATCAACGTGCTGATTGGCATATGTCTGGCGCCCATTTTGAGCGTTGGTTTTTTGCTGAGCTGGAACAGTTTGGTGAAAAACTCGGCGCGATGGATTCCAAGGTGGGCGAGGACTCAAGTCTACCATCGTTTTCGTGAGTTGAATGAAGTCTTGTCTGGTTTTGTCCGGGGCCAACTTTTGGTGGGTTGCATTTTGACGGTGTGTTATGGCACAGGTTTTTGGTTTTCAGGCATTGACATGGCGATTCTCATTGCTTTGGTTGCCGGCTTTGGAAACATATTGCCCTACGTGGGCACCGCATCTGGCATAGGGCTTGCGGGCATTGCCCTTTTGTTGTCTCCCCACACTGGGTGGGGGCAACTTTTTGGAGTCGCAGCCACTTTCGTAGTTACGCAAGCCCTTGAGGGATTTTTAATTACTCCCAAAATTGTTGGAAATCGTGTTGGATTACCAGCTATTGTGGTGATCGTCGCCGTTTTTACTTTTGGAGAGCTTTTTGGTTTTATGGGAATCCTGCTGTCGGTACCTGTGACTGCAGTTCTCAAGGTTGTTTTGAAAGTAATGTTGCTTCGTTATCGTGAGATCTCCTGGTATGCAAAAGGCTGAGAGCTGCGTATTGCAGCAATACGTGGCTTTTTTCGTTGGTTAAACCTCTGTTAATGAACTTCTGTCTGTTGATGAACTTTGTATGCGGATGCTGTGTTTTTGCTGGTGTGCAGCGCTGCTTTGGGAGTGGATGAGGCGCCGAGGTGCATAAAATTTTCAGAAAGATGGCTATGCGAAGATTTTTGTTCTTGTGGAGTATAACGCTGGCGGGTTTGGCGTTTTCGCAAGCGCCCGAGACACAGGGCGTTGGGCTGAAGAGGTCAGATTCTGCTACTCCGGATGTTGCTTTAGCGGGAGATGTGACGCGCAGACAAGAGGAACAAGCGCCTAAAGTCCCGATGTTTCAATACGATCAGTTCCGTTTGGATGTAGAGCTGCAGGTAGCGAGCAAACGTCGCGAACAGATTGCTGGTTTGAGCCGGATTATTCAGCTGGGGGTTGATGAAAAGGAGATGCCAGATCTGCTTTTCCGTCTGGGGGGATTGTATTGGGAGGAGTCCCGTTATTATTTCATTGAAGCCAGCCGCAAAGACGATGAATTGGTGGCGGCCATCGACAGGAAGGACAGGGGGGCGCAGGCGCGGATTTTGGCTGAAAAGCAAGCGTTATTGGATAAGCAGATTGAATATGGGCAGCTTGCAAACCGCCAATACGCAGACGTTGTCCAGCGCTACAAAAATTATGCGCGCAATGATGAAGTTCTGTTTTTCCTTGGCCACAACTCTTTCAACTTAGGGGAGATCAACAAAGCGCTGGCTGCCTATGCGAAGCTGATCAAGGATTATCCCAAGTCCCGTTTCATCCCGGACACCTATATTGTTTTTGGTCAACACTACTTTAACAACTCCCGCGGCAGAGCGGAGATGCTCAAAAAAGCCTTGGATGCTTTTCAAAAAGCAGCGGCATACCCCGACAACCAAGCCTATGCCTATGCGCTTTATATGCAAGGCTGGTGCTATTATAATTTGGGAGAGTTTGCCAAAGCCAAAGAGCAGTTTAAGGCAGTTGTGCTCTACGGAGAGATTGCTGGAAGCAAGGCGGTGGAGGGTGAAAAAGGCAAACCGGATGCACGCACGGGCCTGATTCGTGAAGCCATCAACGACTTCGTTCGTGCTTATGCGCGCGGCGGAGGGACGCCCGGTGAAGCCAAAGCCGAGTTTGCCCGTGTCAGCAGCCAGGAAGAAGAGCGTTTTAATATGCTCAAGCAGTTGGCCAATTTTTATTATCAAGAAGGCAACGATCGCGATGCAGCCGTGGCTTTTGATATGCTGATTCAAGAGCGTCCTCTTTCTCCGGAGGCACCTGGTTTCCAGGGGAAGATTGTGGATTGCGTCATGCGAGCCGGGAACAAGCCGATGACAGTGGCGCAGGTGCGCAAGCTTGTTAAAATTCTCACTCAAGTGGAGACGAGTGGGGCAATTAAAGAGGCGAAAGACAGAATTGCCCTGAGTGAGGCGAGAGATTTGGCGGAACGAACCATCTCCAACCTTGCGGTGAATTGGCACAAAGAAGGCTCTAAAACGAGAGACGAGAAGACATTCCAGTTTGCAAACGATGTTTATGCTGATTACCTGACACTGTTTCCGGAAAACAGCAAAGCCTATGAGCTGAGGTTTTTCTGGGCAGAATTGCTGTTTGATCAGCTGCACGACTATGTCAAAGCGGCTCAGCAATACGGAATGGTTGCCGACGAAGATGTACGTCGCATTGAGAATCAGCAAGCTCCCGGAAAACGTTTGGGAGATGCTGCTTACAATGCTGTTTTCGCCTACAATGAAGTTGTCACTCAGGCAAAATCCAAAGGGGTCTTAAAAACAGAGCCGGCAAAAGCTCCGCGTTCAGATTCTCCCAAACCGCGGGAGCTGTCTGCAGAGCACAAGCAATTGTTGGCTGCTTGCGAGCGTTATCTCAAATATGTTCCCCAGGGAAAAAGCCGAGTCGAGATTGCTTACATTGTAGCCAAGCTCTATTATGATCATGATCATTTGGAAGAGGCGATTGAACGTTTCATTGAGATTGCTGAAAAATATCCCGGTTACGAATTTGGAACAAAAAAAGCCGGTGAATTGTCTGCGCGCTTAGCCTTAGACAGCTATGAGCAGTTGAAGCAGTGGGACAAGCTGCACCAGACAGCCGTTCGTTTCTATCGCAACGACAAGCTTGTTGCTGTTGGCAATCTGAAAAAAGAGCTGGCGGAGATTGTTGAGAGTTCAGCATTTAAGCTGATTGAACTCTATAAGGCCAAGGGGGAACACTACAATGAAGCCGAAGCCTACATGTCTTTTGCAAAAGAATTCCCGGCTTCACAATTGGCTGCGCAGGCTCTTTTTAATGCCGCCTTGGGTTATTCAAAAGCGAAGCGACTGGATAAAACCATCGATACGCGCCGGATTTTGATTAAGCAACATCTCAGATCGAAATATTACCCTGAGACGCTCTATCTCTTGTCACAAGATTTTGTGATGGTTGCAGACTTTGAGTTGGCAGCTCAGCATTTCGAGCAATATGCAGCGCAATATAGGACGTTGTTTCCAGCAGCAAAAGGGACGAAGCGTCAAGCTCCTCCTCGTGCTTCAGGACAGGCCAATAAGACAGCCACAAAGCCAGAAAAGTCAGAATTTGATTTTACAGATGACAAGGCGCAGATTGCGCTGATCAACGCGCTTTCCTTCCGAACAGGACTGGGTCAGTCTGAAATAGCCATTAGAAATGGAGAAGACTATTTAGCAATGTGGCCCAATTCTGAGTCAGCAGATGAAGTGTTCTGGGCTGTAATCCGAAACTTGGAAAAACTGGGGAAAAGCCGTCAAGCCATCAGCATGTTAGAAAAATATGCTGATGACAAGAAACGCCGCTCGCTGAATGCTTATGTGACAGCCCAAGCCAAGTTGTTCGCCATTGCACGCAGCGCCAACATGAAAACGCTTGCAAAGCGTGCAAGCGATGAACTGAAAGCCAGACGTTTGCCCAAGAAGAATCTCGATGAGCTTGGGGCAGAGGCGAAAGAAAATTTGGCTCTGGCTTTTTATGATGCAGCGGAGGAGGGCTATCGAAGTTATCAGCGGCTGCGCATTCGATGGAATGTTTTGAACAATGCCGCTCAGTTTCAGGAGACCATTAAAGCGAAGGAGCTTTCGCTGGCTGAATTGTTGCGCTCATACACAGCAATTGTTGATATCGGCTCTCCAGGACATGCCATTTGTGCTTCTGCCAGGCTGGGGGATGCTTATGCGGACATGGCCCAAAACTTTCTCGAGTTAGCAGTTCCTCGTGGAATGCAGGCGGATTTAGAGCCGGAATTTAGAGGTTTGCTCCAGGAAAGGGCTTTTCCTTTCTCAAAGGAAGCCGTGGCCTATTATCAAGTCAGTGTATTTGCTGCTCGCAAAAACAATCTTTCAAACCACTGCTCGCAAAATGCTCTTGAGCAGCTGCGCAACAAGTATCGAATTCCAGGTTTTGAGCAGAGGAGAGACCTTCTCATGGAGCTTCATGTGAAGCAGCAAATTCAACCTGCAATGGCGACAACCCAGTTGGCTGCACCTGAAACACCGTTAACCCAGGAGCAAGTTCGACGGCTAATGAATGCAATAGACAATCCCGCAAGGGCCTCTCCTCAGGCAACAAGGCCGGCCCAAAGTGTTGCACCTGCTTCCAAGAGCTTGAAGGAGTCCAATGATGAACCACTCTAAGTTTTTCATAGGGCGACAGAACCGAAGCTTGTTGATTGCTTTTGCTTGCATGCTCGCCTGGATGTTTGCTTGCAAGACAACAGAGCCTGCAAGCCAAACTTTGTTGCCCCAAGATCAAAGCCCCGCGCAAACGAATTCTGAAATATCCACCAGAGCTCGATTGTTGTTTGAGGAGGCCAACAAGGCTTTGGAGGCTGGGCGCAAAGCAAATGCATATGACTTTGCAACGCTGGAGAGAAAATACAAAGCTGTTCTTCAGGAGGACAGCCGTTTGGTGGAGGCGAGATATAACTTAGGCGTGCTGGCGCAAATGCAAAACCGCACGACAGAGGCCGAAACACACTATAAGGAAGTTTTGAAACAGCGACCGGATTTCTCAGCGGCGGCAGTGAATTTGGGTGTGCTGACCATGAATGCTGGAGATTTGGTCAAGGCGCAGTCCATATTGCAAGCAGCAGTGGATATTTATCCCAACGATGCAGAAAGCCGAGCACGCCTGGCGAGCGCATATGCGCAACAGGGAGATGCGAAGCAGGCGATACAACTTGCGAGAGAAAGCCTCTATCGCGATCCTCAAAACCTTTCGGCATATAAAGCGATGATGGAAGCCTATTTGTCTGTCAAACAGCATGACTTGCTGAGGCTTGTTGCCGCACGAATCAAAGATCTGAACAAAGACGAGCCTGACATTTCTTATTATTTGGGGCTTGCTGTTTTGGGTGAGGGCAAAGATCCGGATGCCAAGGTTTTGTTTCAAAGAACGCTGGATCTTCATCCCCTGCATTTTAATGCAGCCGTAGAGCTCGCTAAAATTGAGCTTCGGCATGAAAATGCTGAAAATGCTGAGGCTGCTTTGCGTCGAGTGTTGCAGATGGATGGGAAAAACGTTCCTGCATTGGTGGGGTTGGCTGTAAGCTATGGCGAGCTTGGGCAACTGGATAAGGCCATGCAGGTATATGACGAAATTGCCAAGCTGAACCCCAACCAGCCTGAGGTGGCTTTTAATCGAGGCGTCATTTTGTCCAGGAAAGAAGAACCTGAGAAAGCCATTGAATATTTCAAAAAATATTTGCAGTTGGTGGGCGGTCGAATCGTTGTGGACCATCCGGTGTATGCGAACATCCGTCAAGAAGAAACGGTTATCCTGAAAAGAGAAGAAGACAGGCGGGCGGCGGAGGAGGAGAAGCGGCAGGAGGAGAAGAGAAAGGTGGAGGAGCAGAAACAAAAAGAGGAAGAATTTCGCAAGGCTCAATTGGAAGCCAAAGGCCAATGACAAGAGGTGACTGTTTTGGGAGAAAGGTTTATCATGGGCTTCCAGGTGGAAACAGGAGATCACAAGAAGCAGTTGCCTATATGAATTGCCGATATTTTGCGCTAATACTGTTGAAAGGTGCGATATGAGGAATTGGGTTTTTTGTCTGCTGTTGCTGCTGTCTGGTTTTGCGTTTGCCGAGGATGTTCCTACGGCAACCTATAAGGGCAAGGGTGGTGCGAAGCTCAAGGTATTTGATTTTGATGCAGACATCATTGAAGGCGATTTAAACCGGCCAGACAGCGAATATGTCAATGCAATGCGTGGGGCAGTTCACTCAGGCCTTGTTCGAGTTCGTGAAGACTATAGAGAGAAAATAATGCAATCCGCAGGAGAGCTTTAATTTGCACCTTGTTTTATAAAGCTGGCTTGCTGCGGTGCTTGAGGAGGAGTTACTTTTGGCTACACCATTAAGGCTTAGAGTATTCAAGGCAGGTGCAGAGATTGACTGCAAAGATTTTGATTGCAGCATCATCAAAATCGGACGTTTGTCAGCTGCTCAGCTTTGTCTGGATGACGACAAGGTTTCTCGTATCCATGCGGTGATTGATGTGGCCGTTGACGGGACATTTTCCATCATCGACATGGGAAGTGTCGAGGGAACTTTTGTGAACGGCAGGCGCATCAATCGTGGCGATTTGCGATTCGGAGATGAAATCCGAGTTGGGAACACGACCATCCATGTGGAGGATGCCTCTGTTGCGGAGCAGACATTGCCTCCGGCATTGCCTCTGGCTGCTGTGCCTTTAGCTACAGCGGAAGACACTTTGCCAGCGGTGGACATGTCCACCGCTTCAGCGGCAACGAATGCGCATATTTCCGTTCCACCCGTTCCGTCTGTTGTTGTGCCTGTGTCAGCTCCGGTGTTGTCGGTTTCTCCTTCGGCGGCTTCTGTTTCTCAGGCAGTTTCTGTTTCTCAAGCGGCTCCTGTTTTTCAGAAGGATGTTGGGCAGAGAAATTTTTCGAAGCCCGTGATGCATTCTCCGAGAAGAGGCGCCTCCAGAGATGGGAGGCCGTTGGGGCTTGAAATCAGACTGATGTGGGGAGACCAGGCGTTGGAGTCGCATTATTTCCATCCATCTCAAAAAGCGCGTTTTGAGGTGGGGACGGCGGCGGGTGTGGATTTCCCGATGGGAGATTCGTTGCTCCCGGAGAACCGTTTGGAAGTGGTTTCTTTCGACAAGGGGCACGCTTCTTTGCGGTTTACAGAGAAGATGGACGGTGTATTCCACGCCAATGGCAAACCTCCCATACAGCTTTCAGACACCATTAAGGCAAAGCTTGCGACTTCAGAGGACAGCGCCTACAGCATCGACTTACACGACTCGGATTTCATGTGGATAAATTTGGGTGACAACATTGTTCTTGAAGCCCACATGGACACGGAGCCAAAGCCTGCCTGGGTTCCGCTCTTAAACCGCATTGACTTTGCAGCCCTCAATATTTTCCTCGTTATTGCATTGCTGGGTTCATTGTTTGTTATTTCTGCTCTCAACACAGCGGGCAGAGGAATGGGTTTGGCGGACGAGTTGTCAGCCAATGATGCGCGTTTGGTGAAACTCATTGAGCAGTCCCCAGAAATTCAGCAAAACATTCAACGCAAGTTTGAGAACATCCAAAAATCCAATGCAGGTGAAGTTGCAGCGAGAGCCAAAGGTGATGAAGGGGAGATAGGAAAGAAAAATGCCATGCAAAAGGATGGCAAATCCACGCCCAAGGGCGATCCCGATGACAGCAACAGGCAACGCAATGTTTTGGCCCACCTCTTGGGAGGAGGTGTTGGAGGAGGCAACGCAGGGGCTATTGCCTTAGGCCAGGGGAAAGGAGGAGAGGTTCGTGCGGCCATAGGGAAGCTGTCAGGTTCCAGACATGGTGATGCTGGCGGATTAGGTGGACTTGGCGTAAGAGGTGTAGGCCCCGGTGGAGGTGGTCATTCTTTGGTTTCCATTGGCAGCGGCGGACCTATAGCTAAAGTGGGAGCTTCGTTCGGCACTGCCCCAGGGCTTTCAGCTCGTAACAATCCGGGCACGCCTGATCTTTTCGTAGAAGCTCCCGATGTTTCACCCAACATTGACGCGGAACTGATTCGGCAGGTGATTCGGCGCAACAGCTCCAAAATCCGTGCCTGTTATGAAGAGCAACTCATTCGTTATCCGCAATTGGCAGGCAGGATTGCCATTCGTTTTGTGATTAACAGTGAGGGGCTGGTTGACACCTCCAGAGTTCATGCTTCGAGCATGAACAATGCAGAAATGGGAAATTGTGTGGCGAACAAAATCCGGTTGTTGGAATTTCCTAGGCCCAAAGGAGGCGGGACAGCCCAGGTGACGTATCCTTTCATCTTCAAGCCCACGGGTTGATGGCAAGCTGATGCAGAAAAGAGGAGGAAAGGGTGGAGGAGATGTGTTAGGTTTTGTTTTTACATGCCTTCGTGGCGGTTAGGTGTTGAATACCATGCGTTTTCGATTGGTTTTCCTGACGTTTTTGATTCCTGTGTCATGGGTGTTTGCTCAGGAGGTGGCCTCTGTTCATGAAGTGGGGAGGGCATCTCCCAAAGAGATTGAGCGTGGCATCTATCTGAAGCTACAAGGTGGAGTTTGGTATCTCCTGGAGACCCCGGCGCACAACAAAGGCGAAGGTGAAAAGTCATTTGGACAATCTTTGCAAATAGAGTTTGGATACGATCTTGGAGAGAGGGTTTCCTTGGGCGTCATGTTGCTTGGCACCTTCAATCCCGCAAGTTCTGCATATCATGGTCAATCGGTGAACAATGAAGCTTCTGGAGGTTTTTCCTCCTTGACGCCAGGTTTATCCGTCAAAGTGGGTTTGGTTGGGTTTGAGGATGCGCAATCGGTGAAAAGGACTTGGATTTATGCGCGTGCAGCCGTTGGGGCCAGTTTCTTTTTCCCCAAGGTTTTGCTGCCGAAGATGGACTATTTGGCCAATGTTGGCATTGGCGTTGAATATTATACGCGATTGCGACACTTTTCTATTGGATTGGAGGCTTCTGGGGTAGGTTTGCTACGTGCAGGCACTTTCGGCTTTGCAATTACACCAAGCCTAAGGTACGCATTTTAGCTGGTGGATATCATTTAACGAGGTTTTTGACCATGCATGAGCAGCAACAGCGCGCGAAGTCCTCGAAGGACGAGCGTGGTGGTGGGCGTAGTTCGCGCAGAGATAATTCCCGCAGAAAACGTTCTGACGAGGGAAGGACCGATACAGGAGCCCGGAGGGTTATTGTTGAGCTTGGGAATTTGGAGCGCGCGCTCACCAAAGGGGATTTTTTGTTGGAGCAAGCGCCGCTCCAGGAAATATTGAGAACGCTTCGTTCCATGCGTTTGAGCTCTCTGGAGCAGCTTGAGCCCAATGCTCGAGGCCGTCTCATTACTTCCTTGTTCCGAGTCATGCGGCAAAAAAAGCCTGCAAGCTGGGACGCGTTTTTGAAGCAAGCGGATGCAGAAGAAAAACAAGCACCCGCAGCGCAGCAAACTCCCGAAGAGGAAGCGGTAGTTCAACAACCAGCGTTGTCTCAGGAGGAGTCAGCTTCTTTGGCTCAGGAGCTCCAGGAGGAGCCTGGTGTTGTTGTTTCCAGCCTGGAGGCAGAGGCGGGTGAGGCTGCGCAGAGTGCTTCGGTGCCGGAAGAACAACAGCAGGTGCAGGCTTGTCGCTCTGTTTTGGATTTGGTTGGACGCATATGGCGTGCTTTGGGGGAAAAAGCCCGCTCCCAAGCGGCGCTTGAAGCGAGTGGTTTAAAAGAGCTTTCGGAAGAGACACCGCTTTCACCGGAGCCTGCAAAAAAAATGACGGATAAAGCTCAGCCTAACCGCTCTCCCAAAGACAAAAGACGCGAAAAGCCTGCTCGAGTTGAGCCGCGCTTGACTTTTAAAGACTGGAAGGATCAAGCCGCTTATTTGGAACAAACACGCAAGACGCGGGATGCAGGGCGCCTGCATGAAAAGAATGCCTCGTTTGCAGAGGCCGTTCGCCTGTTTGAGCTTGGAAATGACTTAAAATCTGCATTGCGTTGTGCTGTGCTGGGTGAGATGGAGGAAACAAGCATCCGGTTGACAAGCCGCATGTCTTCTTCAGACGTCAAGTTCATTCTGGAACGCTTGGCGGCCTGGGGATTGTTGATGTCATATTGTGTAAAAATAAAAGACTATGAAGCCGTTGCGCGTCTCTATGAGCGTGCAAGGCAGATGGATCAGGCCGCATTGGCCTGGGAGAAGGCAGGGCGGCTTTCTTCGGCGCGCAAGGCTTATGAGCAAGCAGGAGATTTTGAGTCGGCAAAACGCACAAGGGCTGTTGAAGTTCAGCAGTTGCTGGACAGAGGCGATCGCCTGGGTGCGGCAACTTTGTTGCTGGCAACTGGGAATACTCAAGCTGCGGTTGACACCTTGAAGGATCTGCCAGGTCCCAAGGCTTATCGTTTCCTCCTGAAGTTGAAGCTCGCAGAAGAAGCCCAGAAACTTGCCACGACGCAAATTGCTCAGGCCATTGCAACAGGAGATCATCTAACCCACGCGCATTGGTTGGAGGCCTTAGACAAGTTGCCGGAAGCCATTGGTGCATGGCTTCAAGCGGGTCGTCGCGACAAGGCAATGTATTTGTTTGAAAAAACTGAAAAATATGAACAGGCAGCAGAGTTGGCAGAGGCTTTGGGGCGTTTAGATAAAGCAGAAACTTTGTTTCGCCGAGCTGGAAATGAAGAGCAAGCAGCTCGAATAGCTGCTTTGGTGCGCCCAACTGTTTTGCCAACTGAAGATTCTTCATCCACGTTGGAGTCCCAAGCAAGTGAAGTTATGTAGCCCACCAACACTTTGTCAGATGTTGTCGGGTTAAACATCAATGAGCTTTTCCCCATGAACGACAACAGGCTGACAGCAGAAATTGAAATAAAAGCGAACCAGGCTCAACGTATTGAAGAGCTCGTTTTTCTCTATGAGTCACGCGCGAGCGAAGTTGCAAACTTGAAAGAGGCTGCAACCTTGCTTGCACGAGCTGCTGGTTTGGCCAACACACGTCTCAACAAGCCGTTTTTGGCAGAAGAATTGTTGCAACGCGCGTTGGCTTATGATCCGCGTTCCGTGGATGCATTGCGGGAGTTCCAGTTTCTTTGCGAACAAAGACACGATCTGTTGAGTTTGGCGGAGACCTTGGAACGTTTGGCTGAGCTTTGCAAACCGGAAGAATCCGTGGAATGTTTGCTGAGAGCTGCCGAGCTTTTTGAGCAGCTGCAATTTTTTAATCATGCAGAGCGTTGTTGCAGGCTTGCTGTGAAAACTTTGCCCTCTCACCGGGAGACGTTTAGGCAAGCACGTCGGATATTGATAGCTGTTGGAAATTTTTCTGCTGCTTATGAGTTGTTGCAGCAAGAAGCGACGCAGGTGCCTGCAAGCGCTCTGGTGGAAGATTATTTGCTTCTTGCGGAAGCGATCATTGAAGATCCGCAAGCCCTGGAGCTGATCAAACAAGTGTTTACATTCCTTGCTGAGACAGATTCAGCCAATGAGCGTTTGCGCGAGCTCCAGCAAAAGTTCACCCAATTTTCGACGAATTGGAAAACGCATATACAAACGCTTCGCGATGCTGCGCAGAAGGAAACAAACCGACAGCAAGCAGCAAAGCATTTTCTCAAGATAGCAAAAATTTATGCCTTTTTTGAGGCAGATTTGGCTTTGCGAAAAAAAGGCATGAAGGAAGCTTTGGACCAATGTTTTTTGTTGTGGCCGGCCATGCCTGGTGCGCTGAGTCTGTTGGAGCATGGAGCCAAATCCTCCGGGCGTTATGACATTGTTGTTTCTGCATTCGAAAAACTTGCACACGAAACAAAGGACAGAAATGCCAAAGTAGCGCTCTATTTGCGCTTGGGACAACTCGCGTTGGAGAAGCTGGCCAACAAAGAGGTTGCGGCGGTGGCGTTTGAAAATGCCGCGCTGAATGATCCTGTCCGCGACGATGTTGTTGGGATAGCTGTCGAGCTGGCTTTGGCTCGAGGTGACGTTTCAAAAGCGTTGCAGTTGCTTGAAAAAAGCTTTGAAGCCCAAACAGGAAACACGGAAAGAGCAAAAATATTGATGAAGGTTGCTGACATTGCTCTGACGTATTCAAAAGACGAGGCCAAAGCTCGGCGAGCCTTTGAAAAAGCGCTCAATTTGACTCCCAAAGATGGATTCATTGTCTTTCAGCTTGCTCAGCTGCTTTTGAAAGCGGGAGACCTTTCTGAATTGGCCGCCTTGCTTCCAAGAACGATCAGAGCACCCAAGTCTTTGCAGGAGAGAATGGCGTTTTGCGAAGAGGCGGCTTTGCTGTTTCTTGAGAAGGCAGAGCCAGCGAAGGCATTTTTGGCTTGGGGCCTGGCTGTTCAGCTTCTTCCTTCAAAGACAGAGAACTTGCAGCAACTTGAGCAAGCCGCCATTCAAGCCAATGCACAGGAAGAATACCTGCAACTGCTGCGCAAAGTGGCACAGAAAGTGGACAAAAAAACAGCCGTTGTTTTTTGGAAAGCCCTGGCTCGGCAATTGTCTGCTTTAGACAGAGCGAATGAGTCCAAAGAAGCGTGGATGGAAATCCAAAAAATTGCTCCGGAGGATGCAGATTTTCTTGTTGCTGTTGAGTCCTTCAAGTCTCTTCCGGAAAATGAATCTGAAGATGCCCGGCTGGTGTTGCGCCAGCAAGCGCGTGAGTTGGAAACAACCGCTGCGCCCCCTCAAACCTTGCTTGAACTCTATCGGAAAATTTTGAAGCTGGAGCCTGAGAATACAGAAGTGCTCCGCAAGATGGCGGATGTGAATGGGAAGTTGGAACGCTGGGAGGAAGCCGCCTTATATTTAGAGCAGCTGCTTGCTTTGCTTCCGGAGTCAAAAGAGAGAAATGTTTGGCGCCTCTTTTTGGCGCAAATGCAAAACGAAAAACTCGGAAGAAAAGATGAGGCCGCACACATTTACCTTTCGCTTTTGGCAGAAGGCGAGGAAAGTGCGGACATCATTTCCAGCCTTGAGCAGCTGGCCAGTGAAGGCATCCAACAGGTGAGAATTTCTCAAGCCCTGGCACCTCACTATGCACAGGTTGGCGATCACCAGAGGCAAATTGCTTCATTGCTCATTCAAGCCTCTTCAACTGAAGACAAAACAGAGCGGATGCAGTTGCTTGCTTTGCTTGCTGAAACGACAGAAAAACATTTGACAGACTTCCGTGCGGCTTTTGAGTTTCGCTTGCAGGGGATTGCACTGGATGTGGACAGCCTTGTGTTTCGCAATGAAGCAAAGCGTTTGGCGGCAGCACTCAACGCACATGCGGAGTATGCGCGCTTTTTGATGAAGCTGGCGCAGAAACACACTGAAAACCCATGCATACTTTGGTTGGATGCAGCGGACATTGCCCAACAGGGAGATGCAACGACTGAAGCCATTGAAGCGCTGCAGTTGGCTTTTGGGCATGAGCCTTCAGATTCAAAACTTCTTGAAAGCCTCATTGAGCTTTTGCGCAAGTCTGAGCGCTGGTTGGATTTGGAGGCACTTTTAAAACAACAAATTGCTGCTGCGGATGCACAGCCCAAAGCTGCATTGTGGTTGCATGCTGTGGAAGCCAACGAAAAATTATCTCGCCCCAAAGAAGCGGCTTTTGCCTTGAAAGCGGCGGTGTTGGCTGGCGCTGGTGAAAGAGAGCACATTGCAAAACTCGCCAACTTGCAAGAGGAAGCGGGGTTGTTGGATGAGCTTTTGGAAACGCTGGAACGTCAACTTTTGTTGGCAAAAGAGGACAATGACTCGGTTGTTGCCGAAGCTGTTTTGCAAAAAAAACAAAAAATTGCTGAACGCCATTTGAACACGCAGCGCGAGACAATTTTGAAGTGCCAGAAAGCTTTGTCAAAAAAGCCAAATGACAAAAAGGCCATTGAAACGCTGGAAAACCTGCTGTCCACTCCGGAAGCCCGGGCAGAGGCAGCACGTGCATTGCTGACGGTTTATGAAAGAGCTCGTGACTATCGCAAGTGGGTTTCTGCTTTGGATGTTGTAGTGCAAACAACGACAGATTCGCTTGAGAAGATAAACACTTTTCGACAAATAGCGGCAATTCAGGCGAAGTTTCTCAAACAACCCGAGCAGTCTTTTGTTGCGCTGACACATGCCATGCGCCTGGCGCCTGATGACAAACAGTTGAGGTTGGCAGCGAGACTTTCGGCAGAGCAAGCAGATGTTTTGGACAAATATTCAGAAGTCCTCGAGGAGATGTTGGAGACTTCTCAAGGTTTAAGGCAGCTTGGACTGAGACGAGAGCTGGCGGATGCTTTTGAAAAACTTGGACAACCGCAGAAAGCAACTTGGCAATTGGAAGCGGTCATTTCTCTTGAGCCAAACAATACAGAAGTCCTCGAGAGTCTGCTGAAATTCTATCGCGTGCAACAAAACTGGAATGGGCTTGTTCAAATTTTGGAGCGTTTGGCGACCATTTCGACGGATTTTCCAAACAAGCTCAAATTTGCTCGAGAAGCGGCGCTGGTTTCTGAAGAAAATTTGCAGGACAAAGCACGTGCCGCGCAAAACTGGAGATTGATTGCGGAGAGGGACGTTTCTGCAAAAGATGCAGCCATTGCCTTGGAAAGGCTTTATACCGCTTTGGATTGGCCTCAGGAGCTTGTTTTTGCTTTGGAGTTGAGGCGATCGCAAGAGGGCGAAACGCCTCTTGGGCTTGAGTTGACCTTCCGTCTTGCAGAGCTCAGGAGAGAGCGTCTGCAGGACAATTTTGGCGCATTGCAACTCTATCGCCAAATTTTGCTTCAAGCACCTTCCCATTTGCCGGCGCAAGCAGTGTTGGAGCAATGGGCACAAAAGAACGATGAGCTTGGTGCGCAAGCTTTGGAAATATTGGATCCCATTTGGGCGAAACAGAATGAACATGACAAACGTGTTCTTGTGAGAGAGGCATTGTTGAAGCAAGCTTTGCCTTTGTCGGGCGTGCAGTTGGTTGGTCAAATTTGTGCAATCCAAGAAAGAGATTTGGGGCAACCCTCAGCCGCATTTATGTCAGCGTTGAGGGCTTTTTCTGAAGGCTTGGAACGAGACACTCTTCAGGCGGAGTTGGAGCGTTTGGCAAAAACGACGTCTTCGGAACTTGAACTTGCTGAAGTTTATGAAAGTGTTGCCGCGCAGCTTTCGGATTCAGATCAACATAAGCAAAAATGGATACGGTGCTCCGCTCAATTGTGGGAGCAGCAGGGCCAAATGGAAGATGCCTTGCGTCTGTGGCAACTTTTGCTGAAGCTGCTTCCAGAAGACACTCAGGCTTTAGACAGGCTTGAAAAGCTCTATTCCCAAAACAAAGATGCAACGGAATTGGCGCAAATTTATCTGCGCAAAGCCAATGTGAGCACGGAAATTGACGAAAAAATTTCATTGCTGAATCAATCAGGCTTGGCTTTTGAGTCCGCAGGCAATGAACAAAAGGCACATGATCTGTTCCAACTTTCTGTTTCCTTGCAACCCACAAAAGAAGCTTTGGAAGCACTTGAGCGGTTTTTTGCTCGCAACAAACAATTTGGAGCTCAGGCGGATGTTTTGAACAAGTTGATTGAATTTAGTTCGCTTGAGTCAGAGAAGCTTCGTTTGTTGACAAAACGAGCACAACTTTTGGAGCGAGAATCCCGTCTGGAGGATGCGATTCAAACTTGGAATTTGGCTCTCAAAATACAACCTTCCTATCCTGAAGCCATTGTTGGCTTGGAAGGGTTGCTGGCCAATTCCTTTGTGCGAAGCGAGGCCTTGAAAAGTTTGGAGCCTTATTATCGCCAGACTCAAAACAACAAAAAGCTTGCCGATTTGCTTGAGCAGAAGTTGGAGTTTGTCGAAAGCCAGCACCGTGTCGAGGTGTTGGGTGAAATTGCTCGCTTGCGAGAAATGCTTGGCGAAAAAATGCACGCCTTGAATGCTTTGGTGCGCGCCTATCAGGAAGACGTGGAAAACGAAGCTGTTCAAAAAGAGCTCGAGCGTTTGTCCATGGAGTTGGGTGCTTTTGAAGTGCTGGTGGGTTGTTATGAAGATTTGCGGGAAAAAGAATTGCCTGGAGCAATTGCTTTTGCTTTGGCTTGCAAAGTTGCCACCTTATATCGAGAGAAACTGAATCGCCCTGACGCAGCCGTTCGTGTGTGGATACAGATCCTTGAAAAGCAGCCGCAACTCAACGAAGCGAAAAAAGCGCTAGAGGCTTTGTCGCAAATTTACCGTGAGCTGCAAAAACCTCAGGAGCTTGCCTGGGTGATACAGCAGCAAGTGGTTATAGAAGAAGAGCCGCGGCGCAAGCTTAGGTTGCTTGAAAATTTGGCTGAGATTGCACAAACCATTTTGCTTGACAACGCGATGGCGATTTCATGCTTTCAAAGCATCCTTCAACATGAGCCTCAAAACGCTCAGGCAGCGCATCATCTTCTGAAACTTCTTCCGGAGACTGAGCGTTATCCTGAGTTTGCAGAATTTCTTGCACAACAAATCCAGCAAGCAAAGGCAAATGGTGAAGAGGAAAAGGCGTTGGAGCTCAAAGTACGCTTGGGAAGGTTGATGGCTTTCCGCCTCGACAACCCAAGGGCCGCATTGAATCTGTTTGCCGAAATACTCGCTCAGAAGATGAACTATCCGCAGGCTATTGGTGCCTTGGAGGAGATGGTGAAGTCAAATAACTCGTTGAAGGGGGAAGCAGCGAAGCTGTTGGAGCCGGTTTTTTCTGGTGGAGGCGACTATCTCAAATTGGTGCAAACCTTAGAATCACGCCTCGAGTCCGAGACGGATGAACAAGAACGTCTGAGCTTGTTTTTACGGATTATCCATCTGTATAAACAAGAATTGACCAATCCGGAAATGGCCTTTTTGGCGGCAGCTCGTTCCTTGCAGGAATTCCCGGGAAATGTTGAGTTGCTCAAAGAGTGTTCAGACTTGGCTGAAACGACGGAGGCTGGGGATGAATGGGTGGGTTTGCTTGAAGAAATAGCAGAGAAAACGACCAATGGCGTTGCTTTGGCCAACATATATCGAATGCGTGCTTTGTGGCAAATGAAGCTCAAAGACAGCAGAGGCAGCATTCAAAGTTGGCTTCAAGTGTTGGAGCATGCGCCTGCGGATTTTCAAGCGCTTCAGGAAATTACAAACCACTGGGAAGCCAACAATGAGCTTGAAAAGTTGTTGGAACTCATCAAGCGTCAATTGTTTTTGGAGGAGAATGTTGAGAGACGCTGTGAGCTGATGTTGCGTTTGGGGAGCATTCAGGAGCGTCTCAAAGAGCTTTCCAATGCGGCAGCGACATTTAGGCGGGTTCTGGAGATTTCTCCCAACAGTTCTCAGGCGCTCGAGTTTTTAGAGCGTATTTATGAGCAACAGCAGCATTGGCCTGAGTTGGCAGAAATTCTGATGCGACGTTTGGCGGTTGTCACAAGTGGCGAGCGCTATCCCATTATGTTGCGTTTGGCCATGATCAAAGAGGGGAGGCTGGCGGATTTACAAGGGGCTCTTGAGTTGTATGCCCAGCTTTTGAAGTATGATCCAAGGTTCCCAGGTGCGCTTGAACGAGTCAACGCCATTGTTCGCAAATCTCCCCAGGAGATGGTTGCCGTCAACTTGTTGCTTGAGTCACACAGGGCGACGCACAACAGAGATGAGCTTATTCAGGTGATTGAAAACCGCGTTGCTGTGAGCATGGATTCTTTGGAGCGCCATGCTTTGTTGTCTGAATTGGCCAAAGCGCGAGAGACGCAGGGCGAACCGGAATTGGCATTTTTGGCAGCTTTGCGTGCCTTCAAAGAGGCACCGCAAGACGAGCATGGGCGCAATGAGTTGGTGCGTTTGGCAGAAGTTTCAGGCTCTTTTGAGGAGCTTGCCGGCGCACTCGAAGAAGCATTGTCCGAGCTTTTTGACCCGGCAACAGAAGCGAGGGTTTGCCTTGAATTGGCATTCGTCTATGAAAAGCATTTGAAGGAGTTGCCGGTTGCAGCTGACTATTATGAACGGGCTTTGCGTGCCGGGTTGGCTTCGCCGGTTAAAGCGTGGAGAGCTTTGGATGGCATTTATGGAAAGCTCGAGCAACATCAGCGCCAAGTTGAAATTTTGGAGCAATTGGTACAGACAGAAGACGGTGCGGAAAAAATATCCCTGCTCTATCGCATAGGCGAGTTGCAGGAGCACAAGCTGAAAGATCTTGCGGCCGCGTCTTATGCCTATGAGCGGATTTTGGAGATAGACTCAAATAATTTACCCTCGGCCAGAGCGCTTGAGTTTCTCTATGAAAGCCTGGATGAGAACGAAAAATTAAAAACGATTTTGCAAATACAGCGGGAGCTGGTTTCTGGGGCGGAGAAAGACAGAGTGACTGCGAAGCTTGCTTCTCTGACAGCTGGCATGTCGGAGGATTTCTCTGAAGCCATTGCACTCTATGAAGAGTTGGTTGCCAAAAACCCACGCAATGATCAAGCCGCGCAGGCACTCGAAAACTTGCTTGAAAAAGCAGGCCAACCAGAGCAACTGCTTCATCTGCTCAAGCGTCGTTTGGCAGTGGTGATGGATCCAAGAGAGCTGGTCCGCCTCAACCAGGCTGCGGGCCAGGTGCTTTGGAAACAATTGAGCAAGCCGCAAGAAGCCATTGCCTGTTTTAAGGCGGCTTTGGAAAGAGATGTCAGGGCCAAAGGAGCGCTGGAAGCCTTGCGGGAAATTTTGGATGAGCAAGGACAAAAAGAGGATTTGATTGTTGTTTTGAGACGGTTGATTCCGTTGCAGACAGAGCCTTTGTCCATCAAGGAAATTCGCCTCAAACTGGCAGAGGTGCTGGCTTCTCTTGGCCGACGCGAAGAAGCTTTGGAATCCACAAAGCGAGGCCTGGAGATTGAACCTCATCAAATTTCGATGCTCGAACGGGCCTTGGGTGTGTTTTATAAACTGAAGGCCTGGAACGACGCCATTCGTACCCTGGAGCTTGAGACGCAACTTTTCCTGGAAGAGCACCAGGAGGAGGAGGCGATACGAGCTTTGTTTCAGGTTGTCGACATTTGGAAAACAAAGGTGGGGAAACCCGAAAACGGTGGCTCCGCGCTGGAGAAAATATTCCTCATCGACACCTCCAACCGCTCTGCCTATGATCAAGCGCTTCACCTCTATGCATCCGTCAACGACTGGCGTTCTTATGTCCAAACCATTAATCGGTTTTTGCCAAACTTTTTGACGGACGAAGAGAGGGTTGCTGCTTTGTGCAGCCTTGCCCGTGTGCAAGAGCAAAAGCTGGGGCAAAAAGATGTTGCTTTCTTGCAGCTGTGTCGCGCGCTTCAAATTCAGCCGGAAAACGAATCTTTGAGAAACGAAGCGGTTCGTTTGGCAAACGAAACACAAAGCCATGAAGAGTTGGCTGCCGTGTTTGAGGAGATTGCTGAAACTTTGCCCAGCGGCCCTCTGGCCGCACAAATGTATCGTCTGCTGGCAAACATTCAGGACAAGCACCTGGGGGATGTGGACGCTGCAGAAGCTTCATTCCAGAAAATTCTGGAGTTTGATCCAACCAGCCGCGATGCTTTGCTTGGACTTGAAAGCCTGTTGGAGCGTTATAAGCGTTATCCAAGTCTGGCTGTTGTCCTTGAGCGCAAAATTGAGCTCAGCGAAACCTCAGAAGACAAAAAGAATGTGCTTTTGAAACTGGCAGCTCTCCAAGAAAGACATTTGGACAATTCTGCCGCTGCGGTGCGCTCCATTGAGCGTGCATTTGAGCTGATTCCTGATCAAGCCTCTTTGAATGTGCTTTGTCGGTTGCGCCGGGAACAAGCTGAGTTTGAGCTCATGGTGGCCAACATATTGCGCCTGAGAGACTTGGTTCCGGCAAAAGAAGCTTCTGAGCTTCAACTGAAAATTGCTCAAATTTATGAAGAGGATTTGGATGACCAAGAAGCGGCCATTGAAGCCTATCGTGGAGTGCTGACTTTTGAGCCGCACCATATGCTGGCTTTGAAGTCCATTGAGCGTTTGCTGACGGAGTCGGACAGGCCAAGAGAATTGCTTGAGTTGTTAGATCAGCGCATTGAGGCTTCCAAAGACATTGCAGAGCGTGTGGCACTGCATTTCCAGCAAGCAGACATTTGGGAAAACCGACTCCAAAACCTGGAGCAGGCAGATGCTTGCATCCAGGACATTCTGGAAATTGATTCAGGCAACGCAGAGGCTTTGCGTGTTTTGGAGCGCCTGCGCTACGCTCAAGGGGACTGGCGTGGCCTTGTCGAAGTTTTTGAAAAGCAATTGGTTTTGAAATCAAAGCCTGTCGACAAAGCAAGGTTGTGGGTTGTTATGGGGCAGGTTTTACAGCAAAAACTTTCCGATGTTGAGAAGGCAACGCTCGCCTACCAAAACGCATTGGAGTTTGACTCACAAAACCGGGAAGCTGTGCATGCGCTTGCCAGCGTTTTTGAAGCTCAGAAAAACTGGCCTTCTGCCTTGGAAATGCTTCGCAGAGAAGCGAGGTTTGTCGGCGAAGACAAGTCAGCCGCGCCTTTATACCACCGCATAGGCCACATTCAGGAAGAAGAAGTGGGGGATTTGCTTTCGGCAAAGAAAGCCTATTTGGATGCTTTGAGGTGTGACGAGACGCATCTGCCTTCGTTGGTTGCGCTTAAGTCCATTTATCGTCAGGAAAAAGCGTGGTCCTCCTATGAATCTGTCTTGAATAAGTTGATTCAGCAGGTTTCGGAGCCGGAAAGCAAAAGCGAATACCTGGTTGAGTTTGGCGACTATTTGAGGGAAGTCAAAGAAGACTTGGAGCTGGCTGAAAACGTTTATGCAAAAGCGCTCAAAGAAAAACCCCACTTGTTGGCAGCTGCGCGTCCGCTGGTGGATTTGTGTGTGGCTTCAGAGCGCTGGCCGGAGGCGAAACAGGCTTTGGAGGTGGTGGCCCAGCACCTGGAGACGGAGCTCCCTGAAGACGGTGATGGCTCCAAAGCCAGAGAGCTTTGTCGTTTCGTCTATCGCCTGGCTTATGTTTGTGAAAAGCTGGGAAATGACATTCGCGCGCTGGAATGTTTCCAAAGAGCCCACGAGTTGGACCCCAGCTATTTGCCTGCGTTGGAGGGTTTGGGAAACCGCCTGGTAAAATCCGGGCGCAGAGAAGAAGCGCTGCATGTCTATCAAAACATCCTCATTTATCACCGAGACGATTTGACGGATTTGGAAGTCGTCGAAATTTATTGGATGTTGGGCGACATTTATGCCTCTTCAGGCCAACTCGACAAAGCCGCCAACCAGTTTGAGCGAGCGTTGGCCATGGATGCACAGCATGAGTCCTCCTTGCACTCTTTGAGCAAAATTGCCGAGGCCACGGGGAAATGGGAGCAAGTCGCGGATTGCTGTCGTCGTTTGCTTCAATTGGTGGAAGAAGACAAACAATACCCACTGGCCATGTCGCTTGGAGAGGTTTCCAAAAAACATTTGAACGATCCATGGCGGGCCATGGATGCCTATGCCATTGCTTTGCGTTGCCAGCCACAATCCCTTCAGGCCATGCAAAGCCTGTGTGCGCTTTCAGAAGAAATGGGGCAGTTTGCCAAAGCGGGCGATCTGCTGACGAGAATGCTGGCGACAGAGGAGATTCGCAGCAACCTTGAAAAGTCAAAACAAACCTATTTGCGTTTGGGCATTCTTCTGCGCGACAAACTGAATGACATTGGCGGGGCAGCCAAGGCATTGAATGCCGCTTTGGATTTGGATTTCAGGTTTATTGAGGCTTTTCAAGCCCTGGAGTCCATGCTTGGGAAAAACCGTCGGTGGGTGGAGCTTGAGAGCAACTATCACCGGATGATTCAGCGCCTGCCCAAAACAGAAGACATGTTTTCTGCGCGCATGGCGCTTTTTCGGACTTTGGGGGACTTATACCTCAATGTCCTTGGGCGCGCCCCTGAAGCGCTGCAGGTATATGCCGTGTTGGCGAAGGGCCTTCCCAGGGACACACAGGTGCAAGAAACCTATGCAGCGCTGGCCAGGCGAGCGGGGCAGTTGGATGAGGCTTTGGCCGCATACCGCCGCGCTTCTTTGACAACGCAAAACTTGGCAAAAGTGGCTGTGGATTTGGCCACGCTTTCTTTGGAGAAGAAGCAATTGGATGCAGCCTGGTTGGCCTCACAGGCAGCAACCGTCTTTTTGGGTGCCACAGGAGAAGACGAAAAAGCCATGGTGCAGAAGTTGACACCGTGGGCACGCAAAAAAAGCCTTCCCCCAAAACCACTGACGCCTCAACATTGGAGTGTCCTCTATCACCCCAATGTCCGCGGCCCCCAGCGCGAGTTTTTGGGGCTTCTCTTTGTGCATGCGGGCGCTCTGTTTAAGGAGGAACATACAAGTTACCAAATTAATCCGCGCAAACACCAACTCGATCTTTCCAAGTCTTTGGAATACCAGTTGGGGCATTTGAGAGAGGTTTCTCGTTTGCTGGGTTTTGAGCAGCTTTCTGTCTTTTCTCCTTTCCTGGTTTTTTCCCGCGCAAAAGCAGGTGGGCGCAGCTCAGAAATTCCTCCGGAAATCTCCCTGGGTGTGGAAATTTGCAATACCTCCCCCATCTCCATTAAGCTGGGTGGGCGGTTTTTTGCGGAGACAGGCCAAAACGAAGTGCGCTTTTGGCTTGCGCAGGTTTTAACATTCATGCGTCCGGAGTTTGTGTGGACACGAATTATGCCTTTGGAGCGTCTGGAAATTTTATTCCAAGCAGCGGTTGCTGTGACGCAGGAGCCATTCCCTTATACGGCGAATGTGCAGCAATTGGAGCCGGACAGGCAAGCTTTGGAGAGGGTTTTGCCCGTAATGGTACGTAACCGCCTGAAGCAGTTGGCAAAGGAAATGGTTGCTTCGAATTGGAGTGGAAGTTTAGCGGGATATTTTGAAGGGGCCGAGTTGACATCATTGCGTGTGGGTGCTTTCTTGACAACAGAAATGACCCCTGTGAAAAAAGTCTTGGGTGCTGATCAAGGTGTTTTGAGCCCTGCCTTGTTGCAGCGTGGAATTCGAGAGTTGGTGGAGTTTATGTTGAGTGAAGATTTGGTTTTTCTACGTAGAGAACTCGGAATACAGGTGGAGGTAGGTTAGACTTTGTTTGAACAGAGGCCTTGGCCACTGCACGCAACCTGAGTTGGACGGACGCTATGCGCTTTGTTTGCGAAAACTGCCTTGCGCAGTACATGATTAAGGATGAGAAAGTCAGGCCCCAGGGCGTGAAAGTCCGCTGCAAGAAATGCAGCCACATTATGACGGTGAAGCCCCCTGAGGCGGATTTGGCCTTGTCTGAAGAGGCAACCATTCGGATGCCCTTGCCGGACGATGATGATGCCGAAGGTTTTTTCGAGGACTCTTTGGGACCCTCCGAAATTCCTTCCCCCTCTTTGAGGATTTTCGAGGAGGAAGGCCCCACGGCAGCCCACCTTGTTTCTTCAGCGGCGGGCGCCTTGCCTAAAAATTTTGAAGAGGAGGGCCTTCTGCCACCGGTGCCGCCTGCGGATTTGGGCAGCTTGTTTGACGATCCGGAACTCAAGTCTCCTTCTAGTGGTTTTTTTGGCAGCTTGGATGATGAGGAATTGGGTGATGCTTTTGAGCGCGCCATCAGCCAACGTGAAACGCCCAGTTTGCAACTTTCTTCCACTCCCGCCCCCAGTGCTGCTTCCCTGGAGCCCAGTATTGTTGTTTCGCAGGGGCTTTCTCAGGCGGCGAATGTGGAATGGTTTGTGGCCATTGAAGACAACCAGGTGGGCCCTTTGGACTTTGCCGGTATGAAGTCCCATTGGCAGCAGGGCAACATTGGCAGAGATTCTCTTTGTTGGAAAAGCGGCATGAGGGATTGGTTGCCCATTGGAGCTGTGGAGGGGTTGTTTGAGCAATTGAATGTCGCTTCGGTAAGCGCACCCAGTACAGAGCAGCATTTGGCGCTTTCAGAAAGTGCGGCGGCTGCCCCCATTGATTGGCAGCCTTCGGCCGCCTCCGCTTTGGCCTCGTTGGTGCAGGACGAGTTGCAGGGAATGACGGCTTCTCCTGTGCCCCCTCCGATGGGGCCGATGACTTCTTCTTCAGAAGCCATTCCCCTGGGGGCGGTGTCGGTGGCCATTTCTGAAATGCCCGCGATTTCCAGCCTTCCGTCTGCGCCTGTGCATGGCAGCATGACGCCCGCGCCGACGTATGCTTCCAGCCTTTCCATGCCGCCTGTGCCAAGTGTTTCAGCCACTTCCTCCTTTTACCTCCCTCCGGCGCCTCCTCCCGCGCAAAACAACAAAGCCATGTGGGCCATGGCTGCTGGGCTTTTGGCGGTTGCGGTGGCTGTTGTGGTGATGCTGGTGGTTTTTATGCGAAGCCCGGAGAATGTTGCGCCTCCCGTGCTTGTACAGGCGCCGCCTCAGGTAGCAACGCCGCCGCCTCTTCCGCCGGTGGTAGAGATGCCTCCTGTGGTGGAGAGGCCGCCTGCTGTGCAGGAGCAGGGGGATGCTTCAGAGAGTTTAGCTCAGCAATTGTTGCCACCCAAACCTGTTGCCAAGCCACCGGAGCGCAAGGCGCCCAGAAGCGATGCAGTGGCCTCCACGCCGCGATCAGCCCCCTCGGCCTCCCCACCCGGTAGCAGCCGTGCGCAGGATGATTTTACCAGACTTTTTGGAGATGCTTCTGAGCCCACTGCGCCAAAGCGTCCAGAGCGTCAGACAACGGTTTATGTGCCGCCGGCACCTGGAAGCGGGGGAGTGAAGCAATCCCTCGAAGATGCTGATATTATGGAATACATACTCAGCAGAAAGGCGGAGGTGGCAAGCTGCGCCAGGGAGCAAAAAGCCAAAGATTCGAATGTAAAGGGTGCCATGGTGGTGGAGTGGAACATTGCGACTTCCGGCAAAACCTCTCAGGTGAGATTGGCTGCCACCGCCAGTAATTTCCAAGGTACGCATTTTGCGGACTGTGTCATGAAACTCATTCAAAATTGGCAGTTTCCCGCACATAGGACGGCGGGTGGGACCCGAAAATTTAATTTTAGAATTTAAAATGGAGTTGCCAAAAGCTTTGGCCTGTGCTAGCCGTGTATGCACAGGTGGCATACCTTTCGGTATGTCCGAGGATGGATGGATAGCCCTAAACGGAGAGAACAAACTGATGCTGAAAAAACAATGGATGTGGTTATTTGCAGCCTTGCTGGCCTTAAGTTTGGCTGGCTGCAAAGACGATGAAGAGAAAGCGAAGGCATGCACTGGCGACAGTGATTGCGACAGTTCCAAGTCTCAAATATGTCACCCCAACGTCAAAGTATGCGTGAAGAAATGCGAGTCGGGCAGTGACTGTCCGGAAAGCTCTAGAAACTGTTTCGCCATTTCGGCAACCAATACACAAAAGATTTGCCAGTGCAGCACAGATGCGCTGTGTGGCGATGATCTGGTGTGCAATGAGGCTTATAAGGTTTGTGTGTCCAAAGAAAAGGACAAGGACATTGGCCCTGCCGATGGCATTGGTGCCTCCTGCGATTCGACCAAACCACAGCCGGATATTTGCAAATATGGGTTGGTTTGTGGAAGCGACAACAAGTGTGCAGCGGCGCTTAATGCTTCCAATTGCAGCAACCTATTCCCAGAATCCATCAGAGATCCTTCAGAACCCAAAGGGCCAATCATTTATTCCGTGGAAGCGGGGATTGTTAATGAACTCTACTGTGACGCAGAAAAGGCGACTCAGCGCTTGGTTCTTACGGTGAAGGCTTATTCTACAGATGCACGATTGAAGAAAGGCTCTAGCGTACCTTTTACACTTCACCGTCCGAATGGAAGCACTGAAAATCTCTTTATTGGTACAAATGGGCAAATTAGGAACAGTGATTGGGTTGACAACGGTGATAACCATGCCACGATTAAAGTCAACCTGTGCTCGTTTAGCAACCCCTATAGGGGAGGGCTTGTCTTTGAGTATGGCAACACTGTTTGTGCCAATTACAACTAGCCAAGGAAAACAATCATGAAAACAATCAAAACACTTATTCTTATATCAAGCTTGGCTGGAACAGCAGCATTTGCACAGCCTGTGAATTGTCCAGAAGGAACAACATTGCGCGACAGTGAAGGCACGGTGTTCTATTGCGTCAAGCCTGGCGAGGCACGCCTTGACACCACGCCCTATGTCATATTGCACCCAAACGGCAAAGTTTATGCCAAGGGACAATTTGCCAATGGCAAGCGTGATGGTCGCTGGGAATATTTTGACGAAGAAAGTCGCTTGACATGCGTCACAAACTTCAAAGACGATCGGTTTGAAGGTGAGCGTATTTTCTTCGACAAAGACGGCAAAACAGTTATTGAAGAGCAAAACTGGCAAGCCGGTAAGCGTGAAGGCAATTGGGTCAAAACTGAAAAAGGCGAGCGCAAAGTCAGAAAATTCAAGGCAGATCGCCTTGTCAAAGACTGAAGCTTAAACGGTTCTCGAACCGCCCTTGCTGTGCAAACCCACCCCGTTTGTTTGGGGGTGGGTTTTTTTATGTTTTCATAAGAGTTGTCAACAGCAACCGCATATGTTAGAAATGTATTCATAGGTAGCATGTCTTTCGGTGTGTCCGGGGAGGGGTATTCCCAAATGAAGAGAAAGAACAGATGCTGAAAAAACAATGGATGTGGTTTCCCGCGGCTTTGCTTGCATTGAGTTTGGCTGCTTGTGGCAATGAGGACAAAAAACTGACCACCTGCAAAGTCGACAAAGACTGTGACAGCGCTGAAATATGTCACCCCCACGCAGGAGTGTGTGTGCGGACCTGTGCCTCAAGCGGCGACTGTCTGAACAGCGCCAAAGAGTGCAAGGAGATTTTTGCAGGTGAAGAGCAGAAAATCTGCAAATGTCAAACGACTGAGCTTTGCAACGATCGCAAGCCAGACGGCGATTTGGTGTGCAATCCCATTTATAACGTGTGTGTTTCCAAAGATCTCAAAATTGGCCTCGAAGGTCCCGGCCAGGATGTCGACGACAGATGCAACCCAGAAAATCCACAACCCGATGTTTGCAAGTATGGATTGTTTTGCAGCGATGAGGTTTGTGAGGATAAGGAACATTGCAAAGAGAACCAATGCGCACCGACGCCGACTTCCGTTGCTTGCAATGAGAAATTTCAAAAATTGACCTGGAATCCTTTTAGCCCCACAGGGCCAGTTATTTATACTGTTGAGCCGTTAGGATATGATAGGTGGCCAGGGTACTGTGGTACTGATTACCGCAATTTACAGTTTAGAGTGCTGGCTTATTCTACAGATGAAATGTTGCCTCCTGGCAATGACCCACCTTTGCGTCTTTATAAGAGTCCAAACGATAGCACTGTGCTCCGTGTTGGTGGCGAAGGTCTTGTTTCTTCCGGGTGGGTCAACGACGGTGACAACCATGTCACAATCACCATCAACCTGTGTCGCCTCAAATCCAGCACTGACTATTATGTTGCAGGGCTTGCCTTTGATCATGGCAACCCCGTTTGTCTCACTCAGGAGTATCAGCCTCCGAAGTAGCCAAGGAAAACAATCATGAAAACACTTAAAACACTCATTTTTACATCCACCTTGGCTGGCGCGGCAGCATTTGCACAGCCTGTGGAACTGAAATGTCCCGAGGGAACAGAATTATTCAACAGCGAAAACATAGTGTTCTATTGCGTCAAACCCGGCGAGAGGCGCATTGACACCACCCCCTATGTCATGTTGCACAAAAACGGCACCCCTTATGCCAAAGGGGAGTTTGCCAACAGCAAGCGCGAAGGCCGCTGGGAATATTTTGACGAAGAAGGCCACCTTACAGGCGTCACACACTTCAAAGACGACAAATTTGACGGCAAGCGTACTTTTTATGACGCAGAGGGCAAGGTCAGAGAGGAGCAAAACTGGCAAGCTGGCAAACGAGAGGGCGAGCAAAAGAAGCTTGAGCGAGGTGAGTGGAAGTTGAGGAAATTCAAGGCAGACCGTCTTGTGGCTGACAAATGAAGGCTTGAGTTTTTTCGTTTGAATTTTTGTGAGGTGCAAAAACCCGCTCTGTTGGATTACAGAGCGGGTTTTTTAGTTGCTCCAAATCAGCTGTCCAACATACTGGTTTAAAAAGGCAATTCAAAAAAACGCCGTCGCATGTTTTTTCTTCTTGCAAGTCGCTTTTATTTTTTGGTATGAGCGCCATCCCCGCCGTCGGCTCTGTGACAAAAGAATCGGTTTTCTTGTCGTCCCATCCGTTCGTCGTGGACTGCAGTCGAGCGAAGGGTTTTTGAGACGAAGGGTTTTTGAAAAAATGGCGACACAGAAAATACGCATTCGCCTGAAGGCATATGATGCAAAGCTGTTGGACCAAAGTGCGGGAGAGATTTGTGCAACCGCGAGGCGCACAGGTGCCAAGGTTGCGGGGCCGATTCCTCTTCCCACTCGTATCAGTCGTTTCACTGTCCTGCGCAGTCCGCATGTCGACAAGAAAAGCCGTGAGCAGTTCGAAATTCGAACGCACAAGCGCTTGCTCGACATTTTTGAGCCGACTCAGCAGACTCTAGACGCGTTGATGAAGCTCGATCTTTCGGCGGGCGTCGACGTAGAAATTAAGAGTTGATAGCCATGGCCAGATTTGACGTTGTTGACATAGCAAAAAACAAGGTGGGTGAAATTGAGCTTGCGGACGAAGTGTTTTCGCAAGAGCCCAATCCCCACGTGTTTTATGAAGTGGTGAAAATGCAGCAAGCCAACCGCCGCCGCGGCACGGTTTCTGTGAAAAACACCTCCTTGGTTTCCGGAAGCAACAAAAAGCCCTACCGCCAAAAAGGCACAGGGCGAGCTCGCCAGGGCTCTCACCGCGCCTCGCAGTGGGTAGGCGGCGGGAAAGCCATGGCTCCAAAGCCCCGGGACTATTTCTATCGTCCCTCGCGCAAAGTGCGACGGGCAGCACTGGCGAAGGCATTGTCGCTGCGCGCGAGCCAGCAGGCTTTGGTGATTTTGAATGAATTTCCGTCCAACGGAAAAACCAAACAGAGTGTTGAAGTGTTGACGAAGGGCCTGGGGCTGAAAAGCGCTTTGGTGATTGACGAGAAGAGCAACGGCAATTTGTTGCTTTCGATTCGGAACCTCGCCAAGTTTGACGTATTGCCTCCGGAAGCCATTAATTTAGAGTCCATACTGAAGCGAAAAAATTTGGTTCTCACTCAGGCGGCAGCCAAGCAGATTGAGACGGCCTTGCTCCAAGTTTTGAGCGCTAGGGAGGCTTGAGGGAAAATTCATGGATAAAACGCACGTCATAAAAGGCCCCATTGTCACCGAGAAGCTTGAAGCTTTTCGCGAGAGCCAAAGGCTATATGCTTTTTGGGTGGACAAAGCGGCAAGCAAAGGGGAAATTGCGGATGCTGTTTCGCAGTTGTTTAAGGTGAAGGTGGAGGAGGTGCGCACTTGCATTATACGCGGCAAAATCAAACGTCGTGGTCGTTCCCTGGCAAAGCGCCCCAACTATAAAAAAGCATTTGTCCAACTAAAAGAAGGGGAGAAGATAGAACTCTTCGACGGAGGGGTGTCCTGATGGGCAGCAAAAAATTCAAACCAACTTCTCCGGGAATTCGGACAATGACGGTCTCTGACTTTTCAGAGATTTCACGTGACAAACCGGAAAAGCGCCTCACAGTGGCCTCCAAAAAATCAGGTGGCCGCAATGTCCACGGCCACATTACCCGACGCCACCAGGGCGGAGGTCACAAGCGCCGCTATCGCCTCATTGACTTTTTGAGGGCAGGCAAAGACGGCGTGCCGGCCAAGGTGTTTTCCATAGAGTACGATCCCAACCGCTCCGCGCGTATTGCTCTTCTGCACTATGCAGACGGAGAGAAACGCTACATTCTCGCGCCCATTGGAATGAGCGTGGGAGACGTCATCCATGCAGGGCCCGAGGCAGACATTCGGCCAGGCAATGCTTTGCCCTTGTTGAACATTCCTGTGGGAACGGTCATCCACAACTTGGAACTTAGGCCAGGCAAAGGTGCTCAACTCATTCGCACGGCGGGAGCAGGTGGGCAGCTGATGGCCAAAGAAGGCCTCTATGCACAAGTTCGTTTGCCTTCAGGCTCCGTGCGCAAGGTGCTGATTAACTGCCGCGCAACTGTGGGTCAGGTGGGCAACGTGGAGCATGAAATCATCTCCATCGGCAAGGCAGGGCGGAACCGGTGGAAGGGGTGGAGACCCACCGTACGCGGCGCGGCGATGAATCCTGTAGACCATCCTCATGGAGGTGGTGAAGGCAAGGCAGGCCAAGGCAACCCACACCCTGTTTCGCCCTGGGGACAAAAAACCAAAGGGCTCACAACGCGCAAGAATAAGCGCACAGATAAGTTTATTGTTTCGGCTCGCCGCTCTGGCGTTCGCAGTCAATAGTTTTGAGGCAAAGCAATGGCTCGTTCAGTTTATAAAGGACCTTTTGTTGACCACCACCTTCTTTCCAAGGTGGAAACCATGTTGGCGCTAAACAAGAAGCAGCCGATAAAGACATGGTCGCGCAGATCAACGATTCTTCCCGAGTTTGTCGGGTTTACTTTTGCTGTCCACAATGGGAGGAAGTTTATTCCAGTGTATGTGACAGAAAACATGGTAGGCCACAAATTGGGGGAATTTAGCCCTTCACGGACTTTCGTCGCACATGCAGGCGACAGAAAAGTGACAAAGGGAGGCAAATAAACACCATGGAATCCACAGCTCATTTGAGGTATTTGCGAATGTCGCCTCGAAAAGTTGCCGATGTCGCCACTTTGGTGCGAGGCAAGCCCGTAGGTGCGGCCATGGATGTTTTGCGTTTCACAAAACGTGCAGCGGCTTTGCCTTTGAGAAAACTTTTGGCAAGCGCCATTGCCAATGCGACAGATCTTTCAGATGGCGCTGTTGACGTGGACAAGTTGCTTATTAAACACATTTCGGTGGACCCGGGGCCTATTTACAAACGGGTCATGTTTCGTGCACGCGGGCAAGGCTACCGCATTCACAAAAAAACAAGCCATGTGCACGTTGTGCTCACTGAGGCGAACAGCAAAGGCAAGAAATAGCAATTAAGGAGAGTTCGTTTGGGCCAGAAAGTTCATCCAGTTGGTTTTCGTCTCGGAGTCATTCGCACGTGGAACTCGAAGTGGTTCGACGAGAAAAATTATGCGCAGTGGCTTTATGAAGACCTGAAAATTCGCGAGTGCGTCAAAAAATCTTTAAACCATGCGGGTGTGTCCAAGGTGGAGATTGAGCGTGCGGCGAACAAAGTCAAAGTCAACGTTTCCACAGCCCGCCCGGGAATTGTCATTGGCAAGCGCGGCGCAGGTTTGGAGAGCGTCAAAAAAGACTTGCAGAAGATTACAGGCAACGAGGTGTTTCTCAACATCATCGAAATTCGCAAAGCGGAAATTGATGCGCAGTTGGTTGCAGAAAACATTGCGACACAACTGGAGCGGCGCATTGCTTTTCGGCGAGCGATGAAAAAGTCCATTCAGATAGCCATGAAGTTTGGGGCCAAGGGCATACGTGTTGCATGCTCAGGCCGTTTGGGTGGCGCGGAAATGGCTCGTTACGAGTGGTATCGGGAGGGGAGAGTTCCCCTGCACACCTTAAGAGCAGACATTGACTATGGCTATGCCGTAGCCAACACCACCTATGGAACCATTGGCTGCAAAGTTTGGGTGTGTCGCGGAGAAGTCTTACCTACAGCGAGCAATCCAACCAACACGGGCTTGGTCAACAAAGGGCAATAACGCTGAGAGATTTAAATCATGCTACAACCAGCACGCACAAAATATCGAAAAATGCACAAAGGGCGCATGCCCGGGCTCGCCTACAGAGGCAACAAGCTTTCTTTTGGTGAAATAGCTTTGGTGGCCTTGGAGCCTGGGTGGGTGAGTTCACGTCAAATTGAAGCAGCGCGCATTGCCATGTCTCGCAAGGTAAAGCGTGGCGGCAAAATTTGGATTCGTATTTTTCCGGACAAGCCCATCACCAAAAAGCCTGCAGAAACTCGTATGGGAACAGGCAAGGGCGGCATTGAATACTATGTCGCTGTTGTGAAGCCGGGTCGTGTTCTCTATGAGATGGACGGGACAGCAACAGAATTGGCCATTGAGGCGTTGAAATTGGCTGCTGCGAAATTGCCGATTGCAACTCGGATTGTACACCGCAGAAGCCAAACCCTTTGATTGGAGGATGCCATGGCGATATCAAAAGAATTGCAGGCCTTAACGATAGAGGATTTGAAACTTCGCGCTCAAGAGTTGCGCGAGACGGTTTTTCAAAACCGAATGAAGCGCAGGTTGGCTCTGGAAACGAACTTTTCAATTCACAAAAAACAAAAAAAAGAGCTGGCTCGAGTGTTGACACTCATTAACCAGAAGCTTCAAGAAGCAAGGAAACTCGCCCATGGCTGAAACGATGGAAGACTCAACGCCAAAACGTGCTCGCCCGAGGACTCGGGTGGGGGTTGTGACGTCAAACAAAATGCAAAAAACGGTTGTGGTGGCAGTGACACGCCGAGCTGCTCACCCTCAATATGGAAAAGTGCTGAACTTGCGCGTGAAATACAAAGCGCATGTTGAGGACCATGATTTTCCCAAAAATGTGACGATTAACGAAGGCGACAAAGTGTTGATTGGCCAAACGCGCCCTCTGTCCAGGGACAAGTGCTGGACGGTGCTCAAAGTTTTGGAGAAGGTGAAATAGCGGGCCTTTTGTCGCTGAAAGGGTGAGTTGATTATGATTCAGATGACCAGTGTTCTTGATGTCGCCGACAATTCAGGTGCCAAGAAACTATTTTGCATCAAAGTTTTGGGTGGCTCGCGCAGACGTTATGCCTCCATAGGAGACATTATTGTTGTTTCAATCCGCGAGGCTTTGCCGAACTCCAAAGTGAAAAAAGGCGATGTGGCCAAAGCCGTTATTGTGCGTACGGCGCGAGAAGTTGGCCGTCCAGATGGAAGCTACATCCGTTTCGACAACAACTCGGCTGTCCTCATCAACAAAGACTTAGAGCCCATCGGCACACGCATTTTTGGTCCCGTTGCCCGGGAATTGCGCGCCAAGAAATTTATGAAAATCATCTCCCTTGCTCCCGAGGTTCTCTAAGCCATGCAAAAACTAAAAGTTGGAGACACAGTCCAGGTGACCAAGGGGAAAGAGTCAGCTTTGCCCGTCAATGAGAGGCGTGGCCGGGTGTTGTCCATTGATTGGAGCGCTTTGCGTGTGCGCGTGGAAGGCCTGCGCAAAGTGAAACGCCACACACGCAAAAGCAACACTCAGCCTGAGGGTGGGATTATTCAAAAAGAAGGCAGCATTGCTTTGGCAAATCTTGCGGTGGTTTGTCCCAAATGCGACAAACCAAACCGCATCGGCATTCGCAGTTTGGAGAAGGAGGAGGGGAAGGCGAAGAAGGTCCGCTTTTGCAAAGGCTGTGAGGAAGCACTGGAATAGGCAGGTTGAAGGAAACGCGTTTTAAACAGCAAGCTTTGTTTTTTTTGAGGTTTGAAAATGGCAGAAGAAAAAAAGCCCAGGTCCGACGACAAATCCAAAAAAGTCGCTCGCAAAGGGAAAAAGGAAGAAGTCAAAAAGACGGGTTTTACAGCGCAGATAGATGAGAGCCTCGAAATCCGCCCTGCGCGCCTCAGAGAATACTATCGGAAAGAGATTGTGCCAGCATTGATGAAAGAGCTGGGGCTTTCAAACCCATTTCAGGTTCCGCGTCTTGAGAAAATTGTCTTGAACATGGGGCTGGGTGAAGCCACCGCCAACAGCAAAATTCTGGACTCTGCCCTAGATCAGCTGGCTGTCATCAGCGGGCAAAAGCCTGTTGTCACCCGTGCGCGCAAATCCATCGCGAATTTCAAGTTGCGCCAGGGGCAGGCCATTGGTTGCGCGGTGACTTTGCGCTCCAACCGCATGTACGAGTTTTTGGACAGGCTGGTGAACATTTCACTGCCTCGCGTTCGTGACTTCAAAGGTGTTTCCAGCAAAGCTTTTGATGGACGAGGCAACTATACTCTCGGCATTCGCGAGCAGATTATTTTCCCCGAAATCAACTATGATCAGATTGAAAAAGTCAAAGGCCTCAACATCAGCATTGTGACGACGGCCAAGACAGATGAGTTGGCTTTGGCTTTGCTTCGCAAGTTTGGAATGCCTTTTAGGAATTAACACAGCAATGGGTGAACCACCGAGGTGGGCTCGGCAGGCGCTTGTTGCAAAAGAGAAGACGATGTTTGAAATTGAGAAACAAAGAATGGAGAAGCAGGGATGATAGTGAATGACCCTGTGGGGGATATGTTGACGCGGCTGCGCAATGCGACACGTGCCGGGCATGAGAGGGTTGTCATGCCCTCTTCTCGCTTGAAGGCGGAGATTGCGCGCGTTCTCAAAGAAGAAGGCTACATCAACGACTACACGGTGCACGAGCGCAAGCCTCAAAATGAGCTGACCGTTGAATTGAAATACGGCCCAGCGCGGATTCCTGTCATTCGGGAGCTCAAACGTGTTTCGAGGCCGGGTTTGCGCCGCTATGTCGCGAAGCGAGAGATTCCCAGAGTGTTGGGTGGTTTGGGTATTTCTATTTTGTCCACCTCCAAAGGCATATTGGCTGACCATGAAGCGCGTCGACAAAACGTGGGTGGTGAGCTTTTGTGCACGGTGTGCTAGGCGGAGAATTTCATGAGTCGCATAGGGAAATTGGAGATTAAGCTTGGGCCCAAAGTCAAAGTAGCCATTGCCGCAGAGGTGGTGTCTTTTGATGGCCCCAAAGGGAAGCTCGCTGTGAAGCTTCCAACCCCGGAAATGAAACCCGTCTTGAAAGACAACGTTCTGAGTGTGCTTCGCTCTTCAGAATCTCGTCAAGCTCGAGCTTTGCATGGTTTAACGCGAGCCATTTTGGCGAATGCGGCGAAGGGGGTGGACGTGGGGTGGGAGACGGTGCTGTGCATTCGTGGAGTGGGCTATCGCGCGGAGGTGAAGGGGCAACAAATCAACTTCACGCTTGGGTTTTCTCACCCCGTGGTTTTTGATTTGCCCGAGGGGGTGACGGCGGAGTTGGCGAAAACGCCGAGGACAGAAGACGGGTTGCCGACGATGGATTTGACTTTGCGCGCGGTGGACAGGGCCTTGTTGGGGATGACGGCGGTGAAGATTCGCGCGCTTCGTCCGCCGGAGCCATATAAAGGCAAAGGAATTAAATATGCGAGGGAGCGGATTTTGCGCAAGGAAGGGAAGACGGGGCAATAATTTGCCACACACATTCATCCGATGAAGGAAGGCTTGATCTGCATCGGAAGGAAGGGATTTATGTCGAAGTTGAATGCACGATTAAAGAGGAAGGCACGCATACGCCGAAAAATTTCGGGCACACCAGAGCGCCCGCGTTTGTCGGTATATAAATCGCTGAGCCACATTTACGCCCAAGTGGTGGACGACACCCAGGGGCGCACACTGGCCTATGTTTCTTCCTTGGACAAAGCTCTGCGCGGTGAGAAGGGCGACAAAAAAGAGGCGGCCAGGCGTGTGGGGCGGTTGATTGCCGAGCGTTGCAAGGCGATAGAGGTAGAAACGGTGGCTTTCGATCGCAATGGCTTTCCCTACCATGGGCGTGTGGCAGCGGTGGCGGATGCAGCCCGGGAAGCGGGCTTGAAATTTTAAGGAGAGGTTTAAAACGTGGCGACACTCATCAATCCGAATGAACTTGAGCTGACAGACAGGGTTGTCAGCATTAACCGCGTAGCCAAAGTGGTGAAGGGCGGGCGGCGGTTTAGTTTTTCTGCGCTCGTTGTTGTGGGAGATGGCAAGGGGCACGTGGGTGTTGGCCTTGGCAAAGCCAATGAAGTCCCCGAAGCCATCCGCAAGGGTGGTGAAAATGCCAAGAAGAACCTTTTCAAAATTCCGCTGCTGGGCCACACCATTCCCCACGAGTCCCTGGGGCATTTTGGAGCGGGCTGGGTTTTGTTGAAACCGGCCTCTGAAGGCACAGGGGTTATTGCCGGCGGAACCGTACGCGCTGTTTTGGATGCGGCAGGCGTGCGGGACATTCTGACCAAATGCCAGGGCTCCCGAAACCCGCACAACGTGTTGAAGGCGACCATTCATGGGTTAAAGCGTTTGCGATCGCCGGAAGAAGTTTCCGCGTTGCGCGGCCGGGAAATTCAAGTCAAAGCCAGAGGCGCAAGGAGTTAACGATGGGGCTCAAAGTCAAACTGGTGAAGAGTTATGCTGGAGCTTCGGAGCGCCAAAGGCGCACAATTCAGGGGCTTGGCCTGAAGAAACTCGGCGATGAGCGCCTGTTGCAGGACACAGCCGCGGTGCGTGGAATGGTTTTTCATGTGCAGCATTTGGTTTGCTCTCAAGTTGTCCAGGAGGAGCCCACGCCTCGAAAGCGGCGTGGCTTCAAAAAAAACCCGCATGCTCAGGCCATGGCCGAGCAGGAAAAAAAGGCTTAGGTTAACATGACGACTCTACACGCATTAAAAGCGCCTGCCCACTCGAGCCACCGCAAAAAGCGCATAGGCCGGGGGCAGAGCAGTGGTTGGGGAAAAACGGCGGGCCGTGGTGGCAAGGGGCAGAAGGCGCGCACGGGCAACATGCATTTTGAAGGTTTTGAAGGAGGCCAAACCCCCTTGCAGAGAAGGTTGCCCAAAATGGGTTTCCACTCTCCAAACCGCAAAGTATTTGCTTTGGTAGGTTTGGGGGAGCTTGGCCGTTTGCCTGCAGGGAGTGTTGTGGATGTGGAGCTGATGCGTGCCAAGGGTTGGGTGAGGGGGCAGGTGGATGGGGTAAAAATCCTCGCCAACGGCACATTAAATATCCCCCTCACCGTAAAAGCACATCGTTTTTCGAAGGCAGCCCAGGAAGCCATTGTTGCCGCAGGAGGCAAGGTTGAGGTGTTGCCATGGGGCATTCATTCTGAAAAGGCTTCTCAATAGTTTAGCTTTAAGGAGGGAACGTGGCTTTTAGCGCTGTTCTAAACGTTTTTCGTGTGGCAGAGCTGAGGTCGCGCCTTCTGTTTACCTTAGCGATACTTGCCGTCTATCGTCTTGGCATTTTCATTCACACACCCGGCATCGACAGGGTGGCACTCGATGCACAGATGAAACTCCAGCGGGAAGCTGGAGGGCTGCTCAACTTTTTCAATTTTTTCTCGGGCGGCGCTTTGGAGCAGATGTCGATTTTTGCTCTGGGGATTATGCCCTATGTTTCGGCCTCCATTGTCATGAGTTTGCTGACCGTGGTTATTCCTGCTTTGGATCGCCTGAACAAGGAAGGAGCGCTGGGGCGCCGAAAAATCAACCAATACACACGTTATGGAACCATTCTGCTGTCCATTGCTCAAGGTTTTGGCATAGCGAAGCTTGCTGTCAGCATGGGGCGCGGCACGGACATGGGGATGGGGATACAGAGCCTTGTGGTACCCAACCCTGACTTCTGGTTTTATGCGATGACGATTGTCACTTTGACGGCGGGGACAGCCTTCATTATGTGGTTGGGGGAGCGGATTACGGAGAGTGGAATAGGCAACGGCATTTCGTTGATTATTTTTGCGGGAATTGTGGCCCGGCTTCCCGCCGGCATGAGCTCCATTTATACCTCCGTAAAGGCAGAGACGCTGAATTTAGGCCTCGTATTGGTTTTGCTTGCGTTTATGTTGTTGGTGGTTGCCGCCGTGGTTTATGTGGAACGTGGTATGCGGCGCATTCCCATTCAATATGCGAAACGGGTTTCCGGGCAGCGTGTATTTGCCGGGCAGGCCTCCTATTTCCCTCTTAAGGTGAATGCTGCGGGCGTCATTCCTCCCATTTTTGCAAGCACGCTTTTGAGTTTGCCTGCGACACTGTCTTCCTATTTGCCGTTTTTGCAGAATCTGCAATATTCTCTGCAAAACAACCTTTGGGTTTACAACGGTGTTTTTGTTTTCCTGATTGTTTTCTTTGCCTTTTTCTACACCTCCTTGACGTTTCGCCCCGACGACATTGCGGACAACATCAAGAAAAATGGGGGTTATATTCCAGGATTGCGGCCCGGGCGTCAGACGGCGGATTATATTTCCAGAGTGCTCAATCGCCTGACGGCGGGAGGAGCCATCTATTTGGCGCTTGTTTGTGTTATTCCGACGATTGTTTCTGGTTGGACCAATCTTCCGATTCATTTTGGTGGAACGGGGCTTTTAATTGTGGTGGGAGTGGCTTTGGACACCGTGCAGCAAATAGAGCAGCATTTGATTACGAAGAATTACGAAGGGTTTTCCGGACCCCGGGGTCCGAGAATCCGCGGTCGCATTCGCATGGGCGCTTAAGGAGCATTCATGAATTTAATTCTATTTGGCGAGCCCGGCGTAGGCAAAGGAACTCAGGCGAAGAATTTGTGTGAAAAATTTGGAATTCCGCATATTGCGACAGGAGATATTTTACGTAAGGCGATGGGGGAGGGGACGAGTTTGGGGCAGGAGGTAGCCCCCTATTTGGGCTCAGGCAGACTGGTACCGGACGCCTGTGTATCCGGCCTGGTGGTAGATCGTCTCAATTCCGAGGATTGCAGGGCGGGTTTTGTATTGGACGGCTACCCGAGGACGATTCCGCAGGTGGAGACATTGGAGGCGGCCTTAAAGGAAGGGGGAAGGAAGATAGACAAAGTTATTTTCATTGAAGTTCCACTGGAGGTATTGCTGCAGAGAGTGGAAGGGAGGGGCAGGGTTGACGACAATCTGCAGACGGTGAAGCGGCGACTGGTGGACTATAAGAATCTCACCGAGCCGGTGAAAAATGATTATGCTTCTCGCAATTTATTGGTAGCGGTGGATGGGCTGGGCACAACCGAGGAAGTTTTTGAAAGAATTTTGGCTTCATTGCCTCAAAATTCTTAGTGTTGTTAAGAGAGGCTTGCATTGGAAAGGGTTTTGTTATAAAGCGGCGCGCTTTGGGTAGACATGTTGACATAGCCGTTGAAAGCAGGAGTTTTGATTGCCGAAAGATGATGCAATAGAAGTGGAAGGCACAGTTGTGGAGCCGTTGCCCAATGCGATGTTTCGCGTTTCATTGGACAATGGTCACCGTGTTCTGGCGCACATTTCCGGGAAGATGCGGATGCACTTCATTCGGATTTTGCCGGGAGACAGGGTGAAGGTGGAGCTCTCTCCTTACGACTTGACAAGAGGTCGCATCACCTATCGAGCAAAATAGAAGGTGGTTTGAGCAATGAAGATTCGCGCATCGGTAAAGAAGGTTTGTGATAAGTGCAAGGTGATTCGTCGGCGAGGGGTGCTTCGCGTCATTTGTTCGGCAGATCCACGGCACAAGCAGCGTCAAGGTTGATTTAAGTCAGGAAAAAGGGTTTGAAGCATGGCTCGTATAGCTGGAATTGATTTACCTCCCGCCAAGCGTTTGGTGGTGTCTCTCCAATACATTTATGGCATTGGAATTAAGTCTGCTCACGACATTTGTGCCAAGGGAGAGATTCCTTTGTCTACGCGCACGAAGGATTTGACAGAGGAGCAGGCGAAGAGGGTGCGGGAGATTATAGAGAGTGAATACAAGGTGGAGGGGGATTTGAGGCGGGAGGTGACGATGAACATAAAGCGGCTGATGGACTTGGGTTGCTATCGTGGCCTTCGACACCGCAAAGGTTTGCCCGTTCGCGGGCAGCGCACGCACACGAATGCCCGAACGAGAAAGGGCCCTCGGCGTGGTGTTGTGAAGGCCAAGCCGCCACCGGGACGCAAATAAGGCAGAGGATTGACACACAGAAACAGTGCAGAGGGATTTTGAGTTCATGTCAGAGGAAAACAAGAGCGCTCAAAGCGCAGAAGCTGAAAGTTCCAAACGTGGAAAGCGGAAGCAGAAGAAGAACATTCTCAATGGAGTTGTTCACATTCAATCCACTTTTAACAACACGTTAATAACCATAACCGACGTTTCCGGCAACGTCATCGCCTGGTCTTCCGGGGGTGCGCGTGGATTTAAGGGCAGCCGGAAGTCAACGCCTTTTGCTGCACAGGTTGCCGCAGGGGATGCAGCTTCCAAGGCGATGGTGCACGGCCTCAAAAACGTGCAAGTGTTTGTCAAGGGCCCTGGTGCGGGGCGCGAATCGGCTTTGCGTGCCATTGCCTCAGCGGGATTAAAAATTTCGTTGATTAGAGATGTCACCCCCATCCCTCACAATGGTTGTCGACAACCCAAGCGGCGTCGCGTTTAATAGGAGTTTCACTTGGCTCGTTATATTGGAAGTGCCTGCAGAATTTGTCGGCGAGAAAATTTGAAAATGTATTTGAAGGGCGACCGTTGCTACACCGACAAGTGTGCCATTGCGCGTCGCGCTTACCCACCTGGTCAGCATGGACAGGGGCGCATGAAGTTTTCCAACTATGGAGTGCAGCTGCGTGAGAAGCAGAAAGTCAAACGCATGTATGGCCTTCTGGAAAAACAATTCCGCGGCTACTACCACCGTGCGGAAGCCGCCAAAGGAAAGACGGGCGAGTTGTTGCTTCAGTTGCTGGAGTTACGCCTGGACAACGTTGTCTATCGCCTGGGTTTTGCGGACACACGTGCAGAAGCTCGGCAGTTGGTGCGGCACGGGCATTTTTGGGTAAACGGCAAACGTGTGGACATTCCCTCCTATGCCCTCAAAGTGGGCTGCGTTGTGGAAGTGGCTCAAAAGGCCAAGGAGATTGTTCGCATTCAGGAGGCCGTTGAAACGGTGGATCGCCGAGGCATACCTCAGTGGCTTGAAATGGACAAAAAAGGACTCAAAGGCACGGTGAAAACACACCCCAACCGGGAAGACTTAACCATGCCGATTCAAGAGCAACTCATTGTGGAGTTGTATTCAAAATAAGCAAAAAGCGAGTGGTTGCAGAGAGTGTTTTTCATGTTGCGTTGTAGGTTGTTTTCTGCGGGCCATCCTCCTGCCAGAAGGCAGGGAAGTGGGTGGTGGCCTGTTGAGAGGAATTGAGCATGTCAGAAGATTTTAGCGCCAAAAACTGGAGAGACTTAATTAAGCCTCGCAAGTTGGAGTTGGTTTTCACAGACGGAAGTTATGGCAAGTTTGTTGCGGAGCCTCTGGAGCGAGGTTTTGGAACAACGCTTGGAAACTCTCTGCGGCGGGTGTTGTTGTCCTCTCTGCAAGGCGGAGGGATTACCAACGTCAAAATTGAGGGAGTTGCCCACGAGTTTATGACAATTCCCGAGGTGGTGGAGGATGTGACGGACATTATTTTGAACCTCAAAGGTGTTTTGTTGCGCATACACACCAACGAGACTCAGACTTTGCGCATAAGTGCCGAAGGGCCTCGCGAAGTGAAAGCGGGCGACATTTTGACGAGCGACCAGGTGGAAATTTTAAACCCGGGCCACCCCATTTGCACCCTCATAGAAGGGGGGCGCATACAGATGGAGATGGAGTGCAAGCGTGGCCGCGGTTATGTGCCGGCGCAGCAGAACAAGGATGAAGACTTGCCCATTGGCAACATTCCCATTGATGCGCTTTTTTCGCCCATCCGCAAAGTCAACTACCAGGTGACAAATGCACGCGTCGGGCAAATGACCAACTATGACAAGTTGACTCTGGAAGTGTGGACAGACGGCTCCGTGTCGCCGGAGGATGCGGTTGCTTTTTCCGCCAAAATTCTCAAGGAGCAGCTTACGGTATTCATCAACTTTGATGAAACCGATGAGCCTGTCATTATTGAAGCGCCCAAGCCTGAAGTGAAGCTGAATGAGAATTTGTTCCGCTCCGTGGACGAGCTGGAGTTGTCGGTGCGCTCTGCCAATTGTCTGCAGCAGGCCAACATTAAAACCATTGGAGACTTGGTGCGCCGCACTGAAGCGGAAATGCTCAAGACGAAGAATTTCGGCAGAAAGTCCCTCAAGGAAATTAAGGAAATTCTGGCAGAAATGGGGCTGACGCTTGGAATGAAGTTAGAGAATTGGCCTCCGAAGCATGTGCCCGTTGTTGCTTCCATGCCGATAGGAGATTTGGGATTTCATTCTCTGGATGAAGAAGAGGAAGAGGACGATTCCGAGGACATGCTTTAGGCATTGGAGGTAGGAGGGGCAGGAGCGTTTTGTGGTTTTTTTATCTCTGGTACCTCATACGGCCAGAGGGTGAAGGGCAGAACATGAGACATCGAATTGGACAAAGGAAACTCAACCGCACCAGCGCTCACCGCAAGGCAATGCTGTGCAACATGGCCACTTCGCTTTTGGAGCATGAGCGCATTGTGACGACTGTGCCAAAGGCCAAAGAAGCGCGGCGGTTGGCAGAGCGGATAATAACCTTGGGAAAGCGCGGCGGCCTAAGCAACGTACGTTTGGCGGCCCGCTCCGTGAAAAACCGAAAAGTTTTGCAAAAAGTATTCGGCGAACTCAAAGAGCGCTATGAAAACCGCCCCGGTGGTTATACGCGCATTGTCCTCATGGGTTTCAGGCAGGGAGATGCGGCAGACATGGCCATTTTGGAGTTGGTTGACCGCAAAGAAAAGCCCAAGCCCAAAAAAGAAGCCGAAAAGCCGGCGAAAGAATAAATTTTGGAATGAAGCAGGGGGGGCAGGCAGCGGCCTTTTTTAGGCAGGCTTGCTTATGTCTTGCAAGCCTGCTTTCTTGCGCTGTGCAAGCAGGTTTTTTTGCGTTTTGTGGTATGCGCCATATGCCGTGTTGGGAGCGGAAAATGAGGAAGCAGAGAGTCCGGTTTTTTAAGAGGCTGGGGGTTGTGGTGTTGGTATTTGCAAGCGCTATGTCCCTGGCAACGCCACTGGCGCGTCCGACGAAACCGACAGGTGCGCCGCCGGCATTGCAGACTTGGCACGACTGGGTGGGGTATGAGCAGGAGTTTCGCCAATGTGCTATAATTGTCGGCGCGGCGGGGGTGAAGGAGGCGGATTTTTTTTGTGCCTGGCCGGGGGAGTTGAGGCTGGAGGCGAGTGACAACGGTGTGGTGTTTAGCCAAAACTGGCAGGTGGTGACAAAGTCCTGGGTGTTGCTTCCCGGCGACAGCAGGGACTGGCCGCAGGAAGTGACTGTCAACGGCTTAGCGGAGCCCGTGCTGCGACACAATGGCACTCCTGCTTTGTGGCTTAAACCGGGTGAGCATAAGGTACGTGGACGCATTTTATGGCAAGAGCGCCCGCAGGCGTTGAGCATTCCGGCCATGAGTGCGCTGGTTGCCTTAAGCATTGATGGCAAAGCGGTGCAGCCCTTGCAGCGCAAAGGCAACCAGCTGACTTTGGGCCGCTCAACAGCGGTAACCAACGAAGCGGCAGACAGCATGGAGTTGCAGGTATACCGCAAACTCAGCGACTTCATTCCGGCGCAGCTGAGCACACACCTTCAACTGCGGGTGTCCGGCAAGCCGCGCGAAATTCGAGTGACGCCCGTGTTGCCTGAGCATTTTGTGGCGACGTCGCTGGAGACACCATGGCCGGCGCGATTGGATGCCGAGGGCCATTTGCAAATACAGGTGCAGCCTGGCCAGGCGACGCTGGTGTTGAATGCGCGCGCAACCCAACCCCTTGAGCGACTGAAGGCCCGCCTGCCTGAAACGCTTTCACAGGAAGTTTGGAGTTATGAAGCCGTGCCGTCTTTGAGGATGACAGCCGTTGTGGCAGATGGGGAGGCAATGGCGGTGGATCCACGGCAGGCGGGTGTCCCGGCAGCGTGGCACTCCTTGCCGGCATTTGCCATGAATGCGTCGTCGGGACTTGGCATTGAAGAGCGCTCCCGCGGCCTGGCTGACGACGAAACCAACCGCCTCACCCTCTTTCGAGAAATGTGGTTGGATTTTTCCGGTGAGGGTTATTTTGCCAAAGACACCCTTCGCGGGCGGATGCAGCAGGGCTGGCGTTTTGACTTGGCGGCGCCCTACCAGCTGCAGCGTGCCAATACCGGGGGAGAAGCCCTGTTGGTGACGCGGGGCATGCCCAAAGAAGGCGAAGGCGCATGGACCGGCGTTGAATGGCGCAGGCCAGAGGTGGAACTCAATGCCAGCGTACGTATAAAGGCAGGGCCGTCTTCCTCATTGTCGGTGACAGGTTGGCAACAGACTTTTGACCGAGTACATATGACGCTGCATTTGCCCTACGGTTATAAACTGCTGGCAGCGCCCGGTGCGGATGCTGCCAACGACAGTTGGGTTGCGCGCTGGAGCATTCTCGACGTTTTTTTTGCGGCGTTTATTGCACTGCTTGCCTGGCGTTTGTTGGGAGTGGGTGGTGGTGTTGTGACGGCGGCTTATTTGTTGTTGGCGTTTCAGGAGCCGGGGGCTCCGCTGTGGGCGCTGACGTTTGTGTTGGCACTGGGGCTGCTTGCCCGCTCGCTGCCGGAGGGGCGACTTAGAAAAGTCTTTCGCTTTACACAATATATAGCCTTGGCTGTTTTTGTCCTGACGTCGGTTGTTTTTATTCCGGGGGAATTGCGTTTTGCACTGCACCCGCAGCTGGAGCCTTCAGACAATGGCTACTCGGGGAGGGACAGCGTGTTTGAAGTGCGTCGCTTGTTTGGAACGAGTGCAGCCGCACTGCATGGAGAAGAGACATACCCAAACATGATGGAGTTGGAGCCACCACCACCACCTGGAGCAAAGTCGGACATTAGCTCTTTTGGACGACAAAGTGACAGCAGTGCGTCCACAAGCAGCAAAGCCAAGCTGCCTTTGCGTTATGCCCAGTCCAACGTGGTGCAAACCGGCATGGCGGAGCCCGACTGGAACATAGGGCAGCATTATAACTTGCGTTGGATGGGCCCGGTGCTTTCCACACAAAACGTGCACTTCATTTTCAGCCCACCGTGGTTGACTCGGCTGTTGCGTGTGGTGATGGTTGTGCTGCTTGGGGTTATTCTCTGGCGTGTGACACGTGGCGTTTTTCCAAGAAGGCTAAACCCAACCCCAGCCCAGAAGGAAACGAGCGCAGCCATGTTGGCGATGGGGGCACTTGCTGGCGCACTGTGTTTGACTCCAACGTCGGCATTTGCGCAAGACACAGCGCAGAATGCAGCGGCGTTAAGCACGACAGCGTTTCCATCCAAAGAATTGCTGCAGACATTGAAAGAGCGTGTCAACCAACCGCCGCACTGCGCACCGGCGTGTGCCAGCATTGCCCTGGCCGACATTCATGCGAAGGACAGCTTGCTGCACGTCAAACTGGAAGCGCACGCCGGAGACAATGTGGCGCTGCCGCTTCCAGTGGCAGGGGACAACACGGTGTTGCTGAAGGTGAGAATGGGCAACCGCCTGGTGGATGCTGTGCGCTTTTATGAAGAAAAGGGCTATGTCGCCTTGCCCAGCGGAGTGCATTCCGTTGAGTTGGAATACGCGGTCCTGGGCAGTGACACTTCGCTGCATTTCACCTTGCCTCCAAGCCGTGTCGTTTTCAGCGGACAGGGTTGGCGTGCCGATGGCATTGACGAAAACCGGCTGATTAATGAAACCCTGCACCTTTCTCGTGTTGCCGCCCCCATGCCAAAAACTGCCGACGCCATGGAGCGCATAAAGGAAGGGGGAGCGCCACAGTTTCCGCCTTATGTGCGGGTGACCCGGACATTGAGGTTTGATCTTGACTGGACGGTAAGCACTGCGGTGACGCGAATGTCCCCACGCGAAGGTGGGCTGACGCTGGTGGTGCCGTTGTTGCCGGGTGAGCATGTGACAACGCCGGGCATTAAAGTGCAGGGCGAAGAGGCCACCGTCTCTCTTGGCCACACGGAAACGCAGACGCAATGGCATTCCAGGCTTGAGAGGCGGGAGGGGGTGGCGGAAGCGTGGAGGATGGTGTTGGTGGCGCCGAATTTGGAGGAGCGGGTGGAGGTATGGCAGGTGGAGTTAAGCCCCTCATGGCACATAGAGTGGGAAGGCGTCCCCGTAAAGCTGCTTGAGGTTGGAGGAGAAGCGCTGTTTGAGTTTCACCCGCTTCCCGGGGAGACGTTGGCCTTGACGCTGAAGTCACCTTCGGTTGTTGAAGGTGGGCTGCGTGCTGTTGACAAAGTACGTGTGGAGCATTCCATTGGCATGCGAGCCAGCCAGCACAGCTTAACGTTTGGGTTAAGAGCCAGCCAGGGCGGGGAGCACGTCATTGAATTGCCGTCTTCGCAGATGGAAGTGTTGAGTGTGCTTCGCAACAACGAGACATTAAACCTGCGTCCGCGCGACGGCAAACTGACGTTGCCGGTGTTGCCTGGAGCGCAGACTTTTTCCGTCACCTTGCGTGAGTTGCGTGAAACAGGCACGCTGATGAGTATGCCGGTGTTTAACCTGGGTTTGCCGGTGGCCAACATTGACATTGAAACAACGCTTCCGGAGCAACGTTGGCTGCTTGCCGCGTTTGGGCCACCCGTAGGCCCTGCCGTACTCTATTGGGGGGAGTTGGGGGTGGCGTTGGCATTGGCGGTGCTGTTGACAATGTTTCTTGCGCGCCGCGGGTGGAACTCCGTGCGCTTTCACCACTGGTTTTTGTTGGTGCTGGGTTTTTCCACATTTTCGTGGATGGCTTTGGCGGTGGTTGTTTTCTGGTTGATGGTGCTTGATTGGTACAAGCAAGCCGGCACCCTCGCACAGTGGAAGGCGGGGAGTTTTTATGCTGTGCAGTTTGGGTGGATGCTGTTGACTTTTGTGGCGTTGGTTTGCCTCATTTCGGTGATTCCCAAAAGTCTGCTGGGTATGCCGGACATGGGCGTGGAAGGTTACCACTCCTATGGCAACCGGCTGCAGTGGTTTGCCGACCAGAGTGCCGGCCCATTGCCGGAAGTAACGCTGCTAAGCCTGCCCCTATGGGTATACCGCACAGCCATGCTGGTTTGGGCGCTGTGGTTGGCGCAGGCGGTGATTGGCTGGCTGCGTCGTGGTTTTGCGGCCTGGATGCAGGGCAGCAGACAGAGGTTAAAGAGTTAGGGGAGAGGAGCAGGGGAGGCAGCAGCAGGGAGTTTAAATATTTTCCCACGAGGTTTGCCAAAAAATTGACCTTCGATGCAAGCACGTTAGCTTTGGGACAACTGAAGTGACAGCTTAAAGAAGGTGGATGTTTATGCGCGAAAACACGAAGCGGCTTTCCTCTCCTCCCCCTTTAGGGAGACATGTTTTAAGTTTTGCTTTGCTGGGGTTATTGCTTGCGGGAGCGACTTTTGTATTGGGGGTGAGTGCGGGGCGGCGTATGGCGCAGACACCCACCCGGGCCCATGAAAACAACCCGCTGGTGGAGTCGGACAAAAAGACAGAAGCCCTCGCACAAATTCAGCAGGAGCAAACGGGGCAGCCGAGCCTGACGTTTCAGGAGGAGCTTATAAAACCCATTTCTGTTGCCTTGGCCGCGCGGCCTGCTGTTGTGGCACCTGTGTCCAAGCCGGTGAAGGAGAGTCCGGTTTTGTCGGAGCCTTCTGCGCAAATTCCAACGCGCACTGTTGCGCGGCAGGGAAGTTTGAAGGAAGCTTTTTTGGAGTTGGAGCAGGAAGGCAGGGAAGTGTCGAAGAAAGAAAGTTCAAAGCGGGTGGGGGAGTTGAAGGAGTGGACTTTGCAGGTTTCGTCTCACAAGGGGGAGGAGGAGGCGCAGCGGGTAGCCGCCAAGTTGGGCGGCATGGGTTATACAGCGCATGTGGTATCGGCGGAGCTTGGAGAGAAGGGCACATGGCACCGCGTACGTGTGGGGCAATTTGCGAGCAGGCAGGAGGCGGAAATGTTGGCTGAGAAGCTTGTGACGGAGATGCGGATGTTGACGCCCTTGGTAATAAGCCTGAAATAAAGACAGGGGTTGACTTTAGAAAGCGATGCACCTATAGACGGCGAAGCCCAAAGCCCAGGTGGTGGAATTGGTAGACACGCTAGACTCAGGATCTAGAGGTGGCAACACCGTGGAGGTTCGAGTCCTCTCCTGGGCAAGGAAGCAGTGGTTTTAAGGTTTCACAAGCTGTCCAAAAACCCCCGGGAGCGCTCAGCATTGAAGAAGCTTCCGGGGGTTTTTCTTGTTCCAAGGTGTCATGAGTTGCTTTGGCAGTGCACCCTTTGCAGGTGGAGGGAACGAAAGCTCGTTTGGAATTTGAACGAGCTTTCGCGGGTGGCAGGCAGGAAGGGGAGGAGATTAGCCGCCATAGAGGACGTCAAAGGTGCCGTTGCCTCGAACGTTGATGATGTAGCGGCCGCCTTCGAGGATGAGGGATTTGTCGCTGTTGACTGAGCCGTTGCTTGTGAAGACATATGTTTCGCCGTCAACGGTGAGGAAGATGGCGGTGCCGCCGTTGTGTGGGACGATGATGTCCTGGATGGGTCCACCGTTGAGAGCTGCGTTAATGGCTGCTTTAAAATCGGCAACCCATTCGGCCGGGGTTTTCGCTGTGACTTCTTCTTCCCACTGTGCCCAGATGGATTCGGAAGTCACCGTGTTATTGCCGCCGACCAGCTCAGCATAGGTGATTCCGGGCAGCAGCAACTCGTTGCTCCATTGGGTTGCCCAGCCGACGAATGTATAACCCTCTCGTGTGGGCTCTTCTGGGAAAACAATCTCTTCATTCCAGCCATAGGCTTCCCAACCACTGTAGTCGAGTCCTGAGGAGAAAACGCCGCCGTTTGCATAGAAGCCGACGTAGCCTTTGACGTCGACGACGGCAGTGTCTGCAAAGAGAATGTCCTGGAAGTTTTTATTGCCCAGTCGAGTCCAGACGACAATGTCAAAGCTTTGTGTGCCGACGAGGTTGGTGTTGACGTCAATGACGTGGGTGACGGTTTGACCTTTGGCGATTTCGGAATAAGAGGCGACAAGGACGTCGTTTGTCCAGACGGTGACGTCGGGCAGGCCACGGTTTGCCACATTTGTAATGCTGAGCTTAACTTCGGAGCCTAGGGTTTCTATGGTGACGGGGGTTCCGCTAAAATTCTGGTTTGGGTTGTTTCTTGCAGGAGCGGCCAGGGCTGGAAGGGCGACTGCCAGGGCCAGGGCGACGATGAATGTTGTTTTCTTCATGGGTTTCCTCGTTTTCTATAGATATGATGTTACGGATGTAACAATCTTATGTCTTAACGTGGATTTTTGGCTCGGCAACTGTTTGTTAAAAAATAAATGCCGACGGCCTTTAGAGGTGAAGACACCCATTCGTCGATGGTGAGCAAATGAAAGCGTATGGAATCCACTTCTTTTAGGGTTGCCTATCAATCTTCGTGCACATCACCTGTTTTTCTTCGGCATCGCATTTATAGAGTGTGCCTGTAGACGTACCAATGATGCTTTGCGTGACGCTGGTAACATAATAGCTTCCCTCGTCGGCTTTTTGGATGCTCGTGTAACTGGAGATGCAACCCGAAGACAGAACTGCCAACGCCGCCAGCATTGTTAATGTTATTTTCTGAATGGTTTTCATCTGTTGTCTCCTCAGTTTTTAAAGCCCACATGTACCATTTCGCATCTGCTTCCCTCTTTGTCCTCCTGAGGGGTGTCAGGGCAGAGGTAGATGACTTTTTGCATCCACTTTGAACCAATGACATAAAGCTTGCCTTCGGATGCCGGCGCGCTTCCATGGAAGGTGGTGTAGCAGCCCATGAGGCAGCCCGCGAGCACGGCAGCAGCAATAGCTCGTTTCATTTTGCATTCCTTTCTGGTGGTATACTGTTGCTAAACTATTTTTGAGTACTTCGTAAGCCAGCGGAACACACAGTAATACCTATGTCAAAGGACAAATGTGGTTGAGTGAGTGCTTGGCTCCCCCCAAACCCCAAAAAACCCTCCCGCCCAAAAAACATTTCCCCAACACCTCAGAAGAAGGCTATAGTCATTTTGCTGCGCGAAAAAGGCGCGGTTGGGTTTAGAAGCCCAGGTTAAATTCCAAGGTGGCAGGAGGAAAGCCACCAGGAAATTGAGTGGCGTTTTTTTCTGTTTGCCTCCAGTTTCCTGGTGGCTTGGGCGTGGGGTCAAAAGCCCGCCGGATTTTTCCTTGGAATTTGCCGGTCTTCTAACTCGTCTGGGCCACCCTTTTGCGCCCAGAGCCCGGCCTACCCTTTTGAATGCAGTGTGGCTGTTCACTCTTGCATACGAGGGCCGGTATTATGTACAAAAACGAAATTTTTCCCGTCTTAAACGACGAGGAAATGCGCCTTTTTGAGGCCATTTGCGATGACATTTCCGTTATTTGGGAATGTGGTTTTTCCAATGTGGTCTGGGTTTATCGCCATGTTTTGCTTCTGGTCAATCTGCATGGTGGCGCACCGCATTTTAAATACATTGCTTCTGCCATGGATAGAATTGCAGAGGCCGCACAACAGGGGCGTGCGGATGTGTGGAAACGCTTGGACTGTGTCAACAAACAACTCAAAAGGCTTACTGCCAAATTGCAAGATCCTGAATGGAAAGAAAAGGGATTTCAGGTGCTTTTGGAAACAAAACGCAACTTTAAGGAAACAGAAAAAAGGCTTCCTCAGGTGTCAGAACCACCCACATGTTTCCAGAAAATATGGGGGAAATGCAGAAAAATTTGGGGGTTGCTCAAGAGGAAACCCTTCACTTCTACCTCAGCGTAAAAGTGAATTTCTCTCTCCAGGGTGTCACCCTCCGGATCTACAAAGTCTTCTCCGGAGCATGTGAGGGGGGGGGCCGCGTCACGCTCGGCTTTGCTGAGGTGGCAGGAGGAAAACTACCGAGAAGCTGTTGGTGCTTTTTTTTCGCATGCCAGCATTGTGGTGGAGCAGGTGTTGGTTTTGCTGAAATTGCCCAGAAGCCATTTGCGCCGTGTTGGCCACGGCCGTTGATTGGATTGCGCAAAAACCCGTCAGCGCATGTTAGTACATTGGCACCCTTATTCGAGACTTAGAGAGATTTACCGCTAACCTTCAACACAGCCAGACGCTTCGCTGAGCGCTTTTGCATGGACAAGTCTTGTTTTGCTCTGCCAGCGGAGCCGCGCCGCGCCTCACCCATGGAGCTGGAAGGCCAACCCCAGGTGATTTAAATGCAAGTTTTCGAACATGCTGATTTTTTGGTATTTTAAACTCCGCTTCTGCATTTCATAAACTGTTTTTTTGAGAAAATTTTCAAAGAAAGAAACAACTCTGAGAAGTGTTTGACGATAATCTCTTTTAGGCCGGACAAACTGCAGGAAGCGAGATTTTAAAGCTGCGCTTTGGTGTACAGAGGGAGACAGCGATGTTGGGAAAGCGGTGCTTGTGCGCTTGTGTAGCAATAGGTGTAGCAGTGTGGGGTTGTACGGACAGCAAGCTGGGTGGTGAAGAGGAATGTGCAGGAAAAAAAGACGGCACAACATGCGGCAACGGTGAGGGAGTTTGTCAAGGAGAGAAATGCCAGTTAAAGCTGTCCAACGAATGCGCAGGAAAGGAAGACGGCGCAGCGTGCAAACACAGTGCAGGTGAGGGCATTTGCCAGAATAGCCAGTGCAAGCCAGTGGTGGTGTGCATAGAAGGCACCTGCCAGCCGAAAACAACAGAACCTTCATGTGAGTCCCCCAACGTTAGGTGTGGCACAGAGTGCTGTGAGCACACAACCCAGGTTTGTGAAAACAACACCTGCCAACCAACAACGCAGCCTGAGTGTACAGGGCTTACAAACGGCGCAGCATGCGGCACCGGCATTTGCTACAACAACAATTGCAGGGCAACAGAGGGTATTCCATGTGAAACGGGACTTGGCACTCAGTGTGCGATCGGCATTTGCTACAACAAGAAATGCGAAGCAGCAGGGGATATTCCATGCACTGAGGGCGGCACCCAATGCGTGAGTGGTGTTTGCTACAGCAACAATTGCAGGGCAGCAGAGAGTATTCCATGTGAAACAGGACTTGGCACCCAGTGTGCGATCGGCATTTGCTACAACAAGAAATGCGAAGCAGCAGGGGATATTCCATGCACTGAGGGCGGCACCCAATGCGTGAGTGGTGTTTGCTACAACAACAATTGCAGGGCAGCAGAGAGTATTCCATGTGAAACAGGACTTGGCACTCAGTGTGCGAGCGGCATTTGCTACAACAAGAAATGCGAAGCAGCAGGGGATATTCCATGCACTGAGGGCGGCGCCCAATGCGTGAGTGGTGTTTGCTACAACAACAATTGCAGGGCAGCAGAGAGTATTCCATGTGAAACAGGACTCGGCACCTATTGCGCGAATACTGATGAGATTTGTCAGAACGGCACTTGCCTGTCTGAATGCGTAGATGCTGGAGATGGTGATCTATGCGATAACGGCACTGGCATTTGCCACGACAACACATGCAAGGCCCCAGCGGATGTCCCCTGCGGCGTGGGAGAGGGTACCTATTGCGCGGATCTTAACGAAATCTGTCGTGATGATGGTGCTTGTGGACCCGGCGATCCGGGCGCGCTTTATCTGAATGCGGTGGGCCTCCCCAACACACCCATTTCGCCGATTGATGCTTCCATCGTCTTCTCCGTCAGGGTTTCCGGTTTTGTAAGCAATGCTGACGCAAACAGCGTGACCTTGGAGATGGCTCCTGTGGATGGACTGGAGTTCTCTCTTGAACCCAGGATTGAGCAGCTCACCAGAATATTCACTGTCACTGTCACCTATAATGACACAGCACCCTTTCCCACAGGTTCGGCCTCTGTCCACTTCGATCTGGTAGGCATACCGACAGGCTATACGATCGATGACACCCCCGGGAATGTCATCGTCAACATCCGGGACGGACGTGCGAGGACTCCAGAGCGTGTCATTTGGGTGAACCAGCGCAACATTCAGGATTTCAACAGCTATGCTAGAGGCACACCTGAAGGCCGAAGTCGACACTATCAGTTGACCGGAGATGTCAACCTGTCAGCACCTCTGCCGCCCAGGCAAAGCAATTGGGAAATCATCGGCATCGACTCTGCCCGCGCATTCACTGGCAGTTTTGACGGTGGCGACAACACCCTCAGCGGCCTTACCATTGTGGCTGATAACCTCGACTACCAAAGCATGTTCGGCTATGTGGCCGCAGGTGCGATGATTGAAAACCTTGGATTGACACAATTGAGTATCACCGGCCGCGACTCTGTCGGTGCCCTGGTTGGGAAAAACAGTGGCACGGTGCGAAAATGCTATGCTCAGGGTGAAGTTCGCGGCCGCAGCAATCTCGGTGGCCTGGTGGGGCTAAACAGCAGTACTGTGGATTTAAGCCATGCCGACGTCAATGTCACCGGCAGCAGCGAAAATGTTGGTGGGCTGGTGGGTTATAACTACAGAGATAGCTCTGAGCCTGCTGGCACCAGCCTGATTCGAAACAGCTATGCCACGGGTGCAGTCAAAGGAGGCAGCAATATCGGCGGACTGGTAGGTATGGCCCACAGCCCTGATTCCAGTCGTAGCAGCACGGTGCAATACTGCTATGCCACGGGCAAGGTTAGCAGCATCGGCACTGGCAACTATATCGGCGGCCTGGCGGGCCGTAACTACGTCATGTACACTGGTATTGGCTGGGTACACGACTGCTATGCCACTGGCGATGTTGGCGATGTCTTTGCCGGAAGCAACTATGTCGATGGTAGAAACGACTATGTCGGCGGCCTGGTGGGTAGTACCGGCGGTTCGGTATTCCGCAGCTATGCCACGGGTGAAGTCAATGGCAAAAACTATGTCGGTGGTCTGGTGGGCTATGGCAGTGGTTCGGTAGATTACAACATGGCGCTCAACCCAAGAGTGCGCGGCACCTCCAACGTTGGACGTGTGGCGGGAAGTGGTGGCGCAAACAGTTTCAGATACAACTATGCGTTTAGCGACATGAAGGGCGGCATTGGCAATTGGCGCTACCTAACCCACAATGGCATCGACGGTGAAGGCAGAAGCAGAATACAGCTGCAGACGAGCGCGGGCTTCATCCTCTCATTCCTCGACACGCCCTGGACATACCAGCCGGGAAGCCTCCCCGGCCTCTTCGGGCAGACGGTTAACATGCCTGACCACCTCCAATAGCTGCCTCACATAGCCGGTGGGTAAGGAAAATCAACTCAATCAACCAGCTAACCTACATAGGGTTGTTTTTCAGTTCGAGTCCTTTCCCGACATTCACTCCCCAAAAAAACCTTCCATGGCAAAGCAGATGGTGATATCAATTAAGACAAAATGAAATCATTGAGCTCAAACATCAGAAATGCAATCTATGAAATCTGTCACCATTCGCAATTTGTCTGAAGAGACGCACCGCGCTTTGCGTTTGCGGGCTGCCATGCATCAGCGCAGTACGGAGGCTGAAATACGGTGCATTCTTGAAAATGCCGTTCGTCCCGAGGGCCGAGTGAAGCTGGGTTCCTTGCTTGCCGGCATTGGGCGCGAAGTGGGTGGCATTGAGTTTGAGGAGGTGCGCGACAAGACACCTGCCAAGCCGCTGAGTTTTGAATGATTTTGCTTGACACGAACGTGGTTTCTGAGCCGTTGAAAGCAGCCGCCAACCTGAATGTGTGTGCCTGGATGAATGCGCAGGTGCTCGAAACGCTCTACCTTTCGGCCATCAGCTTGGCAGAGTTGCGGTTCGGCATTGCCGTTTTGCCCGAAGGCAAACGCAAAGACATGCTGCATTCGAGTCTGGAGCAGCGTGTGTTGCCGTTGTTTTCCAGTCGCATTTTGCCATTCGACGCTGCTGCTTCACAACACTATGCGACACTGCTTGCTCGTGCTCGCGCCACAGGAAACCCCATTGCTCCTGCTGACGGTTATATCGCTGCCATCGCCGCTACCTATGGCCTTGCTGTTGCCACACGCGACACCTCCCCCTTTGAAGCCCTGGGTTTGACGGTTATTAACCCATGGAGCTGGGAAGCCACCCCCGGGTGATTTAAATGCAAGTTTTCGAACATGCTGGTTTTTTTTGTGTTTTAAACTCCGCTTCTGCATTTCATAAACTGTTTTTTTGAGAAAATTTTCAACGAAAGAAACAACTCTGAGAGGTTTTTGACGATAATCTTTTTTAGGCCGGACAAACTGCAGGAAGCGAGATTTTAAAGCTGCGCTTTGGTGTATAGAGGGAGACAGCGATGTTGGGAAAGCGGTGCTTGTGGGCTTGTGTGGCTATAGGTGTAGCAGGGTGGGGTTGTACGGACAGCAAGCTGGGCAGTGAAGGTGTTGAAGGCCGTGAGGCTGTTGAAGAAGCTGGCAAAGACGGGGACAAAATCAGCGAGATCCAGCATGTTGAGGACAGGCGTGTGGGTCTCCAGCGTTTTACACTTGAGGACAAAAGCGTATGGGGGAGAGACGATGCGCTTTATGTGCAAATAAACAAAATAGAAAAAAGCAGTGAAGAAGAAGAAGAGGAAGATGGGGAAGGGGAAGAAGAAGAAATCGACTGGGAGAAGAGTGAAGTTTTTGTTGGCGAAAACAAGCAGCACCGCGCTCGGCGCGCAGCGTGCCCTGAGGGTTTGTCGGCGAGGCCTGGTTCGGAATGTTTTAAAATAGAGCTTTCCGAGTTGCCGGATTTGCCGCACGGAGAATATGAGTTAGAGCTGACAACGGCCCTTGTAAACAAAGCTGGCAAGAGGCGCACTGGGAAAGGAAGCTCTCCTGTGGGCATCAGCCGCAAATGGGACCAAAGTTGGCGCTTACAAGGTGTCCACAGCGATTGGTATTCAAACGTCGCAACGCGCAAAGGCTTTTTGGTGTTTCCGACAGGAGGAAATTTGAAGGCGATCAATGCCCAGGGGCAGGAATGGTGGGCCACGCGACTTCCCAACTATGCAACAGGAGACTTTCTGATGGTGGGTCGCCACCACGACACGGATGTGTTGTTGGTGAATTGCTGGCTTGAGGGTACAGTGGGAAAGAGAGGCATTCAAGCATTTAATGCGGACACCGGCGACATTTTGTCTGCTTGCGAAAACCCACAGAAAGATCACTCAAACTGGGCGCTTTTGCAAGGTGGCCCTGGCAAAGACTTGGTGGTGGTGCGAGAGATACAGGAGGGTGCAGATCTTTTGTTGGAGGCTTGTCGCTTGTTGTCCAATGAATCCGATTTATGGGACTTTAGTTGCGAGTATTCCAAGCCTTGGCCGTACACAGCATATGCGACTGATATTTCGGTGCGTCAAATCTCCGAAAGTGTTGCGAGGGTATACGCGGGTTCTCTCAGCAATTATTGGTGTGCCACGGATTGGAGCAATGACAACGGCTGGGAGGAGGTCTGTGGAACGCAAGGCCCCCTTGTCACAGGTGGTGCAACACCAATACGGCGATTTTGGGGCGCTGAGCACGTGTGGGTTTATTACAATTTCAATGACGGTATGGGTGAATGGTGGTGGGGTTTTAAGAGCGACACCAGTGCTTTCCTGGGAGAGCCTGTGTTGATGGACAAGCATATGTATCTTCAGTTGGTCGACTTCGGCGATCAGTTGATTGCGCCAGGTGCAGACGGCATACGACGATATTCTGCGGATGGTCGTTTGCTTGCGAGCAGAGAGGACAGCACGACATACGCTCCCTATTTCGCCTTAATGGAAGGGGGAATGGTGGTCTATCCCAATTCAGAGGGAAACCTTGCTTGTTTGAAGCCTGACCTCAAGAGTTGTTGGTCAAAGATGAACGTCGTTGGTTCTATGAACTATGGCGCCTTAAAGGCTATTTTGCCTGTGTCGTCCACGCGCAGCCTTGTCATTGTGGGCCATAATGGCGATACGATTGGCATCCTCGTCGACTCGCCGGGCCTCAAAAAAGATGCACCCTGGCCCATGTATGGGCGCGATCTTTGTCACTCCTACAACGTCAGCGTTCCGGCAGACAACTGCTGGGATGGGCCGCGGCCGCCAAGCTGATGCAGTCACTCACTGCCTGACGGCAAAACCAGATGAGCAGCCCCACTCCTGAGCTGAATGCAGCGAGAGGGGCATGCTCAGCGGGCAGGCCGGTGTCAGGGAGAGGGGTTCATCTGGCCTGTCAAAACACCTAACAAGGGATGTCTTTATTTGGAAACACACAGCAGTAGCTTTATGGGAGGAAACAAATGCAGGGATGGAAACGATGGGGTTTGTGGTTGTTTTTGGCTGTTGGAATAGCTTGTAACAATGGAGGTATTGTTGTCGGACCAGGAGAGGAATGTGCAGGAAAGAAGGACGGCACAACATGCAGCAACGGTGAGGGAATTTGTCAAGGAGAGAAATGCCAGTTAAAGCTGTCCAACGAATGCGCAGGAAAAGAAGACGGCGCAGCGTGCAAACACAGTGAAGGTGAGGGTATTTGTCAGAATAGCCAGTGCAAGCTGGTGGTGCAGCCTGACTGCACAAACGATGATGCGTGTGGCCCGTGGCGAGTTTGCAATGCAAAGAAGGTCTGCGAAGACATAAAGCTGGGAACCAACCAATGCAGAGACAGCGACGACTGCAAGGATGAAAGCAAGCCAACTTGCGTAGGGGCAAATGAGACAACAAAAACCCTTGGCACTTGCGTTATTTTTG
>Ga0209737_10000107_pt1 | contig 74460 bp, 57 predicted proteins | sample TergutCu122P3_FD_187284 | JGI IMG/M metagenome (GOLD analysis project Ga0209737, IMG submission 187284) | Cubitermes ugandensis P3 segment gut microbial communities from Kakamega Forest, Kenya - Cu122 P3 (SPAdes) (version 2) | ecosystem: Host-associated > Arthropoda: Insects > Digestive system... | reverse complement strand
AAGCCCCTTGAAACCCCATATAGGCTTAAGTTGACAGCATTGATTATGCAATATACTGAATAGTTACGAAAAATGTATTTGATGAGATGACACGTGGATACGGCAATGACGGAAAAAGAGAAGGAAATATATCCCGTTTTCTGAAACAGGTTGAAGGGTTGGGCAAGAATATGAAATGAGGTTTGTATGCGTAAACACTACATTGACAACCTGCGGACGCTGACAATTTTACTCCTTTTCCCGTACCACACGCTTATGATATATTACTCTGCAACAAAACGCTTGCGTTTTGGCAGAGTAATACTGTGCGTCTTTTTCGGTTGTCTGCCGCAGGCAGACGAGAAAAAGGCACATTTGAGCAAGTAAACTCCCGAACGGCTTTGCCGTGAGGCGCAAGAGTTTACTTGCGGATTAATATGTTGATTTTGAGACGTGGTATGTTGACGGAAAGCATTTAAGATATGCCACAATATTTAACTCGCTGAATTGGCCGTGGATGATGCCGTTACTGTTTGCTCTCGCAGGGATAAGTACGGCTTTTGCACTGCAAAAACGCACCGTAAATGAATACGCCAAAGAGCGTGTCGGAAAACTCCTCATTCCGCTTTCATTCGGAATGCTGCTGCTTATTCCAGTTCAGTCGTTTATTGCGGGGTTGTCTTTTAACGAGACGGCGAATTACTTTGATTATTTCAAAAAGTTAACCGACCTGAGCGGATATGACGGCGGTTTCACGCCTGGACATCTTTGGTTTTTAGCTTTTTTATTTGTTATTTCAATGATTTGTATTCCGATTATAATTATGCACAGAAAGAACGCGGACATAGGTAAAACCGCAGACAAATGCCCGATATTCGCCGTGGTTTTAATGGGCGTCGTTCCCCTGTCGGTTTGGATGATTAAAATCGGCGGAGAGGGTTTCGGAGCGTTCGCAGCTGATTTTCTTTTGGGCTACTTCGTTTTATCACGGGAGGAAATTCTGAAAAAACTGGATAAGTATCGCTTTCTGCTGCTTGTTTTGATGATTGCAGGATATGCATGGGGCATACACAGCCATAATAAATGTCAGGAGTTTTTTTCATGGATTAACATAATCACTGTTATCGGTTTCGCTAGGCATTATCTTGATTTCAGCAATAAAACAACGGCATATCTTGCGAACTCATCGTTCGGAATATATGTTTTCCATCAGTCATGGATAGTAATAATCGGTTTTAATACGTTGAAGCTAATTGATTCGGTTCCGTTGCAGATAGCTGTGATTATGATTTCAAGCATTGTTGTAACGTTCGTGAACTATGAGGTTTTCAGGCGGTTCAAAATATTTAGATTTATGTTCGGTATCAACAACAAAAGAGCAACAGCAGTAAGGGACAGCCATTAAATAAAATTGACGTTTTGTTTGTCTTTTTGCCGTTCTGCGTTGCCGAAAATCCTCGCTTTGCGTTAGCAAAGTTGCTGTTTCCTCCTAGCATAACAACAAAAATCCTACACAAAACTTGTCAACTTTATTCACTGGCACTTCCTAAAATAATTTTGAAAGAGGTTAATATATAATGTACAGCATTAAAACACTTAATCCGATTGCCGCAATAGGCACAGACGGTTTTGACAGGACAAAGTACAGCATAACCGATAATGCCGTTAACCCGGATGCGGTATTGGTGCGTTCGGCTTCCATGCATAATCAGGATTTTAATCCTGAGCTTATTGCAATTGCACGCGCAGGTGCGGGAGTTAACAATATCCCTGTTGACAAATGCAGTGAAGAGGGAATTTGCGTATTCAACACGCCTGGTGCAAATGCAAATGCCGTTAAAGAGCTTGTTCTAGCTGGGCTTTTGCTTTCGTCAAGGCGTATTCCCGATTCGCTTGAATGGGTTAAGACAATTAAAGAAGAGGGCGACAGCATTCCCGCCCTTGTCGAAAAGGGCAAGGGACAGTTTACGGGTCCCGAAATCACAGGCAAGACGCTCGGCGTTATCGGGTTGGGTGCAATCGGTGCAATAGTTGCAAACGCCGCTATTGCTCTCGGCATGAATGTTGTAGGAACAGACCCGTTCCTTTCTGTTAATGCGGCTTTAAGACTGTCGCCGAAAGTTCAGGTCGTCCCTTCCAACGACGATGTTTTCGCTGCTGCGGACTATATCTCCGTTCATGTTCCTTTTAATGCCGATACAGAAGGTTTTATCAACGCTGATACCGTTGCAAAGATGAAAGACGGCGTAAGAATCCTTAATTTCGCAAGGGGCGAACTTGTTAACGACGGAGATATGCTCAATGCGCTTGAAAACGGCAAAGTTGCCTGTTATGTGACCGATTTCCCGAATGCCAATATTGTCGGAAAGAACGGCGTTGTCGCTATACCGCACCTCGGAGCCTCCACTCCCGAAAGCGAGGACAACTGTGCGGTTATGGCCGTGGCACAGCTTATTGATTACCTTGAAAACGGCAACATAATGAACAGCGTAAATCTGCCTAACGCTTCAATGGTTGCTCACGGCACCAAGGTTTGCATTATCCATAAAAACGTTCCGAAGATTATTGCATCCGTAACGACGGTAATTGCCGATGCGGGACATAACATTGAGAACATGGTTAATGCAAGCCGTAAGAATTATGCCTACACAATGCTTGATGTGACTGACGGCGTTAACGGTTCGCTTGTTGAAGCAATTAAGGCTGTTAACGGCGTTATCAGGGTTAGAGTAATAAGGAACTGCCAATAATAAAATTGACATTGACGTTTTGTTTGTCTTTTTGCCGTTCTGCGTTGTCGAAAATCCTACACAAAACTTGTCAACTTTATCTTAAATCTTGTAATCTTAGGCAAAGCCTAAGATTACGCTCGCCTCTATCCCTTGCATTTTATCACTGGCACTTCCTAAATTAACCCGCAAAAAATTCTTTGGGAAATTATGAAAAAAGGCTTGCTTTTTTCTTCAAAATATGTTATAATAGAAAATGCATTTGAAATTCCGTCTGGATTAGAGTGATGATACCCGCCGAGCAATTCGTTCGTTAGGTTTCGTTACGGTTAATGTCAGGCGAGTGGTAATGCCGAAAGTCATTATATCGGGCAGTCCTCTGCGATTGGCGTGATGAGTCATATACGCAAGAATGTTCGGAAATTATAGGAGGAAAATAAAATGGATGCACTTAAACTCATCAGCAATTCAAGCATGAAAACAGATGTTCCGAAGTTTAATATCGGTGACACTGTTAAGGTTCATGTAAGAATCACGGAAGGCGATAAGAGCCGTATTCAGGTTTTTGAGGGTACTGTTATTGCTAAGAAACACGGCGGTATCAGCGAAACTTTCACTGTAAGAAACGTTAACCACGGCTGCGGCATTGAGAGGGTTTTCCCGCTTCATTCGCCGGTAGTTGAAAAGGTTGAGATTGTTAGACTCGGTAAGGTTCGCAGAGCTAAGCTTTACTATCTCCGTGACAGAGTCGGTAAGGCTGCAAAGGTTAAACAGCTTATTCGCAAAGGCTAAAATGTATAAAGGGACAGTTCTTGTCCCTTTTTTGCAATTTTTAAGTGAGGTTTTTTTATGAATAACAATGATGAATTTATTGATGAATTTGATGAAACAGAGGATGAAGACATAGATATAGATATTGACGCAGACGGAGAAGAAACGGAAGATGACGGTGATACAAGCGTTGAAAGCACTGAGAAAACGACGAATCTTCTCGGTGAAATTATTGAGATTGCCGAATCGACACTCACAACAATTTTTGTCGTAATACTCCTGTTTACATATATTCTTCACCCTGTAAATATAATCGGTTCTTCCATGGAGCCGACGCTTATGCCAGAGGACAGAGTATTTATGACTACCGTTATGTTTAACATATCATACGGCGACATAGTAATTATTGAAAATGACCATGCATATCTCCTTAACGAAACCGGTGCGGTTATGGAAACGTCCAGCGAACCTCTTAATGAATGCATAATCAAGCGTGTTATAGCCAAGGGCGGGCAGACCGTCGACATTGATTATGAGACGGGCAGAGTCGTGATTGACGGTGTTCCGAAGGACGAACCGTTTGTAAAAGAACTGATTGCTGGCACCCAGTACGGGCTTGATGCATTCAACTATCCGATTACCGTTCCTGACGGATATTACTTTGTAATGGGCGACAACCGCAACAACTCGGCGGACAGCCGTCACAGGGCGGTCGGTCTGATAAAGAGAGGCCAAATTTACGGCAGGGCGATTATGAGATATTCACCTTTGTCTGAGATTAAGATTTTTTGGTAAGTTATGTCTTTTTTCAGGAAATCTGTCGACAGATTCAGAGAAATTGTCGATAGGGTCAGTGATATACTTGAACTGATGCTTGCCGTTTTATTTGCGATAACGATGTTTTTCACGTTTGTGCTTAATGTTGCGACTGTCAGCGGCGATTCGATGGAGCCGACGCTTAAATCGGGCGACAAAGTTTTTGTGACTGTTTTGAGCGAAAAGGTTAGGAACGGCGATATTGTTGTTATCAATTGCAAAAAGGCGGTCATCTTCGATGATGACAACGCTTTGCAACATCGAAGAGGCTTAGGCAAAGATATTGTTAAGCGAGTCATTGCTGTTGCAGGTCAAGAGATTAACATTGATTTTAAGGCAGGTACAGTCAGTGTTAACGGGGTTCTTCTTGAAGAGCCGTATGTTGCGATGCCGACAAACAGGGATTTAGGGGCGTTTTCGGGTAAATATCCGTTTATTGTGCCTGCGGGTTATGTTTTTGTAATGGGCGACAATCGGGGGATTTCACGGGACAGCCGTGACAGGGCGGTCGGACTTGTCTCATGCGACAGCATTGTCGGCAAGGTAATTATGCGGTATTCTCCGCTTAATCGGCTTGGTTTTGTATAATACCATTCTCCAATAAAAGCATAGACAAATTGCGGTCTATTTTCCGCCTGCCGTTGTCTTTCTCCTTGACAGGCGATAGCCTGTCTACGTCGTCATCCTAGGCAGACAAAAAATATCCTCATCAATTTTTGTCTATATTTTTATTGGAGAATAGTATAAGGAACTGTGGCAAACTTGTTCAACTTATTTTTGGACAGTCCCTAAGTTCCAGGAGGATAAAAAATGGAAAATACAGATATAAAAAATATACAGTGGTTTCCTGGGCATATGACGAAAACCCGCCGCATGATTCAGGCGAATCTTTCGCTTGTTGACGCTGTTGCGGAAATTCTTGACGCCCGCACCCCCTTAAGCAGCCGAAACCCTGAAATGGACAGGCTTACGGCTGGAAAGCCACGTATTATTCTTCTGAATAAGTGTGATGTTGCGGACGAAAAAACGACCGAGAAATGGGTTGCGTATTTTAAGAAAAAGGGCTTTGCCGCATTGCCTGTCGACTGCAAAAAAGGAACGGGCTTGAAAAACTTCATGCCTGTTTTGAGGAATACCGTGCTTAAAGAACTTGTCGAAAAACTTGCGAATAAGGGAATGGCGGGGCGTCCCCTCAGAATTATGGTTGTCGGTATTCCTAATGTGGGTAAATCGTCATTTATCAACCGCTTCTCTGGGAAAAGGGCTGCGAACGTTGAAGACCGTCCCGGTGTGACAAGAACAAAACAGTGGGTGAAGATTGACGAAACAGCGGAAATGCTCGATATGCCAGGTGTTTTGTGGCCTAAATTCGAGGACAGGGAAGTTGCGGTAAAGCTTGCGTTTACGGGTGCTATCCGTGACGGAGTGCTTGATATTGAAACTCTTGCAATGATGCTGCTTGAAAAACTCAGTAAACTGTATCCCGACGCATTGCGTGACAGGTATAAAATTGAGATTGACGACGGTGACACGGGGCTTTTGCTTCTTGAAAAGGTCGGCAGAAAACGCGGAATGCTCGTTTCGGGCGGAGAAATTGATACGGAGCGTGCGGCGATTACGGTTATTGACGAGTTCAGGGGCGGTAAGCTTGGGCGGATTTCGCTTGAGTCGCCGGACGGGGTTTAATTATGTTATATGAATACGATAAAGCAATCCGCACCGAGTTTCCGATAATCTGCGGCGTTGACGAGGCGGGAAGAGGGCCTCTTGCAGGACCTGTTTATGCGGCTGCAGTTATACTTGATGATACGGTTATTATTGAAGATATAAACGACAGCAAGAAACTCACTGAAAAAAAGCGGGAAAGACTCTATGACGAGATTATATCTAATGCCCGCAGTTACTGCATTGCAACAGCAAGCGTAGACGAGATTGAACAACTGAATATACTTTGGGCGTCAATGCTGGCTATGAAACGTGCGATTGAAGGGCTTGACATAACTCCGGATATTGCTTTGATTGACGGGAACAGGTCGCCTGACGTCGTTGTCGAGACCCGTGCCGTCATAAAAGGCGACGCAACCTCGGCTTCGATTGCGGCGGCGTCAATTCTCGCAAAAGTCGCAAGAGACCGAGAGATGCTGTTGATTGCCAAGGAATACCCGCAGTATCAGTTTGAGAAACACAAGGGCTACGGCACCAAACTTCACCGTGAAATGCTTTTGGAACATGGACCGAGTGAGGTTCACAGGCTCTCATTCCTAAAAAAAATTATTAATGCAGATGGACAATAACAGTATCGGTAAGCTTGGCGAAGAGATGGTTTGCCGCTATCTTGAGCGTCACGGGTGTAAGATAATCCACCGCAACTACACGGTTAGGGGCGGCGAGATTGATATAATCGCTGAAATCGGCGATTATTTGGCGTTCGTCGAGGTTAAGACACGCCATAAAGGCAGTATGACAACGGGTTTCGACGCTATGACTAAGCGAAAAAAGGGCTTGATAATTAGGGCTGCTGCTGATTTTTGCCGAAAAATCGGAAATAAACTCCAGCCCAGATTTGATATTGCCATTGTAATAATCGACGCCTGCACGTATAAGGTGGATTATATAAAAAATGCCTATGACTGTACGGGGCACAATGTTTATTTTTAGGAGGTTGTTCATGCTTTATAAAAGTACGAGAAACAGCGAATTGCGTGTTGAAAGTTCAGAGGCTATTCTTCAGGGGATTTCCGTTGAGGGAGGACTTTTCGTTCCTGAGAGTATTCCTAACCTGAGTTTGGACGAAATTCTGTCGCTAGGCGATATGTCATATTCAGAAAAATCGACTTTTGTATTCAGCAAATTTTTGACGGATTTCACGGTTGATGAAATACACTATTGTACTGACAGTGCATACAGCACCAAAACGTTTGAGACGGAGAACATTGCCGAGATGGCACATCTTTTTGACGGTATGTATATGCTCGAACTTTGGCACGGTCCGACCTGTGCTTTCAAGGATATGGCATTGCAGATTCTGCCGTATTTTCTCACAACTGCGGCAAAAAAGACAGGGTTTGATAAAAAAATTGTAATTCTAGTCGCAACTTCAGGCGATACGGGCAAGGCTGCCCTTGAGGGCTTCAAAGACGTTGAGGGTACGCAGATACTTGTGTTCTACCCCGAGGAAGGCGTCAGCCCGATGCAGAAGCGTCAGATGGCCGTTCAGGAAGGCGGAAATGTCGCTGTGTGTGCCGTAAAAGGCAATTTTGACGACTGTCAGAACGGCGTCAAGGATATATTCACCGATGAAGAGGTCAAGGCTGAGCTTTCGGCTAAAAACATGGCTTTCTCAAGTGCAAATTCGATTAACTGGGGAAGACTTGCGCCGCAGATTGTGTATTACATATCCTCTTATGCGGCGCTTGTTAAAGACGGTCAAATTGAGGCGGGCGAGAAGATTAATATTGTCGTTCCTACGGGAAATTTCGGCAATATTCTTGCGGCTTACTACGCCAAGCAGATGGGCGTTCCCGTGAATAAGCTGATTTGTGCGTCGAATATTAACAATGTGCTTGCCGACTTTATCAAAACGGGCATTTATGACCGAAACCGCGAGTTTTTTGCAACCTGTTCGCCGTCTATGGACATTCTGATTTCAAGCAATCTTGAAAGGCTTCTTTATATACTGAGCGGCGGAAATGATGCAATAATAAAAGAATGGTTCATGGCACTCAGGGAAACAGGTAAATATGAGGTCACGCCTGAAATCAAGGCTCTTTTACAGCAGGATTTCTATGGCGGATATTGCAGCGACGAAGATACAAAGGACGCTATTTCCGCTATTTTTGACGCCTATTCCTATACCTGCGATACGCACACGGCTGTTGCGGCGAAAGTTTACCGTGATTATAAAATGGAAACGGGTGACGAGACAAGGACAGTCATTGCATCGACTGCAAGTCCGTATAAATTCAGCGAAAGCGTTTTGTCAGCGATTGACAGCGAGGCTGTTTGTGCGGATGAATACGAGACTGTTGATAAGCTTTTTGAAGTTTCGGGTCTTGAAATTCCGACTGCGCTTTCGGGCTTGAAAGATAAGGAAGTCCGTTTCACCGATTCAATTGACAGGTCGGCGATGAAAGATTATGTAAAGGCATATTTGGCATGAGTTTATATGTAATAGGTGATTTGCACCTCTCTTTCGGCATTCCTGACAAGACCATGGATATTTTTCGCGGATGGGATAATTATCAGCAGCTCATTGAGCGGAACTGGGTTGAAACAGTTAAAAACGAAGACACAGTCGTTCTTGCTGGCGATACGTCATGGGGGATGTCTCTTGAACAGGCGGATGCTGATTTCGCCTTTTTGGAGCGTTTACCAGGTCGGAAAATTCTGCTCAAGGGTAACCATGATTACTGGTGGACGACAATGAATAAAATGACGGAATATATTCAGGATAGGGGCTTTACTTCGCTTTCTGTTCTTCACAACAATCATTTTGAATATGAAGGTTACGGCATTTGCGGCACAAGAGGCTGGGTAAATATGCCGAACGAGCCGTCTGACGCAAAGGTTCTGGCGAGAGAAGCGGGACGCCTTGAAACATCGGTTGATTCGGCTAAAAAAGCGGGGCTTATACCGATTGTTTTCATGCACTATCCGCCCATTTTCGGTAACAGTTTTAACTATGACATTCTTGAAGTATTTTATCGCCACGATATAAAGCAATGTTACTACGGGCATATTCACGGCAACGGGCACAGTTTAGGTGTGAAAGGTGAGTATGACGGGACGGATTACCGTTTGATTTCCAGTGATTATTTACAGTTTATGCCTGAAAAGGTGCTGTGATTTATGAAATACGGAGAAGTGCAGAAAAGTTGTAGAAATTTTAACAGGAATATGTTATAATTAATTGATTAGTTATTTTTAAATAAAAAATTTGGAGGAAACTTAAAAATGAGTTTGAAATCTTGTAATAAAACCGACGTTAATACAGCCGAGCTGATTATCACAATTGATGCTGAGGCTTTTGAAAAAGCTGTGGAAGCTACTTACAACAGACAGAAGAAAAATATCTCCCTTCCGGGCTTCCGTAAAGGTAAGGTTACCAGAAAAATGGCTGAAAAGCAGTTCGGCGAAAGCTGTTTTTATGAAGACGCTCTCAACAGGATTCTCCCTGCCGAGCTTGATGCGGCTATTGCTGAGTCCAATCTCACCCTTGTTGACAGACCGTCTGTTGATGTTACTTCAATAAACAAAGAGACGGGCGTTGAAATCAAGGTTGTCTGCGTGACGAAACCTGTCGTAGAAATCAGCGATTATATCGGTATAAAGTCATCAAAAACTGCCAAGCCTGTTACTGATGAGGAAATTGAAGAACAGGTTAAGATTGTTCGCAAGAGAAACGCAAGAATTGTTTCCGTTGATGACAGAGAAGCGCGTATGGGCGACGAAGTTACAATTGATTTCAAGGGTTTCTTCGGTGACGAGGCTTTTGAGGGCGGCGAAGCTGAAGACCACGCTCTTGTTCTCGGAAGCGGTCAGTTTATCCCCGGTTTTGAAGAGCAGATTGTCGGAAAAAATATCGGCGAAGAGTTTGATGTTACTGTAACTTTCCCTGAAAATTATCAGATGGAAGATTATGCGGGAAAAGAAGCTGTTTTTAAATGCAAGCTCAATGCAATAAGCTATGAAGAACTTCCTGAAATTGACGACGAACTTGTTCAGGACGCTACCGAATTCAGCAATGTTACGGAATATAAGGCTGACGTTAAGGCAAAACTTGAAGAAGCCGCTCAGAATCAGGCGAATATTGCTTTCGAGAATACAATCATGGAAGCTCTTATCGAAAAGGTTGACTGTCCGATTCCTAACTGTATGTTTGAAAAGAGAATCGATGTTCTCATCAGCCATTTTGAGGATTCTTTGAAGCAGAACAAGATGACTGTCGACAAGTATCTCCAGTACACAGGCATGGATATGGAAGCGTTCCGTGATACATTCAGAGAAAGAGCGGAAAGCGAAGTTAAGCTCAGACTGGCTCTCGAAAAGATTGCCGAACTTGAGAACATAGAACTTACCGAGGAAGAAATTAACGTAGGTCTTGTCGACGTTGCTGCGGCAAACAAGGTTGACGTCGAAACAATTAAGCGTTTCATTCCTATGGATGATTACAAGTCTGACCTTATCGTTCAAAAGGCTATCGAGTTTGTTAAGAGCGCAGCAAATACCGAAGATACGGTTGAAGAGGCTGCTGAATAATGTATGTATAGGGGGCGGTTATCTGCCCCTTGTCATTAGGAACTGTCCGTAAATAACTTGACGATTTGACTTGTCTTTTTATCGCAATACGTCGTCAGAAAATCTTGCCATGCGTCAGCATGCCTGCGCTTTTCTTCCTAGTCTTGCAACAAAAATTCTGCGGCAAATTCCGTCAAGTCGTTTACGGACAGTTCCTTAATAAAAATTAAACATAGAAAAGAGAGGGCAAAAAATGAGTTTAGTACCTTATGTAGTAGAGCAAACAAGCAGAGGAGAGCGTTCGTATGACATCTTTTCACGTTTGCTTAATGACAGGATTATCATGTTGTGCGACCAAATTAACGATACGACTGCAAGTCTTGTTGTTTCACAGCTTCTGTATCTTGAAAGCCAGGACACAGAAAAGGAAATTTCGCTTTATATCAACAGCCCTGGCGGCGTTATTACCGCAGGCATGGCAATTTACGACACGATGAACTATATTAAATGTGATGTTTCGACTATTTGCATGGGTATGGCGGCTTCCATGGGTTCTTTCCTTTTGGCGGCAGGTACTAAAGGCAAGCGTCTCGCACTCCCCAACAGTGAGATTATGATTCACCAGCCGCTTATTTCGGGCGGTCTTTCGGGGCAGTGTACCGATATAAAAATTCACTCCGACCACCTATTAAGGACGCGTGAGAAATTGAACAGTCACCTTGCAAAATTTACAGGCAAGCCGATTGAACAAATAGCGATTGATACCGAAAGAGATAATTACATGACTGCTCAGGAAGCCCTTGAGTACGGTCTTGTCGATAAAGTCATTGAGAAGAGGTAATAGTCCTCCTTTTGGGAACTGCCAATAAATAAAATTGATGTTTTGTTTGTTTTTGTAACTATTCAGTTGTTTTGGCGTTTTTCGTTGTTTTATACAAAAAATCGAGGGAGGGGTTCGGGGACGGAGTCCCCGAGAAGCGGGGCTGCCGCCCCGCAACCCCCATATTTTCGTTACCGATTGCGATTGCTAAGAACTGTTTTTTGTGTATCTTGCTATATGCTGAATAGTTAATGTTTTTTGCTGTTCTGTGTTGTCGTAAATCCTCGCTTTTGCGAAATGCCATGCAAGCATGGCTATGCAAAGCTGCGGTTTTCTCCTGGCATAACAACAAAAATCCTATACAGAACTTGTCAACTTTATCTTAATCTTGTAATCTTAGGCAAAGTCTAAGATTACGCTCGCCAACTATGTCGGCGGGCGGGGGGCGAGACCCCCGCCTCTTAAAGGCGGCGGTCTATAGGCGGACGGATTAAAATCCGCCGCCTCTATCCCTTGCATTTAATCACTGGCACTTCCTTACTGCCCAACAAAATTAATTCCCGAGGAGGTCTAAACCATGGATTTTGGCACTTTTAACAGGTCGTGCAATTTCTGCGGAAAGAGCGAAGACAAGGTTATCAGTATGTTTTCGGCAGGCGACGCCAATATTTGCGATGAGTGTGTTTGCTATTGCTATGAGATGATATTTGAGCAAGTCGGACTTCCGCAGATGAAAGAACATCTTTCATCTTCCGAGAACGACGGAGATGCGTTGCATTCAAAGTCAAAAATGCCTTTCAGCTTGATTCTGCCCAAGCCTATTGAAATAAAGGCTCGCCTTGACGATTTTGTGATAGGACAGGACGATGCGAAAAAGGTTCTGGCTGTCGCCGTTTACAATCACTATAAGAGAATTCTTAACTCAGAGCCTGATAAGGACGATGTTGAACTTCAAAAGAGCAATGTTCTTCTCGTTGGTCCTACAGGCGTCGGTAAAACCTTTTTGGCGCAAACACTTGCAAAAATGCTGAAAGTTCCGTTTGCTATAGCTGATGCAACGACTATGACAGAGGCCGGATATGTCGGAGAGGACGTTGAAAATGTTCTTCTTAAGCTTGTCCAGGCGGCTGACTATGATATTGAATCGGCCGAACGCGGTATTATCTATATTGATGAGATTGATAAGATTTCCAGAAAATCCGAGCATACGTCGCTTACCCGCGACGTCAGCGGCGAGGGCGTTCAACAGGCGCTTTTAAAGATAATCGAGGGCACGGTTGCGAATGTGCCGCCGCAGGGCGGGCGTAAGCATCCGAATCAGGAATTCATACAGCTCAATACGAAAAACATTCTGTTTATCTGCGGAGGTGCTTTTGTCGGTCTTGAAAAGGTAATTCAGAAACGCGTCAGCAACTCGTCCATCGGCTTTGGCGGCGAAGTTCACTCTTCTGCGGCGCCGACAGGCGATCTTTTCAGAAAAGTTATACACGCCGATTTGGTCAAATACGGGTTAGTTCCCGAGTTTGTCGGACGTCTTCCCGTTCTTTCCGTTCTTGACGAGCTTGACGAAGAGGCGTTGCTCCGAATTATGTCCGAGCCTAAAAATGCTCTTATTAAGCAGTATAAGAAACTTTTCAAGTATGATAACGTCACTCTTTCATTCAAAGAAGACGCATTAAGAGAAATTGCAAAGAAGGCTCTTGCTCAGAAAACGGGTGCGAGAGGCTTGAGGACGATTATTGAAGGGATACTTACGGACGCAATGTTCCAAGCACCCTCCGACGAAACAATTACAAAGGTAACAGTAAACGCCGACTGCGTCACAGGTGATAAGAAACCCGTAATGACAAGGCGTAAACCCAAGGTTGTCAAGGTTGAAGAAGTAAAAAAGAAAGTTTCATAACAGATTGACCGCCCGGCACTTCATATGTGCCGGGCGGTTGTTTTTACCTGATTAGGCAGTTCCTTAGCAGCATGCGCAGTTGTTAAGACCGACGCCGCGTTCACAGTCATTGTTGCAAAGAACACAGAAAAGAACGATAAGGATAATAATCCACCAAAGACTTCCGCTGTTAAAGTTACACATAAGGACCTCTCCTTTAATATAATGTATTTGATACCTGCATGACAGGGGGAGTCGGGCTGTTGCCCCTATGTTAACTGCTGCTGCAGTTTCTTCCCCCGTCGCCGGTTCATAATATATAATATGAACCGTGTCGAAAAATGTTACAGGTTTTTTGAAATTTTTTTGAAGAGAAAACTGTTTATGGTGAATTTAGGCGAAAAACACATCGAAATGTGTTGTTATATTATTAAATTTTTTTCCGACACGGCTACTTTGACAATTATTTCATGTTAAAAATGGCATAATAGGTGTATAGAGAAAAAACAGTTAACGCCAATTCAACATTTTGAAGTTCCAGCAACCGCTAATGTTAATTGTTAATTGTTATCTGTTAATTGTAGAGAGGGGCTTGGTTGAACGGTGATAAGTTCGGAGAAATTCACAAAACAGTCAGTCAGGGTTATTGAGAACGGGATTAAATTAGCGTCGGAGCTTGGGCATACTTATGTAGGCAGCGAGCACATTTTGCTTGCGATTTCAGGAGACAAGGAAAGTTATGTTGCCGACCTCCTAGGTAAGGCGGGCATGTATTACGCAAAAATTTACGATGAGATAGTGAAGACAGTCGGTCGGGGCGTTCCGTCACGTCTCAATCAGCGTTGTTTTACGACGGCTTTGAAAAAGCTTCTGGATATTTCATGTGAAGTCGCAACAGCCGACAATAAGAAACAGACCGCACCCGAACATATTCTTATAAGCATTCTGAAAGACAGTTCGTGCAGCGGAAGCCTTATTCTCAAAAAGGCGGGAGCGGATATTCATGCGATTGCGGTAGGTCTTGAAGAAGCCTGTTCGCTTGATATTCGTGATGAGATTGTGACTTCCTCCCAGCCCCGTCCCGCACAGTTGCCTAACCTGTACAAGTACGGAAAGAATATAACGGAGGCAGGGATACTGAAAAAATGCGACCCGCTTATAGGACGCGACAACGAGGTGGAGCGTGTCTTACAGATACTTTCACGGAGAACAAAGAATAATCCGTGCATTATTGGTGAGGCGGGCGTGGGCAAGACTGCGATTGTAGAGGGCGTTGCAAAACTTTTTTTACGCAATAATGTTCCCGAGGTTTTGAAAAATAAGTATATCTTCTCGCTTGATTTTACGTCGCTGCTCTCTGGGGCAAAGTATCGCGGAGACTTTGAGGAGAGGATTAAGGCGTGTATTGACGAGGCCGTTTCGGCGGGGAACATCATTCTGTTCATAGATGAAATCCATACGATTGTCGGGGCGGGAGCTGCCGAGGGGGCGATAGATGCGGCGAATATTATGAAGCCGCAGCTTGCGAGGGGTGAACTGCAGGTAATCGGCGCAACGACTTTCGAGGAATACCGCAAAACAATAGAAAAGGATTCTGCTCTTGAAAGACGTTTCCAGCCTGTTTCTGTTTATGAACCGTCCGAGGAGGACTGTGTTACGATAATCAGCGGTATAAAGCAAAGTTATGAAAAATTTCATAATGTAATTATTCCTCAGGATATAATAGATTTGTCCGTCAAAATGTCGGTAAGATATGTTAACGACCGTTTTTTGCCTGATAAGGCGATTGATATACTTGATGAGGCGTGTGCAAGGACGAAAATCCGTGCGGCTGCGAGGTTAAAAAAAGAAATGTTTACTCGGGTCGGTGCGGATGACGTAATGCAAGTAATTTCGTTGAGAACAGGCATTAAGATGAATAAGATTACAACGGAGGAAACGGAGAAGCTTAACAGCCTTGAGACTGAACTCTCCGAGCGTGTTATCGGGCATGACTATGCCGTTTCAAAGCTGTCGAAGGCGATTTACAGGGCAAAGGCAGGATTCCGTGACAGCAACAGACCGCTCTGTTCGTTCCTTTTTGCAGGACCGACAGGCGTCGGAAAAACGGAGCTTGCGAAGGGGCTTGCCGAAATCATGTTTGGCGACGCAGACAATATGATACGTATAGATATGTCAGAATATATGGAGAAACATTCCGTCTCCAAGCTAATCGGAGCGCCCCCAGGGTATACGGGATATGACGAGAAGGGAAGCGTCTGTGAAAAAATCCGCCGTAATCCGTATTCGCTTGTACTTTTCGACGAGATTGAAAAGGCACATGGCGACGTTATGAATGTTCTCCTGCAAATTCTCGATGAGGGCGTTTTAACAGACAGCACTATGCGGAAAATAAGTTTCAAAAACTGCCTGATAATTATGACTACAAATGCAGGGTCTAATGCGATGAAAAGCAAGGCATCACTGGGCTTTAATCATGACAGCGACAAGGCGAACGAGGAGCGTGTTTTGAAAGCCGTCACCGATGAGTTCAGTCCTGAGTTTATCAACAGGATTGATGACGTCATAACATTCTCGGCTTTGGAACATGACGATTTGCTTAAAATCAGCTATAAGTTCTTAGACAAGCTACGAGTACGGCTTGAAGAAATCGGCATAGAAATCGGTTTTTCAGAGGAGGTTGCCGATAAAGTTGCAAGGGCGGGCAACACCTGCCGTTATGGTGCGAGACCGATTAAGCGGCGGGTTATTGAGCTCATTGAAAATGAACTGGCGGAAAAAATCATCAATAAGGAGATTGTCTGCGGTGATAAGGTTTGGGTGGACTGTGCGGAGGAGCGAATAAAGTTTAATGTACAGGTAGCGGTGAATCAGTAATCCCATAAATTGGATTATCAAGATATTTGGGAACTATTCAGTTGTTTTAATGATTTTCGTTGTTTTGCACAAAAATCGGGAAGGGGTTTCGGGAACAGAGTCCCCGAGAAGCGGGGCTACTGCCCCGCAACCCCGTATTTTCGGTGTCGGTTGCAGTTGATAAAAAATATTTTTTGTGCATTATGCAATATACTGAATAGTTACGATATTTGAAACCCCTTGCAAAAATTCACGAAATATGTTATACTAAACATGATTGTGAATTTGTAAGCAATGCCGTCAACTTAAGATTTTTCTTGTTTCTTCCGCCGCCGAAGGCGGCGGAAGAAACAACGTAGAAGAGAGCTTCCGGCGGTCAAGGGGTGAAGCCCCTTGAAACTCCATATATGCTCTAAATTGACGGCATTGAATTTGTAAGGGGTTAACGTATGGATACTATATTATCAATCATAGGCATTGTCAATATTATATTGCTGGTAATAGCAATTATTCTTTTTTCAAAAGGAAAGGAAAAGTCAGACCTCGGTGAGATTACCGCTTTATTGAAACGGAGCACGGACGAACAGCGTGACGCTGCGGCGAATCAAATTGCTTCCGCAACAACGGAGCAGTTCAAGCGTTTCGGTATGATACAGGACGGTGTTCAATCGACGCTGAGTCTTAACCGTGAGGAAATAAACAGGCAACTGCGGGACTTCCAGACGCAAATAGATTCCCGCCTTGAAGCAATCCAAAAAAGCAGTACGGAAACAGGCGAAAAAATCAGTGCGAGCGTTACAAAGATGTTGCAGGAGAGCCGTGCTGAAGCACAGAGCCAGATTAAGGAACTTACCGAAAAGCTTGAAAGAAGTCTTGCCAATATGCAACGCAGTAATGCCGACAATAACGAGAAAGTTACATTTACTCTGGAAAGCAAGCTGAAATCTTTACAGGACAGCAATAACGAACGCCTTGAAAAGATGCAGGGGATAGTTGATGAGAAACTGCAAAAAACTTTGGAAACACGCCTCACGCAGTCGTTTGAGCTTGTGAGCAAACAGCTTGAGAGCGTCGGACAAGGCTTAGGCGAAATGAAAGCGCTTGCCGCCGATACAAAGAGCCTGAAAAATGCGCTTACAAATGTTAAAGAACGGGGTACATACGGTGAGGTTCGGCTAGAGAAGCTGCTGTCGGATATTTTAACTCCGAGCCAATACGATATGCAGTATGCAGTCAAACCGAATTCGCAGGAGCGTGTAGACTTTGTAATAAAACTGCCAGGAAACGGCGATGAGCCGCTCCTGTTGCCTATTGACAGCAAATTCCCTATTGAGGATTATAACCGCTTGTTGAACGCCGAGGACAAAGACGGAATTGAGGACGCTAAAAAATCGCTTGCGGCGAGAATCCGTATGTTTGCGAAAGATATTCATGACAAATATATAATACCGCCGCAGACTACCGACTTTGCTTTAATGTTCCTCCCGACAGAGGGGCTCTATGCCGAGGTTATACAGAACACCGCACTTTTTGAAGAATTACGCATTAAGTATAAAGTTACGCCTGTCGGGCCCTCAACTCTTTCGGCGTGTTTAGGCGCTCTGCAAATGGGATTTAAGACGCTTGCTATTGAAAAGCGGTCGAAAGAAGTCTGGGATACTTTGAGTGCGGTTAAAAAAGAGTTTTCTTTGTTTGGAACAGTGTTGACAAAGGCGCGTGATAAAATTCGGCAAGCGGATGATGATATAGAAAAGCTTGTCGGAACAAGAACAAGAGCGATTAACAGGGCGTTGAAAACCGTTGTGGAACAGGATACGGCTGGTGATTTACTCTTGTCCGACATGGCGGAATGTGATGATTAGCAACAACTCCCAAGTTAACGGCAGCGGATAAATAATTTCTCAAAAATTTTGTAACTATTCAGTATATAGCATAATGCACAAAAAAACAGTTATTTACAACCGCAATCGGAAACGAAAAAGGGGGTTGCGGGGCGAAACCCCGCTTTTCGGGGACTCCGTTCCCGAACCCCTCTCCGATTTTTTGTGCAAAACAACGAAAAACATCAAAACAACTGAATAGTTACAAAATTTTAATCAAAAACATCACCTTTATCACACAATATACACTTTCATGGGTTATCATTATAGTATGGTAACCCAAATCCGTTTTTAGGAGGAATATAAAATGACTAAGATGTTAATTGTTGATGACGAAATGAATATACGCAAGGTCGTACGTGAGTATGCTGAATTTGAGGGCTATGACGTAACGGAGGCGGAGAACGGTATGGACGCCGTTAACATTTGCCGTGAAGAGAATTTTGACATTATTATAATGGACGTTATGATGCCCCGTCTCGACGGTTTTTCGGCATGCAAGGAAATAAACAGGGAACGTAACATCCCTGTAATCATGCTGTCGGCTCGCGGAGAAGAGTATGACAAACTTCACGGCTTTGAAATCGGCGTCGACGACTATGTTGTAAAGCCGTTTTCACCGAAAGAACTTATGGCAAGAGTTAAAGCTGTTCTAAACCGCAGAAATTCTTCGGGCGCCGATATTAAGATTCAGGAATATGAAGGGCTGAAAATTGACATGGCAGGAAGGGAAGTCTATGTCAACGGTACGAAAGCGTCAATGACGCCTAAGGAATATGACCTTCTGTTTTTTCTTCTCAAGAATAGAAACATTGCGCTTTCAAGAGACAGACTTCTTGAAGAAGTCTGGGGATACGATTTTTTCGGTGATGACCGAACCGTTGATACCCATATAAAAATGCTTCGCAACAGCCTCGGGGAGTACCGTAAATTTATCGTAACCCTCAGAGGAATGGGGTATAAATTTGAAGCTTAGAAATTCCCGCAGCCGTCTTTCGCTGCGTCTGAAAATATGGCTTTATTTTATAGCTTTTGCGTTTATTGTCATTGTCTTACTTTGGTTTTTTCAGGTTTTCTTTCTTGAAAATTTCTATGAAAAAATGAAAGTCAATGACGTTAGGGAAATTGCTCAGAAAATGGCAGATGATTTTGAGTATTACGGTTACAGGGAGTATAAGGAAAACATAGCCGAAATTGCCCGTGAGAACGAGCTTTGTGTTGATGTGCTGAATAAGAACGGACAAAGCATACACAGCATAGATATAATGCACGGGTGCCTCATTCACGGCCCTTACAATATTGTGTTCGACTATATTCCGACACTTCAGCAGTCGGAAACAGGGGAAATTTGCTATATAGCCGAGGGTGATAACAAACTTCTCATTTATGCCCGTGTTTTAGGGAAGTCTGCCAGTCCTGACGGCTATCTTTTTCTCAGCGCCAGACTTGCGCCTGTTTCGGCAACGATTTCGATTATAAAAAGGCAGCTTCTTATAATAGTTATAATTCTGATTTTTGTTGCCTTTTGGGTTTCGTTATATGTATCGGAAAAAATTGCCGAGCCTATTATTAAATTTACAGAGTCGGCGAGCAGTCTTGCAGAGGGTGATTATACGGCGGAATTCGTAGGCGTGGGCTATGCGGAGGCGGGGCTTCTTGCGGACACGCTCAATTACGCACGTAAGGAGATTTCAAAAGTTGATACGCTTCAGCGTGACCTGATTGCGAATGTTTCGCACGACCTAAGAACGCCGTTGACTATGATTAAAGCATATGCCGAAATGATACGGGACCTGTCTGGGAACAATCCTGCGAAGAGAACGGAACATTTGGGGGTTATTGTTGATGAAACAGACCGCCTCGCATCTCTTGTTAACGATATACTTGACCTGACAAAGCTTGAGAACGGCGGATTGGGGCTTACGTTGTCTACGTTCGGAATAAGCGGAAGACTGTCGGAGATTATTGACCGTTATAACGGCATTTCCGGTAAAATGGACTATCATATCAGCTTTGAACCTGATGAAGAGCGTGAAGTAACCTGCGATATGGGTAAGATTGAACAGGTACTTTATAATTTGATTAACAATGCTATAAACTATACGGGTGACGATAAGCGCGTTTATGTCAGACAGGTTAACCTGAATGACGGTGTGAGGATTGAGGTTAGGGATACGGGCGAAGGAATTGACGAGAACAATATCAAACTGATTTTCGACAAGTATTACCGCTCCGAAAATCATAAAAGAGAAACGGTTGGAACGGGCCTGGGTCTTTCAATTGTTAAGGCAATCCTGAAACTTCATAATTATGAGTACGGCGTCCAAAGCACAATAGGCGAGGGTTCAACCTTTTGGTTTAAGATAAGCCTTAATCCGTAGAGTTCATTTTATAAAATGGCAGAAAAAAGGCTTAAATACGATGCTTTGGAGTTGTTTTTTGCTCTTGATTTTTACACCTAGAGGGTGAAAAAGAAAATAATAGGGGTTCGGGGACGAAGTCCCCGAGAAGCGAGGCTCCGCCTCGCAACTCCTCCCTCCTTATTCTTCGTCAAGAACTTTAAACTTCACGGATTCAGGATAAGTTTATGACAGGAAAATCCTTTAAGAAAATGAACAACAGAGCGGCTGTCTGCTCCGTTGTTCATTTTTTATATACATTAATTCACTGTTTGTAAATAGAAACGTAAGAACATATGGTAGAATATAAGTCTAAATATATGTTATTATATATATAGGAGAAGCGTTTTGACGGGTAATATAGGTTTTGAAGCGAGGTAACGGGCGGAATACTGTCTGTAAAAAAGACGGATACCTGTATATTATATGAATTATAATCCGTTACGCATTTTCTCCTTTTAGATAAATTAACACAGAAAGATAGGGCGCGGGCAAGAAGTCCGTGCCTTATCAATTTAAGTAACGATTCAGTTGTTTTAATGATTTTCGCTGTTTTGCACAAAAATCGGGAAGGGGTTTCGGGGAGAGAGTCCCCGAAAAGCGGGGCTACCGCCCCCGAACCCCTTTATTTTCTTCTTCACCCTCTAGGTGTAAAAAGTCAGGAGCAAAAAACAACTCTAAAACATCGTATATAAGCTGTTTTTCTGTCCCCTAATAAAACGGACTCTACGGATTGAGGTTTAATTGACTATATATACTACTGTGCAAAATTGCTAGAATAATCGCTTCTGTGGGGACAATTTGTGAGTTGCTATTTGCATCAGAATATGGTATAATTAAGAGTGGACAGTTTGTATTGTTAAACGGCGCAACGTCTCATCTTACGCCGGTCTCGGTCTGAAACGTATTCTGATAGCCATACACAAATAATATGCCGGGATGCAAAGCGCAAACCATGCCGAGGTGTAGGTTAAACAAACCTGTCCCATAAAATTCAAAGGCATTCCTGAATAGTCCCAAACACCCCAATGCAAAGTTCTGTTAACTACAATTCCGACTGCAAATTCGATTGACGTAATAATAACCGCACCGATAAAACAGCTTTTAATCAGCGTCATAGCGGCTGTTTTATTGATTTCATACAGTAAACACAGTACAAGACCGCCTGTGACAGCCATAGTCCAGTGTGTATATCCTCTGGCGGCTATTTCTACCAAGCTGTAGATGAAATAGCCCATCAGGAAAGAGAAAGTTTTCTCTGCAATTTTCATGTTCAACATTCCTTTCGATAAATTTGAATGTAACATAAGTATAGACAGCAAATAACAGAATATACTATATTAAATTAGAATGGAGAAATTTTATGAGAAAGAACGGAATTCTATTGCACATTTCCAGTTTGCCGTCGAATTACGGTATAGGAAAACTAGGTAATTCGGCATATGACTTTGTGCGTTTTCTGAATGCAGGCAAGGTCACATATTGGCAGATTCTCCCGATTTCTCCAACAAGTTACGGCGACTCTCCGTATCAGTCTTTCTCGGTTAACGCGGGGAACCCTTATTTCATCGACTTTGAACTCCTAGAAGAGGACGGTCTCCTTGACTGGGACGAATACGGTTATGCAGAATGGGAAGAAAATCCGCGGCGAGTTAACTACAGCATGATTTATAAAGAAATATTTGACGTTCTCAGAATTGCTTTTGAGCGTTTTAAAAAGTTGGGCAACGTAAAAAAAGCCGATTACAGAAAGTTTGTAGCGGCTCAAAAATCTTGGCTTAACGAGTATGCTTTTTTTATGGCACTCAAATTTAAAAACGGCGGAAAAGCATGGTATGAGTGGGAAAAACCGCTTGCTATGCGAGATACTGCCGCTATTGCGGCGTCAAAAAAAGAACTTGAGGACGAGATTGAATTTTTTAAATTCTTACAGTATAAGTTTTTTGAACAGTGGTATAAGCTAAAGGCATTCGCCAACAGTCAGGGAGTCAAAATTATAGGTGATATTCCAATCTATGCCGCTTATGACAGCGTTGAAGCATGGGCAAATCCTAAACTTTTTGCATTTGATAAAGACAAAAAACCTATAGCTGTTGCAGGGTGCCCGCCTGACGGCTATTCTCCTACAGGACAGCTTTGGGGGAATCCCGTTTATGACTGGGCTTATCACAGGAAAACAGGCTATAGCTGGTGGGTTAACCGCATTAAGTTTGCAACAGAGGTTTATGACGTCGTAAGAATTGACCATTTCAGAGGATTTGAAAGCTTTTATGCAATCCCGTTCGGTGCGGAAACGGCCGAGGCTGGAGAATGGCGAAAAGGTCCTAACGCCGAACTGTTCAAGGTTGCCGAGGAGAAACTCGGGAAGCTGAATATAATTGCGGAGGATTTAGGTTTCTTAACTCCTGAAGTCAGTCAAATGCTTGAGGAAGTCGGTTATCCGGGAATGAAAGTCCTTCAGTTTGCTTTTGATAAAGGCAAGAACGGTTATCTTCCTCACAATTATTCCACAACAAACAGTTTTGTATATACAGGTACCCATGACAATGAGACGTTGCAGGGCTGGGCTTCGGGCATGTCAAAAAAGTCATTGAAATTTGCTAAAGAATACCTCGGTGTTAAAAAACGCCGTGAACTTGCCGACGCGGTAATAAGGCAGGCATGGGCGAGCGTCGGTATAACGGCTATTGCCCAAATGCAGGATTTTCTTGACTGCACGGCTGATGACAGAATGAATACGCCCTCTACTTTGGGCTGTAACTGGCAGTATAGGACGGTTGCGTCGGACTTTACTCCAAAACTTGTTAAAAAAATCAGAAATTTAAATAGAATTTATAACCGCATCGGAGGAAAAGATGAATCAACAGATTAAATCAGCATTTCTCATGAAATTGGGAACGGACCCTCTTAAATCAACACCTCAGGAAATTCACAATGCTCTCGGACAGGCCGTAATGGAACTTTTGAACAGCGACTGGGAAGAAAGCACCGACGCGCGTTTATCAAGACGTCAGGCCTGTTATTTTTCGATGGAATTTCTCGTGGGCAGGGCGGTTTTCAATAATCTTCTCTGCTTGGGAATTTATGACGAGGTCGCCGATATTTTTGCCGAACTCGGTCTGTCTCTTTCGGATTTGGAAGAGATAGAAGACGCCGCACTCGGCAACGGCGGATTGGGACGCCTTGCGGCGTGCTTTCTTGACAGTGCCGCAACGCATAAAATTCCTCTCACAGGCTATGGAATCCGATATAAATACGGCTTATTCAAACAGTCAATTGTCGACGGCTTTCAAAAGGAAGAGGCCGACAACTGGTCAAAGTACGGTGACTGTTGGTCTAAGCGTTGCAGCGCCGATACGGTAGAAATAGTTTTTGCGAATCAAACGGTTCTTGCTGTTCCTTATGATATGCCTATTATCGGTTACAAAACGGATAATATCGGTACGCTTAGATTATGGCAGTCCAAATCGCTCAATGCATTTGATTTTGAAACTTTTAACAATCAGGAATATCTTAAAGCCTCGCAGGAAAAAATCTTCGCCGAGGATATTTCAAGAGTGCTGTATCCCAATGACGATACCGACGAAGGCAAGAAACTCCGTCTTAAACAGCAGTATTTCTTCTGCTGCGCTTCTTTGACGGACATCATCAAGAAACATAAGGCGCGGTACGGTACGCTTGATAACTTTGCGGATATGGTGACGGTTCAGCTAAACGATACACATCCTGTTATTTCAATTCCCGAACTTATCCGTCAGCTTATGGATAATGAGGGCTTCAGCTATAACGACGCTTTTGCAGTTGCGGGAAAAGTTTTCAACTATACAAACCACACGGTTATGCCTGAGGCACTTGAAAAATGGAGTTGCAGCCTTATTGAGGAGATACTTCCGAGAGTTTACGGCGTAATTATTATGATTAGCGAGTCGTTCATATCAGATATGTATCTCAGGGGACTGCCGTCCGATAAAGTGAATGAAATGCGTATTATTCAGAACGGCATGGTGCATATGGCGCATCTCGCCGTGTATTGCTGCTCATATACCAACGGCGTTGCAAGGCTTCATACAGAAATTCTTAAAGATACAGTCCTTGCCGACTGGTATAAAATTTATCCTGAGCGTTTTCAAAATAAAACAAACGGCATCACTCAAAGACGCTGGCTGGCACTTTGCAACAGAGAACTGTCGGCGTTTATAACGGAACTTCTCGGCAATGACGGTTGGCTCACCGAACTTTCAAATCTTAAAGAACTTGAAAAGTTTGCCGATGACGACAGTGTTCTCGAACGCTTTATGGCAATAAAATCCGAGAAGAAAAAACAGTTGTCCGAATTTATTTTATCCCGTGAAAAGGTTGAAATCCCCGATGATTTTATATATGACATTCAGATTAAGCGTCTTCATGAATACAAAAGACAGCTTCTCAATGCGTTTTCCATTCTGTATATTTATTACGGCATTAAAGACGGCTCAATCACGAATTTCAAGCCAACGGCGTTCATATTCGGTGCAAAATCTGCCCCGGGATACAGACGTGCAAAAGCGATTATTAAGTATATCAATGAGATTGCCAAAATTATAGCTGCCGATGACAGCGTCAGCAGTTTAATCAAAGTTATGTTTGTCAGCAATTACAATGTTTCGTATGCCGAAAAGCTTGTTGCGGCTGCGGACATTTCTGAGCAGATTTCTACTGCGGGAACGGAAGCGTCAGGAACGGGCAACATGAAACTAATGCTTAACGGTGCCGTTACACTGGGCACGCTTGACGGGGCGAATGTCGAAATAGTCGAAGAGGCGGGCGAGGAAAACAACTATATCTTTGGTGCCAAGGTTGAGGAACTTAACGAAATTATGGCTAAAAAGAAAGTAACATCCGACAGCGGCAAAACCTATTACGACAGCCGTAAAATATTTGCGGAGAATGAAAAAATTCGCCGCGTTGTATCATCGCTGATTGACGGCACCGTTTCGGATGGCGGTTCAGGTGATTTCAGAGAGCTGTATTATGCGTTGCTTGACGGCGCAAGCTGGCATATTCCCGACAATTACTACCTATTGGGAGACCTTGAAAGTTATGTTGCGGCAAAACTCAAAGTTGTTTCGGATTACGGCGACCGCCTTGGATTTGCACGTAAACAGTGGCTGAATATGTGCAATGCGGGCAAGTTCAGTTCGGACAGAACGGTTAAGGATTATGCCGAGAATATCTGGAAGGTGATATGAGTATGCACAATTTCATTGATTTCATTAATACCCACGCGGAAGACCCGCCTGTCCTCGTGTTGAAAACGACCGCAATGATGATGATTATCGTTATTGTGGGCGTGTTTTGCAAGAAAACGAAACTGATTTCCGACGACGGCAACCGGCAAATGTCAAAGCTTGTGCTTTCGGTTATTAATCCGGCGGTGCTTTTAATGTCATATCAGCGTGAATATAATGCAACTATGGCGAGAAATTTGCTGTCGGCTTTCGGTCTCGCATTCGTGGCTTTTGTTATAACAATTGCCACGGCATACATAGCTATCCCCGCAAAAGAAGGGCGTGACGAATCGGTCGAACGGCTTTCGGTAATCTATGCGAACTGCGGTTTTATGGGAATTCCTCTTGTTAACTCGCTGTTCGGGTCGGAGGGCGTCTTCTATCTTGCGGCATATCTGACCATATTCCATATACTCATGCGTTCGCACGGGATTTTCCTTATTTCGGGAGATAAAAAATCACTGAGTGCAAAGCATATCCTCACTTCGCCTGTTATCATTTCAATTGCGATAGGCGTAACGCTTTATTTTACAAGAATAACGCTTCCTTCAATTATGAGCGACGCATTCAACTCTGTAAAAAGCATGAATACGCCTCTTGCGATGATAGTTGCGGGAATTATGGTTGCTGATACAAATGTTTTGAGACTTCTGAAAAAGCCTAGGATGTATTATTTATCGTTCCTGAAACTGATCTTGATACCAGGAATTGTAACGGTTGCCGTTTCGTTTTTGCACGTAACCGATATAGTCAGCCTTGCGGTAATTATCGCAACATCTGCTCCGACTGCGGGGACGTGTACGCTGCAATGTATCAGATACAGAAGAAACGGTCTTTACTCATCTGAAATTTTTGCATTCGCAACGGTCTTTTCAATGATTACAATGCCTTTGATGGTTAAGTTCTATTTCCTGTTGAAGTAGCGAAACGCTCCCCTGCTGTTTAGCGGAGGGGCGTTTGTGTGAATTGAACAAGAGCTGCGTGAAATTATTAAAATGTCTATTGACATTCGCGAAAAAGCGTGATATGAGTATATTTAACTTTTAGAGGAGGAGAGCACTGTCAGTATGTGTTTTACGCTCACGTCTTTGCTAAAAAATCAATTCGAACCGAACGTTTTTTGTGCAAAAATACGCTTTCGGAAATTTTTTTCAAAAACCCTTGACAAATACAGAATAATGTTATATAATAATAGCATAAACCGTTGAAGCGGAGATAAAAACAGTTGCTGGCTTTACAGAGATTCGGGGGTGCTGAGAACCCGAAATGAAACGAGCTGTTAGGAGTTGCATTTATTTAGCGGCAATTCCTTGAAATGGACCGCAGAGGGCATGATGAACAGCGTACATTTTACGGTACGGTCAGTATCCCATGACGTGTTGGCTTACGTTAGTAGCCGGGAATATGTCAGTATTCCGCAAAGGGTATCCGTCGCTGACTTTGTGAGCGTAGGATAAATCAAGGTGGCACCGCGTAAAACATTTAGCATGTAGTAATTGGCAATTAACGGTTAACGGTTTGGTTCAGTCGAATCGGTTTCTGTTAAAGGCAAATATTAACTGTTAACTGTCTTTCGTCCTTGGTAAGATATTTATTTGTCTTGTCAGGGAAAGTGCGTAAATTATACGTTATTTAACCTTTCAAGATATTTTGGGAGGTTTTTTTATGTTCAAAATTATAACAAAAATCGAAGACATTCAAGCCGCAGCACAGTCGGGTCTTTACAACACATATCCCGTTGCAGCCGAAATTTTCTCGGATATGTATACGCCTATTCAAATCATGGCGAGACTCAAAAACAAGAGCCGTCACTGCTTCATGCTGGAAAGTGTTGACAACACAAAAAAATGGGGCAGGTATACGTTCTTAGGTTATGACCCTTCAATGGAAATTACGTGCATCGAGGGCAATATTAAGATACGGAACGGCGGCGTTAAGAGTTATGAGAACGCTAATCCGCGTGAATATATTGCTCGGATTCTCGAAGAAAACAGAAGCCCTCAATGCGAGGGATTGCCGACTTTTACAGGCGGACTTGTCGGATACTTTTCCTACGATTACATCAAGTACAGCGAGCCCTCGCTTAATCTTGACGCTGAGGACAGCGAGCATTTCAATGACGTCGACCTTATGCTTTTTGAAAAGGTAATTGCTTTCGACAATGATTTGCAGAAAATAGTGCTGATTAACAATATAAGACTTGACGGTATTGAGGACAATTTCAGTCTTGCCTGTGAAGAACTCAGAAAGACTGCCGAACTGATTACCGACGGCGAGTATTTTAAAAATCAGCCGCTGCAGTTTAAGTCTGACATTAAGCCGTTATTCAGTGAGGCGGAGTATTGCGGCATGGTTGAAAAGGCTAAGAAATACATTTATGAAGGAGATATTTTCCAGGTTGTGCTTTCTAACCGCTTGGAAGCCGAAGTTGAAGGCAGCCTGTTCGATACTTACCGAATTTTAAGGACAGAGAACCCCTCGCCGTATATGTTCTATTTCTCCAGTGACGATGTGGAAATTGCAGGGGCTTCTCCCGAGACTCTGGTGCGTCTTGACAACGGTACGCTTCATACGTATCCTCTTGCGGGAACACGTCCCCGCGGTAGGACGGAACACGAGGATTTGCAGCTTAAATACGACCTTTTGAGTGATGAGAAAGAACTTTCGGAACATAATATGCTTGTAGATTTAGGCAGAAACGATATAGGCAGGATTAGCAAATTCGGAACTGTTGAAGTTGAAAAATACATGGAAATCCAATACTTCTCAAAGGTAATGCATATCGGTTCGTCTGTTTGCGGTCAAATTGCCGAAAACAAAACAGCACTTGACGCTATCGACGCCATCCTCCCCGCAGGCACTCTCTCGGGCGCGCCTAAACTCAGAGCCTGCGAGATAATCAACGAACTTGAAAATAACAAACGCGGCATTTACGGCGGGGCAATCGGGTATCTTGATTTTTCGGGCAATATGGACGTTTGTATCGCAATCAGGCTTGCTGTCAAAAAGAACGGAAAACTGTTTATAAGAAGCGGTGCGGGTATCGTTGCGGACAGCCAGCCGTTCAAAGAACATCAGGAATGCGTAAACAAGGCACTGGCAGTTGTTGAAGCTGCCAAAACGGCTATAGGAGGTATAAACCTATGATTTTACTAATAGATAATTTCGATAGCTTTTCGTATAATCTGTATCAGCTTATCGGCAAGCTTAACCCTGACATCAGGGTAATCAGAAACAACGAAATGACCGCAGAAGAGATTGAACAGCTTAATCCGTCGCATATAATCATTTCGCCGGGTCCCGGGAAACCGTCGGAATCGGGAGAGTGCATCAATGTTATCCGCATACTCGGAAGCAAGGGCATTCCTGTGCTGGGAGTATGTTTGGGGCATCAGGCTATTGTCGAAGCATTCGGCGGCGTTGTTTCTTATGCAAAACGGCTCGTACACGGAAAGGCTGAAATGCTGACCGTTAACGACAGCCATCCGATGTTCAAAGGCACGGGAAAAGTCATAAAGGCAGCGAGGTATCATTCGCTGTCGGCAGTTCGCGAGACGGTTCCCGAATGTCTTGAAATTACGGCTAATTCCGAAGACGGCGAGATTATGGCGGTTGCACATAGGGAATACAAAGTATGGGGCGTTCAGTTCCATCCCGAATCAATCTTGACGCCGCAAGGTGAGGCAATCGTAAAAAATTTCTTAGAAGAGAATAATATAGACGCTGCGTGAAGACTTGCTTTCTTTTTGCGAAAAAAGAAAGTAAGCAAAGAAAAACGAATGTTGGTAACTATTCAGTAGGTTGATGTTTTTCGTTGTTTTATACAAAAAAGGGAGGGGTTCGGGGACGGAGTCCCCGAAAAGCGGTGCTTCGCCCCGCGCCCCCCCATATTTTCGTTGCCGATTACGGTTGCTGCAAATTGTTTTTTTGTGTATTATGCTATGACTGAATAATTACGAATTTTGTATATACCGAAACTTTTTTATAGGAGGTTAATATAAATGCTGCGTGAAGAAATAATGTACCTAATGGCGGGAAAAGATTTAAGCGAAGAAATGACTATGCAAGCGTTTGACAAGATTATGGGCGGAGAAGTTAACGACGTACAGCTCAGCGCATTCCTCACGGCTATTTCAATCAAGGGTGAGAGCGTTGAAGAGATTACTGCGGCAGCTAAGATAATGCGGAAATATTGCGAAAAACTTAACCATACGCAGGACAGCCTTGATATAGTCGGAACGGGCGGAGACAAGTCGAACAGTTTCAATATTTCGACAACTTCTTCAATCGTTCTCAGTGCGGCGGGAATTCCCGTCACTAAGCACGGAAACAGGGCTGCGACAAGTAAATGCGGCTCGGCTGACGTTCTCGAGGCGTTGGGTATAAACATTGACTGCACTCCCGAGAAGAGTGCAGAACTGCTCAATAAAACAGGCTTTTGTTTCCTCTTTGCAAACAAGTACCACACGGCTATGCGTTATGTCGGCCCCGTAAGGAGGCAGATAGGCATAAAGACGATTTTTAATCTGATTGGTCCTTTGTCCAACCCTGCTTCCCCGACATATCAGCTCATGGGCGTTTTTGACGAAATGTGGCTTGAACCGCTTGCACAGGTTCTTATTAATGTAGGGCTGAAAAATGTTGCTGTTGTATACGGCCGTGACGGACTTGACGAGGTTTCACTCAGCGGCGAGACTGCGGTATGTGAAATAATCGGCGGTAAGATGAGCAAGTATGTAATCACGCCTGAGCAGTTTGGTTTTGAGCGTTGTACAAAGGCTGATTTACTCGGCGGAACGGCGGAGGAGAATGCCGAGATTGCCATGAGCATTTTCAAAGGTGAAAAGGGTCACAGACGAAACGTCGTCGTTCTCAACTGCATGATGGCATATCATGTAGTCCGCCCTGAACTGCCGTTTGACGAGGTTAGGCGGATTATAGAGGACACAATTGACAGCGGAAAGTCACTTGCAAAAATCGAAGAGTTAAGGGGTGTGGCATGATTTTAGATAAAATTGTTGAAGCAACAAAAATCCGTGTTGAGAAGTCTATGGAGGCAGTGTCTTTTGAAACGCTCTATTCCAGAGCCCTTTGTTCTGGGTATCTCAATCACCGTTTTGAAAAAGCGTTGCGAAAAGACGGACTTTCGTTCATTTGTGAAGTAAAGAAAGGCTCTCCGTCTAAGGGGATTATCTCCGAAGACTTCCCATATATGGATATTGCTAAGAATTATGAGCAGTGCGGGGCGGACTGCATTTCCGTTTTGACTGAACCCGATTTTTTCAAGGGTGATAACCGCTACTTGTCGGAGATTTCGAAAACAGTTACTACTCCCCTGTTGCGTAAGGATTTTATTATAGATGAATACCAGATTTATGAGGCGAAAAATCTAGGAGCTTCCGCAATTCTCCTTATCTGTGCAATCCTTACGCAGGAACAGCTTAATGAGTATTACATGAGTGCAATCAACCACGGAATGTCGGTTCTTGTTGAGACTCACAACGAGCGTGAAGTTGAAATGGCGCTTGAATGCGGCGCAGAGATTATCGGCGTTAATAACCGTGACCTGAATGATTTCAGCGTTGATTTGCGTACCAGCGAGCGTTTGAGAAAATATGTGCCCGAAGATAAGGTCTTTGTATCGGAGAGCGGAATTTCCACTCCTGAGGATATAAAGCGCGTACGTGAATACGGAGCGGACGCCGTCCTGATTGGCGAGGCGTTCATGAGGGCGGAAAATATCGGCGAGATGATGGAGAGGCTGCGCAGGTAATGAAGATAAAAATTTGCGGCATTATGCGGCATGAAGACATTGATATTGTCAATGGAGCTTTGCCAGATTATATCGGCTTCATTTTCTATGACAGGTCGAAGCGTTATATCAATCCTATAAAGGCCGTAGAGCTAAAAAAACGCCTTGACAGGCGTATAATGGCTGTAGGAGTTTTTGTAAACGTCGCCGTTGATTTTATTGTTGAAACGGTGCATAATAATACCGTTGACATTGTTCAACTCCACGGCGACGAGGATGCGGAATATATCGCAAAGCTGCGTGCCGAGGTTAAAGAGACAAAAATCATAAAAGCCGTTACGGTGAATACCGCCGAAGATTTGGAACATATTACCGATGTCGGTGCGGATTATTATTTGCTGGACAACGGCAAAGGCGGAACGGGCAAGGCATTCGACTGGTCGCTGTTTCCAAAGGAGTTAAGCCCAAAAGTCTTTTTGGCGGGCGGTGTTTCCTTGGAAAATATTGATACGGCGATTTCGCTGAACCCATATTGCATTGATGTGAGTTCGGGGGCGAAAACAGACGGATTTAACGACAGGGCGAAAATATTTGAACTGGTTAGGAGAGTAAGAAATGAGTAAAGGAATGTTCGGCATTCACGGCGGACAGTTCGTCCCTGAGACGCTTATGAATGAGATACATAAGCTTGAAGAGTGCTATGAATTCTATAAAAACGACAAGGCGTTCAATGATGAACTGAATGTTTTGCTGAGCGAGTATGCAGGCCGCCCGTCAAGACTGTATTATGCCGAGAAAATGACAAAGGACCTCGGCGGAGCTAAGATTTATCTGAAACGGGAAGACTTGAATCACACAGGTTCGCATAAGATAAACAATGTTCTCGGACAGGTTTATCTCGCTAAGAAAATGGGTAAAACCCGTGTTATAGCCGAAACAGGTGCGGGACAGCACGGCGTTGCAACAGCAACTGCTGCGGCTCTTCTCGGTCTTGAATGCGAGATTTTTATGGGCAAGGAGGACACTGAGAGGCAGAAACTCAATGTCTACCGTATGGAACTTCTCGGCGCGAAGGTTAATCCCGTAACATCGGGGACGATGACGCTGAAAGACGCCGTTAACGAAACGATGCGTTCATGGGTTTCAAGGGTTGACGATACGCATTATGTATTAGGCTCAGTAATGGGGCCTCATCCGTTCCCAACAGTTGTACGTGATTTTCAGGCTGTTATCAGCAAAGAAGCCCGTGAACAGATACTGGAAAAAGAGGGCAGACTGCCGTCCGCCGTTGTCGCCTGTGTAGGCGGCGGAAGCAACGCTATGGGTATGTTCTATAACTTTATAAATGATGAAAGCGTCCGCCTTATCGGATGCGAAGCGGCAGGACACGGCGTTCATACGGATAAAAATGCGGCGACTATCGCTAACGGGACGCTCGGAATTTTTCACGGCATGAAGACTTATTTCTGTCAGGACGATGAGGGTCAGATTGCTCCCGTTTACTCAATTTCGGCAGGTCTTGACTATCCCGGTATAGGGCCGGAACACGCCAACCTGCACGATACGGGAAGGGCGGAATATGTCCCGGTTACCGATGAAGAGGCCGTCGAAGCGTTTGAGTATATTGCAAGGACAGAGGGGATTATATGCGCAATTGAATCGGCTCATGCCGTTGCACACGTCCGCAAAATTGCAAAGAATTTTTCCGAAGACGAGAGTATTATCGTATGTCTTTCGGGCAGAGGAGACAAAGACTGTTCCGCTATTGCACGATACAGAGGGGTGAAAATCAATGAGTAGAATAAGCGAAGCTTTTGAAAAAAAGGCGTTTGTGGGTTTCATAACTGCTGGCGATCCATGTGTTGAAAAAACGGAGGAGTTTATAGGCAGAATGATTGACGCAGGAACGGATTTAGTTGAAATCGGTATTCCGTTTTCAGACCCGATTGCCGAAGGCCCTGTCATTCAGGGGGCTAATGTTCGGGCTTTGAATGCGGGAACTAAGCTTGAACACCTGTTTGGGCTTGTTAAAAATCTACGTAAGAAATATAATACGCCGATATGTTTTATGACGTACATTAATCCCGTTTACAGATACGGTGCTGAAAAATTCTTTTCACGCTGCAAAGAGGCAGGTGTAGACGGAATAATTATTCCCGATATGCCGTTCGAAGAAAAGGATGAAATCCAGCCGTTTGCAAATGCTCACGGTATTGAAGTTATCTCGCTGATTGCGCCGACTTCTGAAGAACGGATTAAGCTTATTGCGTCCGAAGCGCAGGGGTTTGTGTATGTGGTGTCGTCAATGGGCGTTACGGGCATACGCAGTGAATTTAATACGAACATAAAGGATATTGTAGGCGAAGTTAAGAAGCACTCAAACGTCCCCGTAGCCGTAGGTTTCGGAATTAATACTCCGCAGCAGGCAAAGGATTTCTCGCAATTTTCAGACGGAGTAATCGTCGGGAGCGGTATTGTGAGAATTGTCGAAGAACACGGTGAAAATGCTGGAGATTACATATACGGGTATGTCAAGGCGATGAAAGACGCAATGACGGAGAAATAATTCTATGTTTTCGATTATAGAATTAAGAGAATTCCTAAAGAACAAAAACTGTGATTTTGAAATTCTGGCGCATGACGAACCGATTTTATCAACTCAGGACGCTGCGAAGTATTTTGATACAGAAAAGGCGGCACCCACCTTTATAATGGATACAGACCAAGGTCTTGTTGCGTTCATTATGAGTACGAAAAGGGGAAAGATTGATTTCAATGAGCTGAAGCAAGCGTTGGGATATAAAAAACTGAAATTTGCCGATAAATCTAAGGTTGAAAAAGCGATTGGCTATAAAACAGGAAGCATCCCTTTAATCGGACATAATCTGCCTTGTGTCTTCGATAACAGTCTTTTGATTCACGATTATATTTTCGGCGGTTCAGGTGATGAGATATATACGCTGAAAATTACGCCTAAAGATGCAGTGCGTTTGAATGATGCTATATTAATATAAACCTTAATCCGTAGAGTTCGTTTTATCTTAAATCTTGTAATCTTAGGCAAAGCCTAAGATTACGCTCGCCGACTATGTCGGCGGGCGGGGGGGCGAGATCCCGCCTCTATCCCTTGGGTTCGGGGGCGAAGTCTCCGAGAAGCGAGGCTTCGCCTCGCAACTCCTCCCTCCTTATTCTTCGTCAAGAACTTTAAACTTCACGGATTCAGGATAAAAACATATCAGAGTTCTCTTGCTTTTCTTTTTCTGTATTCAGAAGGGGAGCAAGAGAACTGTTTTTTAAAGGTCTCGGCAAAATAACTTGTGCCGTTGAAGCCGACGGAGAGCGCAATTTCTGTAATCGGCGCAACTGTTTTTTCAAGCAGCGTCAAGCCCTTTCCGATTCTGTACGAAGTCAGATACCCGATAGGCGACTGGTGCATATAGTCTTTGAAAATATCACAGCAGCGACTCTGGCACACGTTACCGGCTTTTGCAATATCGGCAAGAGTTATTTTTTCACCGTAGCGGCTATGTACGAAGCTTATCATATCTTTTAACGTATTAAGTCTGCTGATTTCCAAATCGTTCTGCAAGTCGTCATGCAACTGCATATTTTCATAAAGCAACGACCATATTTTATAAAAAATGCTTTGAATTGTCAGTGCGCTGCTTTTTTCTTTTTGCTCAAAAGATTTATTTATGTCATAAATGTGATTATATATTTCGGCAGTCCACGGAATATCCTTCTTTAAATGAATATACGGAATATTGTTGTTAATAATCGGTTTGACAAATGTTTGCTCCATATATTTATTTACGGAGATTATATCTGGATGCATTATTACGCAAATAAAGTCGTTTTCGATTTCGCCACAGGAGAAACCGTAGTGGGTTTTTTTAGAATTAATCAGTATGCCTTCGCCTTTGTCCAGATAAATAATTTCACCGTTCACTACAAACCCGAATTTCCCCGAAATATTCAGCACAAACTCAATATCTTCATGCCAATGACATTCTACCGTTATGTCGTGAATGGTTTTGATTTTGTTCCTGCTTATAAACACAGGTAAATTAGGAAGATTATAATGAATCTGTTCAGAATTGTCATTCTTTAAATCAATTTCAAACATTACAGCTACCTCCTTGTAAAAAATTGTAACTATTCAGTATACAGCATAATGCACAAAAAACAGTTATTAGCATACGTAATCGGCAACGAAAATACGGGGGTGCGTGGGCGGAGCCCCGCTTCTCGTGGACTCCGCCCCCGAACCCCTCACCGATTTTTTGCGCAAACAACGAAAAACATCAAAACACCTGAATAGTTACAAAAAATTCCATTCAAACAATTTGACGGGCACGAAATTAAGATAAAAAAATAAGATTGTTATATAATTATATAGGAAATTTATTGAAATGTCAATAGTTTTTGTGATATACTATATATAAATGTAATTTCTTTGTTTATTATGAATAGTGGAGGAGTACCGTGTATGAAAGTAAAAAAAATGCGAAACAAAGTTCTCGCAATGCTGACTTCGGCAACGGTTGCGGTGGGAATGGCGTCTATATTCCCGTTTGCAAAACCGTTTGTTTATGCTGGGACAGTGGTAATTGACGACGGCTTTGAAACAAGCTATGACGGATGGACCAATAAAGGTGACCTAACCGAGCTGACTGCCTGTATAGAAGCAGGATACAATTCTCTGAGAGGAATGAAGGTTTCTGACCGTCAAACTTCGGAGGACGGCGCGTTTGCGGAAAAAGGTTTTTACCTTGACGGCGGAGTTAAGTATGACTACAGTGTCTTTGTACATACCGATTTGGCAGAGGGCGATACTTTCCGTTTAACGCTTCGCTGGCTTTATCCTGACGGCGAAATCTATGAGTCAAAGGAAATCGCATCGGTAAAGGCTGTTTGCGGCGAGTGGACTAAACTGTCCGCACAGTATACCGCCCCTAAGGGAACAGAAAACCTTACCCTCACCATTACTTCCGACAGCACGGCGGATTTCTGTTTTGACGAGTTCACCGTTACCCAAAGCGTGAAAACCTCTTTGAATACGGTTAATGCGGCAACGGCAAACGTAGGTCTTAAAGACATTTACGCCAACAAATTCCGCGTAGGTTCGGTTCTTAACGGCACGACCGTCCGTAACAACGGCATTACCGCAAACATGATTAAGGAATTTAACAGCATCACCTGCGAAAACGAAATGAAACCGAATGCAACTTTGACCGCAAGCGGTTCAACCAACACAAACATCAACGTTTCGCTCAATTCATGTGCGGCAATCCTTGATTTCTGCTCCAAAAACAATATCGGCGTCCGCGGACATACGCTTGTTTGGCACGGACAGACTCCGCAATGGTTCTTTATGGACAATTTCCAGAATTCCGGAACTCCCGTATCGAGAACTGTTATGGAACAGCGTCTCGAAAGCTATATTAAAAATCTTTTCAGTGCAATTAAAACTCAGTATCCGAATCTTGACCTTTATGCTTATGACGTAGTAAACGAAGCCGTCAGCGACGACAGCAGCAGAACAGGCGCAGGTAAAGACGGCTCAAGACTTGGCGGATTTGAACAGGCTAATATTGCTCCAGGCGCCACAACAGGAGGTTCCCCGTGGGTTTATATTTACGGTGACAACAGCTTTATCGAGCGTGCGTTTACATATGCCGCAAAATACCGCGACCAATATCATCCTAAAATGAAGCTGTTTTACAACGATTACAACGAGTTCTGGGACCACAAAAGAGACTGTATAATCCGCACAATCGCCAAACCTCTATACGAAAAGAAGATTTTGGACGGAATAGGTATGCAGTCGCATCTTTCCGCCGACACAAGCCCGAACGTGTTCGGAGGCATCAACGCATGGAATACCGCCATGGATATGTATGCGGCAATCGGTTGCGAGGTTCAGGTTACCGAACTTGACGTAAGCACGGATAAAGGCAAATACACCGCTCAGCAACAGGCCGACAGATACAAGTCGATTTTCCAGCACGCTCTTGACGTCAACAAGAAAGCTGGCGGAAAAGTAACCGCAATTGTTGTTTGGGGTCCTAACGACGCCAATACTTGGATAGGAAGCGAAAACGCTCCGTTGCTTTTCGACGCAAATAACCAAAAGAAAGCCGCTTACAATTCTGTCTCTGCACTTGTTCCACAGTCGGAATGGGGCAACGGAACAGGCAGCACAACCACAACTACCACTACCACAACTACGACAACTACTACCCGAGTAACGACCGTAACCACGACGGCAACAGTACCTGTAACTCCCGACGCAAGCGGATATTTTTTCCACGACACTTTTGAAGGCAAAACTTTCGGTTGGGAACCGAGATGGGCCGCCGCAGTACAGACGAGCGGAAGAACTGCTTATAAAGGCGCTGAATCACTGTTATGCAGCGAACGTGCCGAGGCGTATAACGGTGCTATAAAACCTATCAGTGCCAATCCTTTTGAACCAGGGAAAGAATTCAGTTTCAGTGTATGTGCGTCATATCTTGATTCCGATGCAGCCAGCGTTACTTTCTTCTTTAAACTGCAGTATACGGGTGCTGACGGAGAACTTTATTTTGATGAAATCGCACGTGCAACCGCCGCAAAGGGCGACTGGGTTCAGCTTGCAAATACAAGTTATAAAATTCCAAGCGACGCAAAAGATATGAGTATCTATGTAGAAACAGCGGAAGGTAACATGAACTTCTACATTGACGAAGCAATCGGTGCCGTTAAGGGTACTGTAATATCGGGGCCCGAGTTAAAGTCCGGTACGGCGAACGGCGACGTTAACGGTGACGGAAAAGTCGACACCGCCGATATTAAAATGCTTCAGGAATATATTCTCGGAAAAATCACAGCACTAACCAAGCCTAACAATGCCGACCTCGACAACGACGGTGAAATTACCGCTTTTGACCTTGCTGCTCTTAGAAGGCTAGTTCTTACCCCTCCTCCTGTTGTAACGACAACAACTCTGCCAACACCAGCTGTTGACATCGCAAAAATGGACTCTATTTTTGCGGGAATCACTCCTACGGCAAGCCTTAAAGCCGCAAGCGACGGCAATCCGCTGATAACACAGCGTTTCAGTGCCGACCCCGGTTATTTGGTATACAATAACAGATTGTACATATATTCTACGAACGATGTTATCGAGTATGACAACGCAGGAAAAATTATCGAAAACACCTACTCGAAGATTGATAAGATTAACTGCATTTCCTCTGCGGATTTGGTAAACTGGACTGACCACGGTGCAATCCCCGCCGCTGGTCCGAACGGTGCGGCAACGCACGCAAGCCAGTCATGGGCTCCGACCGCAACATGGAAAACCATCAACGGCAAAGATAAGTTCTTCCTTTATTTCTGTAACAACGCAAGCGGCATCGCAGTTTTGACTGCCGACAGCCCCGAAGGACCGTGGACCGACCCTATAAAAAAATCCCTTGTCAACAAGTCAACACCCGGATGTCAGGCGGTTGTATGGTGTTTTGACCCAGCCGTATTTATTGACACAGACGGAACAGGCTACCTTTATTTTGGTGGCGGTATTCCCGACGGACAGGAAGCTCACCCGAAAACGGCCCGTGTTATCAAGCTTGGTGCTGATATGACGAGCGTTTCGGGGTCTGCCGTCGAAATCGACGCTCCGTATCTGTTCGAGGATTCGGGAATTAACAAAATCGGCAACACCTATTACTACAGCTACTGCTCAAATTTCAGCACAGGCGATTTTAACCAGACAGGGTTCAGGGGCGGCGTTATCCAGTATATGACGAGTTCCAACCCTATGGGCCCGTTCACCTACCAAGGCGAAGTGTTCCGCAGTCCTGGAGAATTTTTCGGCGATTGGGGCAACAACCACCATTCGATATGCGAATTCAAGGGTTCATATTATCTGCTTTACCACGCAAGACGCGTACAGGCGGCTATGGGTATCGACGGCAACTACCGCAGCACGCATATTGATAAGCTCACGGTAGATTCCAACGGTAAGATTCAGCTAGTTAAAGGTACGATGGGCGGCGTTGCACAGCTTGAAACATTCAATCCATACAACACAGTCCGTGCGGCAACCATATCGAGGCAGGCGGGTATAAACGTCCGTGGCGTCGGTAATACCGTTGTTACGGATATTCACAAGGGCGATTGGGTCAGCGTAACACAGGCGGCGTTCACAAAAGGCGCGTCAACTGTTACCGTAAAAGCGTCGTCCGCTAACGGAGCGGTTATCAAAGTCTGCACAGGAAGCCCGACAGGCAAAGCAGTGGGATATATTGAAGTTCCGAAATCCAGCAGTATGGTTACGCTTACCGCCCCTGTTTCGGGACTGAGCGGCACTCAAAATCTGTTTTTCGTGTTCAGCGATACTATGGAATTTGAAACCTGGTCATTTTCTTAAATAATTGAAAGAACACAGGAATCGTATGATTCCTGTGTTCTTAGGAACTGTCTGAAAATAAACTTTACGTTTTGCTTGTCTTTTTGCCGTTATGCGTTGCCGAAAATCCTCGTTTTACGTCAGTAAAACTGTGGTTTTCTCCTAGCCTAACAACAAAAATCCCGCACAAAACTTGCAAACTTTATTTTCAGACAGTTCCTTAAAAGAGGGGGGGAAAATATCACAATGAAGAGGAATAAGGTTGTTGTATTTACAATAACGGCTGCAATACTGCTGAGTCTTAATGCCGCCGCATTCGCCGTTACAGGAAAAAATTCCGCACAGAATAAAGCTGCAAATCTTTCATGGATAAACAGCAATATAAACAACAACGGTAACTTGAATGGCATTGAAAAACTGCAAGAATATATTTTGGGCAACGGAGTGAATGCAGATATGGATAAAAATAGCACAGTCGATGTTTTTGACCTTGCCTTTTTGAGATTAAAATTTATTACGCCAGGCAATGAAACGGCGACAACAACTGCCGTAACGGCTGTCTCTGTTGAAACCCAGACGACTACTGCTTTCCCGCCTGAAAAGAACCCGACTGAGTATATGGACAGCGTAAGAAAGTCTATGACCAACTCCGTGCCAAGTTCGGTGACTGTTACGCCTGCGGTAAGAGGTGAAATTAAAAATATCACCTACCGCTGCGATTATACAGGCAAAGACAAAAAAGCCAATGTTGTACTCCCTGTAGGTTATACGGCAGACAAAAAATATCCTGTCATGTATGTGAATCACGGCATTATGGGCAGTGAAAACGATATGATTAACGACAATATGAAAGTGCGGGTGCTTGCTGAAAATCTCGCCAAAAGCGGCGAAGCAAAAGAAATGATTATCGTGTGTGCAAATATGTATACCAGTAAGACCTCAAACAGTCCGAGCGGTATGACTCAACAGGTTATGGACGATTACGACAATTTCCTTTATGACTTGACGGAAAGTCTTATGCCGTATATTGAGGCGAATTTTTCCGTCGCAACAGGCAGGGAAAACACCGCAATCACAGGTTTCTCAATGGGCGGACGGGAATCTGTCTACATCGGCATTATGCGTCCTGATTTGTTCGGTTATATCGGCGGTGCTTGTCCTGCGCCTGGTATCGTTCCCGGCAAGGATAGCTTCTTAGACCACCGCGGTTCTATGTCCGAAGCGGACTTCAGATTCAAGGAGGGACAGCCGCTTCCCTATGTCTTTATGATTACTGGCGGCACCAATGATACTGTTGTCGGAACTTTCCCGCAGAGTTATCACAATCTTCTTATCAAAAACGGAGTTGACCATATATGGCAGGAAATTCAAGGCGGGGGACATGACGCAAACAGTGTTGTTCCGCATATGTACAACTTCATTAAGGCGGCTTTTAAAGCATAGGTCCGAATAAAAATCCCCTCAGCTTTTACGGGCCGAGGGGATTTTCGTTAAGGAACTGTTACTCTGTTAAATTGACAACCGTATAATTATACGGCTTTACGGTAATCATACCGTCTTTAATTTCACTGTGAAGGATTTCGGCTTCCTTGCCCTCGAAATACTGTTCGCAGTGCAATATTTGCTTATGCGCTCCTCTGTTTACGAACACAAGAACATGAGTATCCGCACTCTTGCGGCTAAAACCGATTATATCCCCGTCGGAATGAATGAACTGCAATTTTCCGTCAACAAAAGCTTTTGAGCTTTTGCGTATTCGGCTGAGTTTAGATGTGAATGCAATAAGCTCTTTATCCTCATTGCCCCACTGATAACAACGCCTGTTGAAGGGGTCTTTATATCCCTCCAGTCCCGACTCATCGCCGTAGTAGATACACGGAACGCCGGGAATAAAGAACATCAAAGCCATGGCGGCTTTAAGCATATTCTTGCCTTTCATATACATTGCGTCGGTGAGACGCCGTCCCGCCATCCAGTCTTTTGACTGTCCGTCGCAATTCTCTCCGCCGAAACGGTTAATCGCGCGTTCTATATCATGTGTTGAAACGAAATTCATTAGAACATCAACAGTCGGCTTCGGATAATTTTCAAGAATAGTCATGACAGAATGCTTAAAGTGTTTAGCGTCGCCGCCTTTGATAAAGTTTATAATAGCTTCTCTGAAAGGATAGTTCATTACGCTGTCGAGTTGATTTCCAAGGAGATAGCGGCGTTTTATGCCGTAGCTTTCCTTATTGGACGCATCCTCCCAAACTTCTCCTATAATGATATTGTTATGATTATGTTCCTTAACACATCTGTTGAGGTTTTCGAGAAACTTATCGGGCAGCTCGTCGGCAACATCCAGTCTGAACCCTGCCGCGCCGAGATTAAGCCAATACTCCAAAACGCCGTCTATTCCGCATATATAGTCTGTATATTCAGGGTCGTTCTCATCAACGTTCGGCAGGGTGTCAATGCCCCACCATGCGTCGTATTCATTAGGGTAATTGTGGAATATATACCAATCGTAATACTCGCTTTTCTGTGAATTGAATGCACCTACGGTTTCATATCTGTCGAATTTGTTAAAATAAATACTGTCCGCACCCGTATGCGAGAATACGCCGTCAAGAATTATTGAAATACCCATCTTCTTAGCGTCGGTACAAAGCGTTTTGAAATCCTCGTTTGTTCCGAGAAGGGGGTCGACTTTCATATAATTCGCTGTATTGTAGCGATGATTTTCATGCGCCTCGAAAATAGGATTGAGATATATACAGGTAACGCCGAGGTCTTTGAGGTACGGGAGCTTTGAACGTATTCCCTCCAAATCTCCGCCGAAATAATCGTTGTTCCAAACGTGTCCGTGTTCGTCAGGTTTGTAAAGCGGCGTTCCGTCCCAGTCATCGCGTATAATACGTCCGTAAGGAATATCATCATGAATCTTGCCGCTTTTACAGAAACGGTCGGGGAAAATCTGATACATAACCCCGCCTTTGAGAAAATCAGGGGTTTCGAACTCTTTGTTATAAACTGTGAGCTGGAATAGGTCGCCGTCGCCGACAACGCCCTTGTGAGAATCGCTTTTTTTGATGTATCGGCGTATACCGTCGCTTGTAAATGCAAAGTAGTAGTAATGGACGCTTGCATACTTTGCGGCATAAAGTGCGAAATAAACGCTGCAGTCTTCTTCTTCATAAATCTTTGTCATGTTAAGGAAACGTTCCTTAAAGCCTGTACGGAACAGGATAAGTACAGGCGGGAAGTCAAGATGGATATTCTTAGGAATTTTAACGGTGAAGCGGCAGGTTTCTGTTGTGGCGATTGCACCGAAAGGCGTTTTATATGCTGTATCCCAGCTATCATAAATAGTCATGCTATCTCTCCTTAATTTAAATCCCCCGCCCGTTGGGTGGGGGAGTTACTTAGGAACAGTTCCTTATAGATTCCAAATATTCTTGGCGTACTCGTCAACAGCTCTGTCAGCCGAGAAAATGCCTGCGCCTGCAATGTTATTGAGCGACATTTTCGCCCACTGAAGTCTATCGGCGTAGTATTCAGACGAACATTTCTGGGCCTTGCGGTATGATTCAAAGTCGGCAAGAACCATATAAGGGTCCTGAGTTTTCAGCGAATTTGCAACTTCGTTGAATGCACAGCCGTTAATGCCGTAATACATCTTATTGATGCATTCTTTTATAATCGGATTCGTCTGATAATAAGTCTCCGGTCTGTAGATGTGTTTAAGGCGGTTTACCTCATCGGTTTTCATACCGAAGATGATAATGTTATCCCAGCCTGCGGCTTCACCTATTTCGATGTTTGCACCGTCAAGTGTTCCGATAGTAACCGCACCGTTAAGCATTAGCTTCATGTTGCCTGTTCCCGAAGCCTCCGTTCCTGCGAGAGAAATCTGCTCTGAAATATCGCTTGCAGGCATAAGAAGTTCTGAAAGCGTTACGCAGTAATTTTCAAGGAAGTAGACATTGAGCTTTTCCGAGATACGGGGATTCTTGCGGATTTCTTCCGACAATGCCCATATGAGTTTGATAATCTGTTTTGCGAGAAAGTAACCGGGAGCTGCTTTTGCCGCAAAGATATAGGTCTTCGGTGTAAAATCAGCGTCGGGATTATCAAGCAGATAGTTGTAGTCTGCAAGGATATTCATTACGTTGAGATGCTGTCTCTTGTATTCGTGAAGACGCTTGACCTGAACGTCGAAAATGCTGTCGGTATCAATGTTAAAGCTGCTTACCGACTTAACATGATTGGCAAACTTGATTTTGTTGTCTTTCTTGATTTTTATGAGAGCTTCAAGCACGTCTTCATCGTCTTGGAAATCACGGAGCTTGATAAGTTCGGAACCGTCTTTAAGGAATCTGTCGCCGATTTTATTGCGGAGAAGATTTGTCAAACCGTGATTGGACTGATAAAGCCACCTTCTGTAAGCGATACCGTTCGTTACGTTGCAGAATTTTTCAGGCGTCATCGCATATTCCTTATTGAAAACCGACTCCTTTATGATTTCAGAGTGCAGCTTTGAAACGCCGTTGACGCTGTGAGAAGCGGCGACGCACAGTGTAGCCATATGGATTGTTTTGTCTCGGATGATAGACATATTTGTGGTGAGCGCGCTGTTATGGTCGTTAAGTTCCATGAGATGAGTGCAGTAACGGTTATTGATTTCAACAATAATAGAAAATATGCGGGGGATAATTGCCTTAACAAGGTTAACGTCCCATTTTTCGAGAGCCTCCGCCATAACAGTATGGTTTGTGTAGGCAAATGTTTTTGTAACAATATTCCACGCCGTATCCCATGTGTAACCGCAGTCGTCAAGAAGAATACGCATCAGTTCGGGAATAGCGAGCGTCGGGTGGGTATCGTTGATGTGGATTGCAACCTTTTTATGCAGATTGTCAAGCGTTCCGTAAACGGACATATGCGTGTTCACAATATCGCCGACAGCCGCCGCACACATAAAGTACTGCTGGCGCAGACGTAGCGATTTGCCCTCAAGATGATTGTCATTTGGATAAAGAACTTTTGAAATAGCGTTTGCGACAGAATTTTGAGCCAACGCACTCGCATAATTACCCTCGTTGAACATTGCCATATCAAAATGCGGTGCTTTTGCTTTCCAAAGACGGAGAACAGATACGCCTTCGCTTCCGTAACCCGATACATACATATCATAAGGGATAGCGATAACGGTGTTGTAATTTGTGTGCGAAATATGATGATACTGGTTATCCCAATATTCGTTAAGCTCACCTTCAAAATGGACGTCTATAGCCAATTCAGGTTTAGGGTCGAGCCAAACCGAACCGCCGGGAAGCCAGTTGTCGGGCTCTTCATTCTGCCAGCCCTCTTTAAGCTTTTGAGTGAAGATGCCGAACTCGTAACAGATTGAGTGACCGACGGCAGGATAAGCCTGCGTTGCAAGCGCGTCAAGATAACACGCAGCAAGACGTCCCAAACCTCCGTTTCCGAGACCCGCATCGGGTTCGTGGTCATATACCCTGTCAAGGCTTATGCCGTATTCGGACAGCATACTCTCTATATCTTCGGCGATGCCGAGATTGTAAATACTTGTTTTAAAAGAGCGTCCCATGAGAAATTCCATAGAAATATAGTAAATTTGTTTCCCGCCCACGGAATGGGTGCGATTGATAAATGTCTGACGCTTATTTTTGAGAATTTCAACAATAATACTCGACAAGGTCTGATAAACCTGCTTATCGGAAGCCTCTTCGGGAGAAACGTTATAAAGACTGTGGAGTTTTTTCAGAAAATCAGTTTTGATTTTTTCAACTGTCTTCTTATTGGGAGTCGTTTTGTTTGACATAATTTACACCATACTTTCATTTATTGAGGGGGGGCTTTATTTAAACTATACAAAATAAATAGACTTAATTGAGATAGGAATATACGAAAAATCGGCAAAATAGCTCTCTTAATATTATACCATAATAATGCTGCATTTTCAATTGATGAATTCTACAAATATTACTCACATATTCTGTGATTTATTTCACTAAAATAGAGAATGCATCTTAGTTTTTATGTGTGGTGTTAAAAAAATTGATAATTTTTTAAAATAGGCTTGACATTTCTTTTTAAATCTGCTATAATAGTCTATGTTATACATTGCTTCTGTGTTAGAATTATTCTATGCTGGAATAGCTCAGTTGGTAGAGTACCTCACTCGTAATGAGGAAGTCGTGGGTTCGAGTCCCATTTCCAGCTCCATCGAACGAACAGTTAACAGTTATGGCGGCGGCTTTCGCTGTTGTATGCTGTTAGCTGTTTTTATTATGCCATTTATTCCCGCCTATATGCATTATGCGTATTAAATAAACAATATTAAGATAAAAATAGATATATTTTTTGTTGAAACAAACAAACTTTGAATAAACCCCTTGACAATTGCACAAAATAATGTTAAATTATTATTAGCACTCAAACTCATAGAGTGCTAATAAAGAGAACTCATCGGCAGCAGAAACAGTTTCTTGGCTGATACCATAACTGTACACTGTACGCTGTACACTGAAAGAGCGGTGGTGTTATGGACGAACGGAAGTTAAAAATACTGGCGGCGATTGTTGACGAATATATACGTACTGGCGAACCTGTCGGTTCTAAGGCTGTAACCCAGCTTGCGGACGTTAAAGTCTCTCCTGCCACGATTAGAAATGACATGTCGGTTCTTGAACATCTCGGTTATCTTGAACAGCCGTATACATCGGCGGGGCGTGTTCCTACCGTAAAGGGCTATAGGCTGTATATTGACGAATTAATGGCTGTTGAACACCTGTCTGAGAGCGAAATAAAGCGGCTTGACAGCATGATTGAAAAAAGCGGAGACGCTGCTGAAGACGGTCTTATACAGTGTGCGGTTACGACGCTGGCGGAACTGACGCAATGTGCCGCCGTTGTTGCGGATTCCTCGCCTAAATTTTCGCTTATATCGAAGGTGGAGGTTATTCCGACAGGGAAACGGGTTTATGTTATACTGCTCGTAACATCAAGCGGAAATATCCGAAACAGAACGTGTCGCCTTGAATTTGATTTAAGCCATGACCAATTGAATTTCTTTACGCGGTATCTTGAAGAGAATCTTCATGGAATTTCTGTTTCAGAGCTGTCGGAAGAAATGCTTGACAGGATGGTTGCCGCAATGGGCGCATATATGGTTGCGCTTTCTCCGTTAATCAAGGGTTTGCAAGAAATGTCGGCAGACTTAAAAAAAGAAGAAGTTACGCTGAGCGGTGAGAGAAATCTTTTTTCACGCGAAGATATTGACAAGATGGAAGTGGTTAAATTTATTGAACATAAGCATCGTATAACCGATTTGCTGGATGATACGTTCAACGGCATACAGGTTAAGTTCGGGGCGGAGGACGGCGATTTTGCAATCGGGAATTCGAGTATGATTGTCTCAAAGTTCCGAAAGGGCGACTGTGATGCGGGGTCTCTCGGAATAATCGGCCCTCTTAGGCTTGACTACAGTAAGATTATTCCCTACATCGAGTATTTTACACGAAAACTGACAGAACAACTTACAGCAGAGGACGATAATGAAAGAGGAGGTTATTGAGGTGGATTTGGATACTGCTTTAGACGGAACTTTGGAAGAAGATATTGAAACGTTTACCGATGAAGATATTGACGAGATGTATGACGAGGGTAATGGCGAAAGCGAAGACGATTATTCGGACGTTGACGAGGAGGACGATGAAGTAAGCGAGTATAACGATACGGCTACTCAGATTGCCGAAATGGAAGCTGCTATTGAAGAGGCGGCGAATAACTACCGTATGCTTTTTGCGGAGTATGACAACTACCGTAAAAGGACTACCCGTGAAAAACTGGAGACTTTTAACGATGCGACAATGAAATGCATAGAAAGACTGCTTCCTGTTATCGACAGCTTTGAACGGGGCGTTGAGAGCGAATGCACCGACGAGAATTACAAAAACGGAATGATCATGATTTTCGGACAGCTAAAATCGTTTCTCGAAAAGAATAAAGTCGCATCTGTCGGAGTGGCTGGCGAGGTGTTCGACCCAAACTTGCATAATGCGGTAAGTCAGGTTGAGACGGAAGATTTTGAAAGCGGCTCTATTGCTCAGGTTTATATGAAAGGCTATAAAGTCGGCGAAAAGCTGCTGCGTCCCGCAATGGTTGCTGTGGCGAAGTAGGGGGGCTACTACACAAGAGAATAGAGATAAACATAAATTACATTTGACAACACTCCTTTATCTTAAAAAAGGATAATCCCGACATAGTTATTAACGGTCTTAAAGAGCAATAGAGACAGCAGCAGCAATCATGGAATAGGAAGATGTTGCATGGGTTGAAAAAGTTGTCGGAGTTAAGGCTCTGGGTTAAAATGATTTAGATAATTAAGTTAACAAATATTTTTTTATAGGAGGAATTTACAATGGGTAAAGTTATAGGTATTGACTTAGGTACGACAAATTCATGTGTAGCAGTTATGGAAGGCGGTAACGCAGTCGTAATCCCTAACTCGGAGGGTGCGAGAACAACTCCTTCCGTTGTCGCTTTCACCAATACGGGCGAGAGACTTGTAGGACAGATTGCTAAGCGTCAGGCGATTACCAACTATGAAAAGACCGTTTCTTCAATTAAGAGAGAAATGGGTAAAGAATACAAAGTAACTATCGAAGACAAGAAATATACGCCGCAGGAAATTTCGGCAATGATTCTCCAGAAACTTAAGACAGACGCCGAGGCTTATCTAGGTCAGCCTGTTACCGAAGCCGTTATCACCGTTCCCGCATACTTCACCGACTCGCAGCGTCAGGCAACCAAAGACGCAGGTCAAATCGCAGGTCTTAATGTAAGAAGAATTATCAACGAGCCGACTGCTGCCGCACTTTCTTACGGTATTGACAAGGAAGAAGAGCAGAACATTATGGTCTATGATCTTGGCGGCGGTACATTCGACGTTTCGATTATCGAAATCGGTCAGGATATTCAGCAGGTTCTTGCTACGGCAGGTAACAACCGCCTCGGCGGCGACGACTTTGACCAGAGAATTATCGACTGGATTGTCTCGGAATACAAGAAATCGGACGGCGTAGACCTTATGAACGACAAGATGGCTATGCAGAGACTCAAGGACGCGGCTGAAAAGGCTAAAATAGAACTTTCTTCAACTGCAACTTCCAATATAAATATTCCGTTCATTACCGTTGACGCAACAGGCCCTAAGCACCTTGACCTTACTCTTTCGCAGGCTAAATTCAATGAGCTTACAAACGACCTTGTTCAGGCGACGATGGGTCCGGTTCGTCAGGCGCTTGAGGACAGCGGTCTGAAGCTTTCGGATATAAATAAAGTCCTCATGGTAGGCGGTTCTTCAAGAATTCCTGCCGTACAGGACGCTGTAAAGACCTTTATCGGTAAAGACCCGTTTAAGGGCATTAATCCTGATGAATGCGTCGCTCTCGGTGCGGCATATCAGGGCGGTGTTCTTGGGGGAGAGGTAGAAAACGGTCTGCTTCTGCTTGACGTAACCCCGCTTTCGCTCGGTATCGAAACTGCCGGCGGAATTTGTACAAAGATGATTGAAAGAAATACCACTATTCCTTCAAAGAAGTCGCAGGTATTCTCGACTTATGCCGACAATCAGCCTGCTGTTGACATTAACGTGCTCCAAGGCGAACGTGAATTCGCTAAGGACAATAAACAGCTTGGAACATTCCGTCTTGACGGTATTGCACCCGCACCGAGGGGAATTCCGCAGATTGAAGTTACGTTCAATATCGACGCTAACGGTATCGTTCAGGTTTCTGCTAAGGATTTGGGTACGGGCAAGGAGCAGAACATCACAATTACTTCTTCTACAAACATGTCGAAGGAAGATATTGACAAGGCTGTCCGTGAAGCGGAGCAGTTTGCGTCCGAAGATAAGAAACGCCGCGAACAGGTTGACCTCAAGAACAATGCAGAGAATCTCATATTCCAGTGTGAAAAGGCTCTTGCAGATTTCGGCGATAAGGTTTCGGCTGACGAAAAGGCTTCTATTGAGGGCAAGTGCAGCGGTTTGAAATCAGCAATTGCCGCTGAGAATTACGACGCTATTAAGACAGGCGTTGAAGATTTGGAGAAATCTTTCCGCGAAGTCGCGGGTAAGATTTACCAGCAAGCTAATCCTAACGGCAGCGGCATGAGTTCCGACCAGTTCTCTGACATGATGAACAACATGGCAAGCGGCGGAACGGCTCAGCCGGGCGGCGATGACGACGGTGTTGTTGACGCAGAATTTACGGAAGTCTAAATCATTCACGGTGTAGGGTGTACATTTATGTACGCTCTACACTGGTTTAATGGAGTTGTTTTTATGAGTGAAGTTGTGCTTACGATTTTAAACGAAATTGCTAAAGGAAATTTGGTCAAAGCGTCGGATTATTCCTCTTTCGGTCTGGCTCCCGAAGATTATTGGGAAACTGTTGAGACATTGCAGAAGAACGGCTTGATTAAGGGGGTTGAAGTTGTCAGACGCGGCAGAGAAAATCAGATTATTCATACGGATATGGAAAAAGCAAGATTGACGCTTCGGGGATTGGAGTGTTTAAATTTAGCTAAGAATAAGTTGACAAATACATAAATCTGTGTTATAATGTTAAGAAGCAGACCAATCAGCTGAGCTGATTATACTATAACCGTACAGTGATGCTTTAGGAGCAGTTCCTTACATTGTACGCCGATAATAAGGGTAGGTATTTATGGCAGATAGCAAGAAGAGAGATTATTATGATGTTTTGGGCGTGACAAAAGGTGCGTCTGAAGATGAAATAAAGAAAGCGTTTAAGAAAAAGGCGCGAGAATATCATCCTGACCTGAACCCGGATGACCCGTCCTGTGAAGCTAAGTTTAAGGAAGCTAACGAAGCTTATGAGGTTCTTTCAGATAAAGAAAAACGCAGTAAGTATGACCAGTTCGGTCACGAGGGACTGGACCCGTCATCTTTCGGGGGAGCCAGTTTTAATGCTGACCTCAATGAAATTCTTGAGAGCATTTTTAAGGATTTCGGCGGCTTTTCAGGTTTTGGCGGCTTTTCAGGAGGTTTCAGAAGCGGCGGCGGTGCGTCTGCAAATCCTAATGCACCTCGCAGGGGTCAGGATATAAACAGTTCCGTAACGCTGAGCTTTATGGAAGCCTGTAACGGCAAAAAGGAACATGAGCTTAGAATTAATAAAATGTGTACCTGTGAAACCTGTAAAGGAACGGGAACGACAAGCACCACATCTACGGAGCTTTGCCGTGACTGTCAGGGACGCGGTATGCTGAATATTCAACGCCGCACTCCTTTCGGCGTTATTTCCGAACAGCGCGTCTGTCATCACTGCAGCGGCAGAGGACATCTTATTAAGAATCCGTGTACGCAGTGTCAGGGACTCGGCCGCATACGGACGGCGATAACGCAAAGAGTAAATATTCCTGCGGGCGTAAGCGACGGAATGATTTTGCAGGTATCAGGATTGGGCGATGTCGGTGCTAACGGCGGGCCGGCAGGTAATCTGAGGCTTGCGGTTTCCGTCAGACCACATCCCGTTTTTGTAAGAGACGGGTACGATATTCACTGTGAAATACCCATTACCTTTTCACAGGCGGTTCTCGGCGACGAAATCACTGTGCCGACTGTTGACGGAAACGTCTCATACAGCATAAGCGAGGGAACACAGTCAGGTTCCGTTTACAGGCTTAGGGGCAAGGGTGTTCAGAGACCTAGCGGCGACAGAGGCAACCAGTATGTGAAAGTTACCGTAGAAGTCCCTAATTCGCTTACTAAAAACCAAAAGAATTTGCTGAAGAATTTCGAGAACTCTCTGACGGAAAAGAATTATGTAAAGCGTCAGTCATTCTTCGAAAAGATTAAAAACATATTTAGCTGAAAGAGGTCTGTAATATGAAGTTAAAGTCAAGGCTTGCGGCTGTTTTAACGTCGCTGGTCCTCTCGATTTCGCTGACTGTGCCGATTGTTTCAAGTCACGCCGAATCGGTATCTGTACCGCTGACGCTGCTTAGAACCGAGGATGTGTTCGTTGGTACGGATGTTATGACTGCCGCACCGGCAGCAACTACAACTGCCGCACCTAAACCTGTAACAACTACCATCACGACAACGACTGCGACCGCCGCAAATACAACCGTCTCTGAAACAACCACTGTTACATCAACTGTAACAACAACTTCTGCGGACAGTTTCGCAGGTTACGATGTGTTTGGAATGCTGCAGGAATTTGAAGATAATGCCGTAAAACACGGCATTGACGTTTCACATCATCAGGGTACGATTGATTGGGCAAAGGTTAAGCAGGGCGGACAGGTTGACTTTGCGATTATCAGGGCGGGATACGGACGTTATGCAAGTCAGGTGGATAAACAGTTCCATGCAAACATGAAGGGTGCAAAGGAACAGGGAATACCTGTCGGTACATACTGGTACAGCTATGCGATGTCTGTTGAAGAAGCCAAACTGGAAGCGGAGGCCTGTTACAGTATCATCAAGGATTATAAATTCGAGTATCCCGTATATTTCGACATTGAAGAAAAGAGCCAGCGTGACGGTTTGACACCGTATGAAACGTCGGCGATTATCGAGGCTTTTTGCAGCACGCTTGAGAATTACGGTTACTATGTTGGCGTTTACAGTTATGCAAGTTTCCTGAATGACCGTGTTTATCAGCACGTTCTTGACAGATATACGGTTTGGGTCGCACACATTAATGTTGCTCAACCCGCTTATTCAAGGAGCGTTTACAATATGTGGCAGTATAGTTGGACAGGAAAAATCAACGGTATCAGCGGAGATGTAGACATGAACCTTGTATACATGGATTTTCCGAGGATTATTAAGCGGTATAAGCTGAATAATCTCAGATAAACCCAAAGGGCAAAAAAGGCTTTTTTGTCTCTCGCGGTCAAGGTAACTATTCCGTTGTTTTAATGATTTTTGTAGTTTTGCACAAAAATCGGGAAGGGATTTCGGGGACAGAATCCCCGAGGAGCGGGGCTGCCGCCCCGCACCCCCGTGTTTTCGGTGTTGATTGCAGTTGATAAAAAATATTTTTTGTGCATTATGCAATATGCTGAATAGTTACTGGTCAAGTATCAATTAATAAGCAGTCCATGCGATAGCGTGAACGTATATGTTCACGAGGAAAGTCCGAGCATCACAGAGCAGAATAGCTGTTAACGGCAGCCGAGGGCGACCTTAGGGCAAGTGCAACAGAGATATACTTCCTATCGCCAGCGATAGGTAAAGGTGGAAAGGCGAGGTAAGAGCTCACCAGAGTGCAGGAGACTGCATTGCTATGTAAACCCTATTCGATGCAACGTCTATTGGTACTTCAAATTAACGTCTGCTCGGCGGATTTGGAGTAATGGCGGCTTGAGCTTATCGGCGACGGTAAGCCTAGATAAATTATCGCACACGACAGAACTCGGCTTATCGGGCTGGTTATTAATGAGAATACTTTGTATAAAAAACTCCCCATTACTTTTAAATGTAACGGGAAGTTTTTATAAAAGTGGGAGTGTAAGAAAAGGTCGATTTAAACTGTAAAGCCTTGTGTTCTAAAGTTATCAATAACATCGCCAAGAATTTCGGCATTCGTTGAAGATACCGAGTGAAGTAAAAGAATTTCTCCGCCGTGAGCCGATTCCGTGAGCTTTTTAAACCCTACCGAGGGTTGCGGTTGACTGTCTGTAATCCAGTCCACATAAGCGTAGCTCCAGAACAGCGTTTTATAGCCGAGTTCTTTTACGGCTTCCAAAGAAGTCTCAGAATAATCCCCACAAGGGCAACGGAAATACTGCATTTCATAACCGTACTCATCCAGAACATAATCATGGAGAGACATAATTTCATCACGTATGGCGTCATTAGTCAACTCAGAAAGCATAGCGTGTTTCATGCCATGATTTCCGAGCATATGACCTTCGTTAATCATTCGGTTAATGAGCGGTTTTTCCTTTTTGGCATAATCACCTGTAAGGAAAAATATTGCCGTTACGTTCTTTTCTTTTAGAGTGTCGAGAATCTTCTCGGTATAGCCGTTTTCATAACCCTGGTCGAATGTTATGATTATGCGGTTGCTGTCAGAGGTGAGGGCGTAAGCATCCGATTCGCAGAAATTTTCTGTGAAACTCACAGCACCGTCGGGGCGGTTATTGCCGTCAACGGCCTTACCTTGCCCATATCCCAGTGCAGATGAATTTGAAACGTCCGTTAACGTAACGCCCAAAGCAACACCTGCCGCAACAGAAAGCGCCAATATCGTTTTTCTCATAAGGTTTTTTCCTTAAGCAGGGTTCTGTTTTAGATTGCACGTTATAACCGCAATCTTCCCTGCTGATTATATTATAGGCTCAAAACTTTTTATTATGAGAGAAAATAAAAGGCAAGGAAATTCCTAAATAATTTTAAACGACGCTCTTATTCCGAAAGATAAATCACACAAAAGGTCAATTTCATCGGCAATATTTTTCGGCGTATTTTTATCGTAAAGACCGTATGGTCCCGACGGGAAATTTGCAAAATATACATAACCTTTAGCTTCTCCGAGTTTTTCATAATCTGAATAATCAGAAAGCAATTTCCACTCGGCACTTGTTACTTTTTCAATTTCGAATATCCACAAAGGGAATTCATCGTTGTCATTATAACAGAACCGTACCGTATCGCCTTTCGGAGAAAGCGTGACTACGCCCAGTCTAAGCCATGCCTCAGGAAGCACAACCGAAAATCCAAAGTCTTCATTCACGTAAACTGAGCTTGAGGGAAATGTTGTTGTCGTGACGGCAGTGGTAGCGGTAGCTTTTGCCGTTGTGGTTGCAGCAGTCGATGTTGTTGTTGCGGTTTTGGTCGCAGTAGGTATATTTACTGTCATAGCGTCGGCGTATATGCTAAGAATCAGTGACGCATCAACGGCGTCAATGCTGCCGTCCCCGTTAACATCACCCGCATATGCCTGTTCTGCTGCAGTATACAGCATATTTCCTGTCATACGGTCGGCATAGTAAGTAAGCAGATCCGAAGCGTCCTGTGCGTCAACAATGCCGTTAAGATTGAAATCCCCTTTTTGTATATAAGGCATTCCGGGCTCGGTTATGGTAGTGTAGGTATAGAATATCGAGGTTGTCGAGGTAATATTTGTGCTTTCGGCCGTTGTTGTAACGGTATCTTTTGATGTAGTTACGGTTGATGTGACCGTTGGAGAAGTTGTTTCACCCGCCAAAATTTTTCCTGCCCCGCCGCAGTAAGTACATTGCACGGATACGCTGCCTTTTCCGTTGCAGTCGCTGCAAGTGACCAGTTTTGAAGCACCTTTGCAGTCAGGACAAATTACGGTGCTGGTAATCTTTCCGTTAGTGCAGTAATCGCATGAAACCATTTCATATATATAACCAAGCCCTGCACAGTCCGGACAGTTTTTGTCGGTGTACTGTTTAACTTTTCCTGTTGCGTCACATGTAGAGCAGTATTGCGTGCCCCTCCCCCAACAGCTGGTACACTCGCTTTTCATCGGACAATATCCTGGCGTTCCCGCATAAACACACGAACACGTTGTCTTAACGCCTAGAATTGTACAGACAAGCGTTCCGTTACAGAACACACATTTCTCCAGTTTAGTCACAGTGCCGCTGCCTGAGCATTTGGAACATTTTATATTGCCTTTACCGCTGCAGACACTGCATGTAACATTTAAATAAGAAGTTGTTTTTCCGCTCCCTTTGCAGTTTTTACAGTTAATTTTTATTTTCGCTGAGGGCACGCCACCGCAAATGAAGCATGTTTCACTTGTTGTTACCGTCCCCGCATTCTTACATTTTGCACAAGAAACGTCATTATTTATATTTCCTGTGCCGTCACAGCCACCGCACGCTTTGCTTACATTTCCTTTGCCGCTGCATTCATTACACGCTACAAATTTTGATGCGGGGTCTGAATCTGCGGTTGTAGCAGTTACTGGGTCGGTAACAGTTGTTCCCGTTGAAACAAATTTGATACCGTTATCTTTGGCATATCTTTCCGCCTCTGTACCCGTCTCACCGTAGATTACAAAACCGTCAGTCAAAACCTCTCGGCCGTTGATTAGGTTGTATCCAAAAGCAAGCTGCTCAATCGCAGTGACGCTTCTTGGAATTGTTACGGTTAAAAGTTTTGGGCAGTTTAAAAACGCATACTCTCCAATTAACTTTACCTTATTAGGTATGTTGATTTCTGACAAACTAATGCATTCTTTAAAAGCACATCTTCGAATTTCGGTCACGCTGGCAGGCAGAACCACCTTTTTCACGCCTGTAACGTAACAAAGAGCGTAGTCATCAATAATTCTTATTCCTGGCGGTACAGTAATAACCGTTTGGTCGTCGCTTCCCATATACAGGAAAAGCACATCTCCGTTTTCAATGGCGAAATCGCCCGCAATTTCAAAGTCCTCTGATGACGCAACTGTCCCCAAAGGCACACTGCAAATACACAAAACCAATGCTAAAACAATTGAAAACAGTTTTTTCATATAGCCCCCCTATTCAGAATTATTTCATCCTATTATTATCTATTATACGCTTCAAATATTTCAAAATTATTGTATAAATATGAACAGTTTGTAAATTTTACCTAAGTATAACCTCAATCCGTAGAGTTCGTTTTATAAAATCAATGCCGTTAACTTAAGGTTTTTCTTGTTTCTTCCGCCGCCGAAGGCGGCGGAAGAAACAACGTAGAAGAGAGCCTTCGGCGGTCAAGGGACGAAGTCCCCGAGAAGCGAGGCTCCGCCTCGCAACTCCTCCCTCCTTATTCTTTGTCAAGAACTTTAAACTTCACGGATTCAGGTATAAGCTGCACAATTCCTGAAAGGCAGGCTTTTTGTTCAAAGCCTGCCCTTAATGCGTAAAATTATCTCAAGTAAGCCCGTACAAGAATCTGAAGGAGCTCGTCTCTGTCAATACGGCGGATGAGGTTTCGGGCGTTGTTATACGTAGTTATGTATGTCGGATCCTCAGAAAGTATATAGCCCACAATCTGATTAACAGGATTGTACCCCTTTTCATAAAGAGCGTTGTAAATGGTAGCAAGGCTTTTTTTAAGCTCCGCTTCCTTATCGTCTTGATTAACATCAAAAATCATTGTTTGGTCAGTCATAGTACTGTCCTCCTATAATCAATTAGCAATTAATAACTAACATTTAACAGTTTTAAACGATGTCCCGTAACTGTTAGCGGTTAATTATTAATTGTGGATATTCTCTACCTTATATTATAAACTATTCCGACGAATTTTTCAAGTGTTTCAAGAAAATTCTTACAAATTGCCCAAAAATTTTTGTATAAACTAAACATATTGACTATATTAATCTGCATTAAATGCAAGGGTCTCGCCCCCCGTCCGCCGACATAGTCGGCGAGCGTAATCTTAGGCTTTGCCTAAGATTACAAGATTTAAGATGAAACTCTTGTGGAGGCGAATATGTAATGGGGTGATTTCACCCCATTGATTACGAACGCTTAACGAAAGAATTGCAGTCGGTACATTCAGGCATTTTAGGGTCGCTCTCGTGAGTGCCTACAGTAATGCAGTTAAGACCGCAGTAGTCCTCTGAAACCATATTGTATTTGCACTGGCCTACAGTACATCTGATGCTTGAGTTTTTAGACATCTTATCCATTTTAAAATCCACCTTTCAAAAGCCCTTTGACGGGTCTCTCAATATATTAACGCAATAGCGTAATTATATTTTGAACAGTTTTTAAAAAAATATTCATTGAAATTTTGTAACTATTCAGTATATTGCATAATGCACAAAAATTTTTTTTATCAACTGCAATTAACACCGAAAATATGGGGTTGCGGGGCGATAGCCCCGCTTATCGGGGACTCCCGCCCCGAACCCCTTCCTGATTTTTGTGCAAAACAACTGAATAGTTACGAAATTTTTAATTACAATTCCGTAATATTTAAAAAATCCGCTTGATTTATCTGATTTTTTATGTTATAATACATTTAACCTATAATATATGGGTTTAGCGTATTATACAAAATCCTGATGTTTCACATCTTATATCAGTAACAATTCACAAAAATAATTTTACCTAGGAAAATTTCGTCGTTTCGTATTGAATTTTACACTATTATAATACCCCATAAACACAAAAATCCGATTTAAGTTTGGAGATACTATGAGTAGAAAACTTGCTAAACAATGCGGGCGGAGAGGCGAAAAGGTCTTTAGCTGGGTATGTTTATCGCCGAGTATAATCGGCATAATGATATTCTTCATCTTACCTTTTTGCATGGTCATTCGATATTCGTTAATAAACAACCCTATTGAAGAAAAATATGTCGGTCTTGAGAATTATAAAAAAATCATAGACAACGAAGCATTCAAGACTGCCGTGAGAAACACCCGCAATTTCTCGATGATAGCCGTTCCGCTTGCTGTAGTGCTGTCGCTGGGGCTTGCAATGCTTCTTAATTCAAAAATCCCCGCCAAAAGCGTTTTCAGAGCATTCTTCCTGTGTCCGCTTATGGTTCCCACGGCTTCCATCGTATTGATTTGGCAGGTAATGTTTCACAGTCAGGGAACGGTTAACCAACTTTCGGAAAAGTTCGGATACACCCCCGTTGACTGGCTCAAAGACCCTAAATGTCATGTAGTCCTGATAACGATGTTTCTTTGGAAAAACCTCGGTTATAACATGATACTCTTTATGGCGGCGCTCGGAAACATCCCTAATGACATTATGGAAGTTGCGGAGCTTGAAGGTGCGTCGGCTTTTTATAAGTTTTTCAGAATAAAACTCAGGTACCTTTCTCCGACAATATTTTTTGTGACGATACTTTCTTTGATTAACTCCTTTAAAATCTTCCGTGAAGTTTACCTGCTTACAGGAAGCTATCCTTTCAGGGACCTCTACTTAATCCAGCATTTCATGAACAATACGTTCAGCAAACTTGACTATCAGAAACTTTCGACCGCTGCAATCCTCTTCGCGCTCGCTATGATTGTTATTGTCGGAGTACTCTTCCTTATTGAAAGGCTCTACGGAAAGGATGTGGAAGAGTAATGAAACTAAGCACGCTAAAAAAAAGGAATTCCTTTTTTAAAATTCTTATAACGGTGTTCATAGCGGTTTCGGCAGTCATGTTTATCCTCCCGACTGTTCTGACAATCGCCAACTCGTTTATGACTTCTTCCGAAATTTCATCCAACTACGGCGTAATGTACGATAATATGGTCGGTGATACTACAACGTATATTTCAAGCAAGGTTAACTTGAAATTTATTCCCGATAAAGTCAGTTTCAGCCAGTTTGAGACTATACTTTTTAAGAATCCCGATTACCTTATGAAGTTTTGGAATTCTGTAAGGCTGGTTTTGCCGATTACCGTATTTCAAATAGTTGTAGCGATATTGACTTCATACGGATTTGCAAGGCACAGCGGACGGATAAAGGAAATGATATTCTTCGCCTACATAATTCTAATGCTCATGCCGTATCAGGTAACGCTTGTTCCGAATTACCTTGTCGCAAAGGATTATTTGCATATCCTTGATACAAGATGGGCGGTTATCCTTCCTGGAATATTCTCTCCTTTTACCGTATTTCTTCTGACAAAGGTAATGCGGCGTATACCGCACTCGTACATTGAGGCCGCTAAACTTGACGGTGCGTCAGAGTTCCAGATTTTACGGCATATATGCATTCCCCTCTGTAAAGGAGCGTTGGTCTCGGTTTCGCTTTTGGTGTTCATTGACTATTGGAACATGGTTGAACAGCCGATGATTATGATTGCGAACAAGGATAAGCACCCTCTGTCGGTATTCCTGTCAGAGATTAATACGGGGGATATTGGCATAGCATTCTCTGTTGCATTGATTTATATGCTCCCGACATTGCTTATGTTCCTCTACGGTGAAGACTATCTCGTTGAGGGAATAACTTATGCGGGAGGAATTAAAGGATAATATCATAAAAATGCAACGCAGGTCATACTTTTGGCGTCTATATATTAGTAACTATTCAGTTGTTTTGATGATTCTCGCTGTTTTGCATAAAAAGCGGGAAGGGATTCGGGGCTATCGCCCCGCAACCCCGTATTTTCGGAATGTTGTGACTTAATTTGCCATCTGCGGCGGTTGCCCGAAGGGCGAGCCACAGGGCATTTTGAGCGGCGAAAGTCGCCGAGCGATTTATTCGCGAGGAGCAAGACTTTCGTTGCGGAGTAATATTAAAGAAGATAGTGAGTTGATTAATTATATGAATAATGAAGATGTTGTTTCAAGACTGAAAGCAGCCGCTTCGGATGAGGAAATTGCGGCTTTACATAAGGTTCGCCGCGAAAAGATTAAAACAATACTAATTGTTTTTCTCATACTGTTGCTTTTGCTGACATTTTTCTCCAACACAATTATGAACAGGTCTTTGCCTGAAATTAAGACGCAGCAGACTTTTTCTGGGAACTTAACTGAAAAATTCAGAGGGAGCGGCACGGCGGAAGCGAATCAATCATATGAAGTTACCGTTAAAGACAACAAGACTGTTGAGAAAATTTATGTTAAAAGGGGAGCGGCGATTGCAAAAGGCGATGTACTTTTCACGCTGACCTCAGAGGATTCTCCCGAGCTCAAAGACGCTCAGGAAATTCTGAAAACGCTTGAGGAAGCATATCAGACAGCACTTTTGAAAGCACCCGCTAACTATTCGTCTGAAAATATGCAGATTAGGAACTGCCGCGAAGACTTACAGAAGCTTGTAAATCAGCGTAACAAGGTTTCAAACAGTGCGTCTCAAACTGCATCCCTAAAGACAAAGCGTCAGGAATATAAAAAAGAACTCGACATAAAAACGCCTAAATTCTCAAAGCTCATGGAGTATATAGGCTATATCGATGCGAATAATTTCATCTTTCTCCCGTCAGAATATTCAGGCAGTCTTGCAAGTCTGAATGCAACCGTTACTTCCGCACAGACGGCTTTTGACAATGCGGAAGCATATCTAATGCAGCTCATAAACATTGGTGCGTCCGATGAGGCTATATCGGCGGCGCAGGCGGATGTAAACACCAAGCAAACAGCTTTGCAGTCTGCCACCACGGCACTGAACAACGAGAAAAACAGGCTTAAAACCTCTATTGCATCCGAGTATAACAGTCTTGACGCAAGAATTACAGAACTCAATATGCTCATTTCTGATATTGACGAACAGCTTCTTGCCGGAGATATGACTGACGTATCTATGCTTGACGAACAAATCACGATGAAACAGCGTGAACTTGAATCTCTTCTTATTGCGATTGAGGCGACTAAACAGAACGATAATCTAGCTCAGAAAGCGGAGAATATCAGCCTGAGTTCCCAGCGTGACAAGGTACAGGAACAGAGAGACAAGGTTAATAAGCTTCTTGAAACAGCCGAGACCGTTGACGTTCTGTCCGATTATGACGGCGTTGTAGGAGACATATTCGTAAAGCCCAAGGATATGACCGTGCCTGATATGCCGTTAGCGTCAATTGTGCTTGCGGAAGAGGGTTATACTATGCAAATCGCTGTTGATGTTAAAAAGACCGCAAAACTCTCGACCGGTACGGTTGCGGATGTAATGAATAACTGGATGAACGATATTACCGTCCGTCTCGAAAGCATTAAGCCTGACCCTCAAGGCGGAAGCAAGAGCCGACTGCTGATTTTTAATGTTGCAGGCAATGTTTCGGCAGGTCAGTATCTCGACGTTTCTATTCCGTGCGGCACGGGGAGATATGACGTTATTGTTCCGAAAAGCGCAGTATATGAAGACAATGACGGCAAGTTTGTTCTTACCATGCGTACAAAAGAAACGCCTTTGGGCAACCGTTATTATGCAGACCGTGTCAACGTTGAAATTTTGGCGGAAGATGAGGTCTCCTGTGCGATAGCGGGTGGGAATCTTTATACAGGTTCTTATGTAATAACAACTTCAAGCAAACCTATTAAACCGGGAGACCAAGTCCGCATGAAAGACAAGTAAAGTAGGTGGCTGTGTGAAACTTAAATTAAAGTTCAGACTTGCTTTTATTGCTGCCAATCTTGTTTGCATAACTGTTTCGGTTATTCTGCTTCTTATCGGTGCGGCAAAAGGCAATTCTCAACAGTCGCAGTTCGCCGCCGAAAGGTGGAAAAGCGGCAGTTCAGACATGGAATATGCTCAGCTAAGTCTTTTCTTTCGAGAGGGAACTTTTGACAGCAACAGTATTAATATGTTTCGTAATGCAATTGCAAAAGCTATGACGAATGCCTCTCTTAAGGCTGAGGAGAATACCCGCCTTTGGATTGACAGTTACAGCGGTGAGTTCGGGAAGTTACAGGCACAAGGAACAAAAAAAACGCAGTCAGAATGTACGGTTACGGTTACTGGCGGAGACTTCTTTATAATGCGGGGCTTCCGTCTTCAGAGCGGTTCATTTTACGGTTCCGACAGCCTTATGCAAGACGGAGCTGTGATTGACGGACAGCTTGCGTGGCAGTTGTTCGGTTCTGACAATGTTTCAGGAATGACGTTTACGCTAGGCGGTAAGAGCTTCTATGTGTCGGGCGTTATCGAGCAGCCTTCAACGAATGACGAAAAAGCCTGTGCAGGAGACGCCATGCGGGCGTATATCTCATACGGAGGAGCCACATATTTACAGGACGGGAATGAATTCACTAAGACAGACAGCTATGAAACGGTACTGCCTAATACCGTTGAAAATTTTGCGATGAACATTTTAAAAAAGGCAGTCGAGAATCGTGAAAACGACGTATTGCTCGTAAAAAACACCGACCGTTTTGCTCCTGTTAATATGCTGAGCAATCTGAAAAATCTTAAAAGACAGGTTGTCCGCTCCGAGGCGATGGCTTTACCGTGGTGGGAAAACTCCGCAAGAATGACAGAATTTTCACTTGCATTTATATTCCTGTTTTCAGCACTTATTCTGACTGTTCCGATAATAACGGCTGCCGTTATACTGATTAAAGCATTTTTATTCTCAAACCGCAACAGACACAGAGTAATTCCGTTTATTATAAAGCAAGCGAAGAAGGTCTTCCTGCTTTTCAAAAACAAGATAAGGAGAAAGAAACATGAAAAATAATTTTAAAAGGGCCGCGAGCCTGTTTTCCGCAATGATACTGACTGTTACCGCAATCACGTCATGCGGTGAAAAATCCGAAATCAACAAGGAACCCGTCACAGCCGATAAGCTTTTGAGAAACTCTTACAGCCCTGTTGCTGTTGACGTCCCTGGCGACCTCAACAATATCTGGCAGATGGGGTATGCGGGTGACACAATTTACTACATCGGCTCTGACAAGGAATATAAGCCGGTTATGTATAAGTCGGATATAGAACTTACAGAATTTACAAAGATTGATATGACTATTAACGCAGAGGGCAAAAGCTTTCCGACATACGATTTCCGTGACGACGGTACATTCATAGTTTTAGAGCGTACAGACGATTACGGCGACGCCGTAGCTCCCGATTACAATGACCCCGATTTCAATTGGGAAGCGTTCAGTTGGGAAGATTATGAACAAAACAGAACGACCACCTATAACATCCTTGAATTTGGTCAAGACGGACAAATAAAAGAAACGGTTCAGCTTGACGAGCTTACTACGGACGGTAAAAGCGGTTTGACCGCTGATGTTAGCGGTGCATATGCAGTCGGCGACAACTATTTGCTTAAAGTTTATTCTTGGGATAACGGCGGCGGTGGCGGTTTTGTAAGAAGCGACAGGGCTGTCTCTTTTGGAGGTAAAGACGGCGACGGCTTTATGCTGTTTGACAAGAGCGGAAAACTTGTAAAAGAAGTTGACATGAAGGACGCAATTAATTATATACAGGGCATAGGCCGTACATCAGATGGAGTGGCGATACTTTATAATAAGTCTGACGACTATAACAAGTATATCCTTTCTGCATTTGACGGTGAAAAAAAGGCTTTCACGGACGGCATTGAAATTCCTGTGCCTAACGGAAAATATTTCAAGGGAACCATGTCTAAAGGAAACGGCGAATACTACTGTTTACTGACAACCAATAAAGGTCTTGAGGGCTACAACCCTGAAACAAATGAGTTGACGGAAATCATTAACTGGCAGGACTCTGACCTGAACGGAGACAATATCAACATTGCGCTTGCTCTTCCGAATGACGACTATCTTGTTAGCCAGTATGACTGGGACGGTTCCCAGGGCGGAGTTCTTTTCAGGCTCACACGCCGCGATATGTCTGAACTTGAGAAGACCGTCGTTATAACAATGGCTACGTTATATACTGACAGTACCATATCAAACGCCATCTCTGCCTTTAATAAGGAAAATAACGGCTATAGAATTAAAACCGTCGACTATTCGGAATATAACAACGACGACAACAAATGGAGAGGCGCTTCACAAAAGCTTTCAGACGACATAATGAGCGGGAAATGCCCAGATATTGTTATGACAGGTAATTTCTCCGAGGTTGCTTATACTCTCGCAGCTAAAGGCGCTTTCGCCGACCTTTACACTCTAATGGATAAAGACCCTGACATCAACCGTAACACAATCGTTCCGAGCATACTCAAAGCCAGTGAAGTTAACGGAAAACTCTATGATTTGCCGATAAGCTTTGCAATCGATACAATTATAGCAAAAACAAAAAATGTCAAGTCCAGTGAAAACTGGACGTATGAGGATATGTTTAATGAATACGCTTCAATGCCGAGCGGAATGACATTTATGGCGTATGAACCGTTTAACAAAGATGTATTGAGTCGATGGATTGCCCCGAATATAAATGACTTTATGAACCCCAAAACGGGCGCATGCAAGTTTGATTCGCCCGAATTTATAAAGCTGCTTGAATTTGCCGCCAAATTCCCCATGGATGAAGCAAATTACGACGACCCTAACTTCGACTGGGAAGCGTACAGTGAAAAAATGCAGCCCATTTGGAATGATCAGCAGACAGCTTTCATTCGTGACAAAGCTCTTACACAAAACGAGTACATCTCAAGTTTCCGCGGTTATCATACAAGTATGGCAGGAGCTTATAAAAATGAAGATATTACATTTGTCGGCTATCCGTCCAACGGCGGAAGCGGTGCTCTGCTCAGTTCGTGGCAGAAATTTGCCATTACCGCAAAATCCCCGTCAAAGGAAGTCGCTTGGAAATTTCTTAGACAGTTTTATCTTGAAGAATTTCAGAGCAACGAAAACACGGTCTACGAGTTCCCTGTTAACATCAAGGCTATGGAGAAAAAAATAGAAAGAGAAATGAAACCTGCGTCTTGGACTGACCTGAATACAGGCGAAGTTAATACATGGGATACTACCTATTGGGATCCTGTTACAGAGAAGGAAATCAAAATAGGCGAGGCAACACGCGAGGAATGCGACAAACTTCTTAATTATATTAACAGTGCTACGAAGTTCCAATACTATGATTACGAGTTTTTTGAAATTATTACTGATGAAACGGCTGCTCTTTGGGCTGGTGACAAAACCGCGGAACAGGTTGCCAAAGCAATTCAGGACAGAGCTTCAATCTATATCAGCGAAAGAAGCTGATTTAACCGACAGCTACAGTTGATAGATACATAAGGAACTGCCAATAAATAAAATCGACGTTTTGTTTGTCTTTTTGCCGTTATGCGTTGTCGAAAATCCTCACTTTGCGTCAGCAAAGTTGCGGTTTTCTCCTAGCCTAACAACAAAAACCCCGCACAAAAATTGTCAACTTTATCTTAAATCTTGTAATCTTAGGCAAAGCCTAAGATTACGCCCGCCGACATAGTCGGCGGGCGGGGGGCGAGCCCCCGTCTCTTAAAGGCGGCGGTCTATAGGCGGACGGATTAAAATCCGCCTCCTCTATCCCTTGCATTTAATCACTGGCACTTCCTAATCTGTTCTGTCAACTGTTTTACACTCCTCCATAAACCCAAAAAAGTCTGCATACAGCAGACTTTTTTGTTTATTTACTTATAATAGCTGCCGCCGATTCGGGAGCGATTTTTTTAAGAGTTTTTAAGATGTTCTCCGCTCTGTTCTTGTCGTCGTTCTTATCAGAACTGCGGAGAATTTTGCATGCCAATGTCAAATGATTTACATCCTCATTATTCTTGGCTTTGTCGAGGTCGAGCATCTTTTTGGCAAGGGTAATTAAACGCTCTTTATCTTTCGGAGCATTCTTCTCTGAAATGAGAGAAGCGGCGTCAAAGAAATATTCGCTTTCTTCTTCATCAAGAGTAATTATCTGCTCGGCAAGCTTAATTGAATCGTCAAGCTTGTCCGTTCCGGCAAGCATACGCCCCTTCTGGGCGAGTACGGTTGCCTTCTGCTTGTTTGACATTTGAAGGGCAACAGCCTTGTCAACCCATGCTGAGAAAACTTCAAACTTCTTATCATTGAGATTGTTTATAACAAAACAGTTGCAGAGAGAACCGATTGTGTTGATAATTTTCTTGATATTATTGCTTGCAAGAATACCGTCAATATCCTTTTCAATATTATCGGCACAGTAAACAGAGCCGATTGAGGTGCCCGCAAGGAGCGAATACTCGCTTACGAGGTTAGGAAAAGACTGGAGAACCTTGTCAAGCATTTCGACGTTTCCCGACTGTAATGCCATAGTCATTATATCCTTAGGCTTCATGTCGTTTTCTTCTATGAGCTTGAGAATATCGGTTTCTTCAGATTTCTTAACTTCTTCTGCAGCAACAGCGGTTTCACTGGGAGCGGTAACTTTCTCCGCTTTCCCTGTTTCCGCTTTGATTTCAGCAGTTTCTGTCTTTACCTCTTTGTTGTTGTCGTTATCAATTCTTTCCCGCCCACCCCCACTAATGTCGCTGGGCGATTGAGATGCGCTCTCTTTCATGCCCTTAATCATTTTGCCGAGATTGACGATTCCAGCCATGATTTCATTATTAGAAACAGATTCGGCAGGTTTGCCAGTACCTTTTTCTAAAATAGCGCTGACAGATTCTTTGAGTACATCCTCAAAAGCGTCACGTTTATCATAATCCATACCGATGTCCTCAAAGAAAAGTGTTCTCTGAGCGATTTTCTCAAACGGCAAAGCCTGTCCCTTTTGCGCAAATGTTATAAAAGGAAGACCTGTTTGAACACGTATACCGAGACCGTACATAACGTTAGGGTCAAGACCTGTTAAATCAACGAGACAGAAAGCATCTTCTCTGAGGTGATTGAGAACGTCGTCGCTGATTTCTCCGCTGTCGGAAATATCAACCGCTCTTATCGGGTCAAGGTCAACCTCACGGTTTGTACAGACGCTCTGAATCAAACGTTTCAGGGTCTCATTCTGTCTTTTCATTTCAGGGCTGTCGTTGCCGAGGGCGGGTGATACAACAAAACATGTACCTCTGCTCATAGTAATTAACCTCCAGTTCAATGAACAATTAACAAATAGCAATTAAGAGTCCTGTCGTTCCAGATAATTGCTGATTGTTCATTGTTCATTGTTAATTATGTAGGGAAACCCCTCTTTTAATGATAACAAATTATGACAGCTTTGTCAATTGACCGTTTGCACAAAATTTATTTGTGGAAATATACAAATCCGATATATTAGAAGCTGTGTTCATAGACAGAAGCACCGTATAATCAGCATATTTTCCGTCATTCGCCGTTAAATTTTATTGCCTTACGCCCAATGCCGTCAACTTAAGGTTTTTCTTGTTCCTTCCGCCGCCGAAGGCGGCGGAAGGAACAACGTAGAAGAGAGCCTCCGGCGGTCAAGGGGCGAAGCCCCTTGAAACCCCATATAGACTTAAGTTGACAGCATTGCCTTACGCCAGCAAGCCGGCGTCGTCATCCTTGCCTAATGATAAAAAGCTTAGCAAAACCAGTGTAAAATTTAACCGTTAAGGAGTATAGTTAATTAAAAGTCGGCAAAAATAATTTTCGAATTTTCTATTGACATTTACTGTATTTTGTGATACAATAATAAAGGTGAGTTTAGGAACTGCCAAACAATTAAGATGAAAACCTGTCGCAGGAACAGAAAAGATAAACTTTCAAATTATTGTTTAGTGCTTTCTTAAGCGGATATGGCGGAATAGGCAGACGCGCTGGCTTCAGGTGCCAGTCCTCGCAAGGGGGTGCAGGTTCAACTCCTGTTATCCGCACCATTTCAAATGCAATTTTTGCTACCAAACACTCATTTTATATGGGTGTTTCTTTGTATTTTTGTAACTATTCAGTTGTTTTAATGATTTTCGTTGCACAAAAATCGGGAAGGGGTTTCGGGGGACAGAGTCCCCGAAAAGCGGGGCTTCGCCCCGCACCCCCCGTATTTTCGTTGCCGATTACGGTTGCTGCAAATTGTTTTTTGTGTATTATGCTATGTACTGAATAATTACGTTTTTTAAGGAGGAAAAATGAGACTGGATAAGTATCTTAAAGTAACAAGACTGATTAAACGCCGCACCGTCGCCAACGAGGCCTGTGACGCCGAAAGAGTTTCGGTTAACGGAAAGACCTCGCGCGCTTCTTATGATGTGAAAGTCGGCGATGTAATCGAAATTAATATGGGAACAAAACCGCTCAAAGTAAAAGTCCTGAATATCGCCGAACACGCTACAAAGGATACTGCGGCGGATAATTATGAGGTTATTGCATAAATCTATGAATAAATATTTAACTACAATTGAACTGGATAAAGTTTTGGCAATGCTTTCGTCACTCGCTTCAAACGGTGCAACAAGGCAGCTCGCACTAGAAATAGAGCCTGACAGCGACCTTGAACGGGTCAGATATGAATGCGGAAAAACGAACCGTGCATTAAGCCTTTCAATTCAGTACGGCACGCCTTCGTTCGTTAACTTCAAGGACGTTTCAACATCGGTAAACAGGGCTAAATCAGGGGCGGTCATATCGCTTCGTGACCTCTTGGATATTGCCGTAATGTTACGCCAAATCAAGTCGCTCGCCGACTGGCATTCGCATTTTGCAAACACTGAAACTGAACTGACGTATCTTTTTTCGAGGCTCATGCCGAACGACTGGCTGCTTGAAAAGCTGGAGCGTTCGATTCTCTCGGAAACGGAAATCGCCGACGGCGCAAGCACGGAACTCAGCAACATAAGGCGGAAGATTTCACGCTCAAGGCTCAAGCTCCGTGAAAATCTTGACAGGATGATGAAAAACACAGGCGTTCAGAAGTGCCTTCAGGACAGTATCGTCACTATTCGTGACGGACGGTATGTTCTACCTGTCAAAGCAGAACACAGAGGCGATGTTGCAGGCCTTATACACGATGTTTCGGGGAGCGGACAGACAATCTTCATTGAACCGATTTCTGTTGTCGAAGCGAACAATGACATTCGAATGCTTGAAATCATGGAACTGGAAGAGATTGAGAGGATTATCAGGGAGCTTTGCAGCGACTGCGGAAGCTATGCCGAAATACTTTGTGACAATTACAAAATCTGTGCCGAGCTTAATCTTTATTTTGCAAAGTCTGAGCTAGCCGCAAAAATGAACGCCACCATGCCGAATATAACCGCCGACGGAGTAATTAAGCTGAGGAAGGCTCGCCATCCGCTGATTGCAAAAGATAAAGTCGTTCCCATCAACCTTCATATCGGCGAGCAATATCAGTCAATGATTATTACCGGTCCTAATACGGGGGGGAAAACTGTTGCTTTAAAGACGGCAGGGCTTCTGTCAGCGATGACTATGTGCGGTCTGCTCATCCCCGTGAGCGACGGAAGCAGTATATCCGTTTTCGATAAGATTCTGGCGGATATAGGCGACAGTCAGAGCATTGAACATAATCTCTCGACTTTTTCATCGCATACGAACAAGGTCATTGAAATTCTTGAAACAGCCGACGAGCGTTCGCTTGTTCTGCTTGATGAACTGGGTTCGGGAACAGACCCTATTGAGGGTGCTGCCCTTGCCGTTTCAATCATTGAGGATATAATGTCAAGCGGTGCAAAGCTCATGGTTACGACTCATTATCAGGAATTGAAAATTTTTGCAGTAGACCATCCGAATGTTGAGAATGCGTCGTGCGAGTTTGACATTGAAACATTACGCCCGACTTACCGCCTTATTGCCGGTTCACCGGGTAAATCAAATGCTTTTGCGATTTCAGAAAGTCTGGGTATGCCTAAACACGTAATAGAAAAGGCAAAATCTCTGCTCAGCACAGAAAACAGCCGTTTTGAGGAGGTTGTCGAAAAGCTTGAGCAAAGGGCTGCCGAGTTGCAGAATCAGCTTGACGAAGCAAGACGGCTTAAAAACGAGGCTGAACAGAATGCTCTAAAGCTTAGGCATGAAATAGAGACACTTGAAAAGACCAAAGCAGAAGAACTTGAAAAGGCAAGAGTTCGGGCAATGGGCATTATTGAGGCAACGAAAATTGAATCAAACGAACTGCTTGATGAATTGGAGAAATTACGCAGGGAAAAGGACAGAAAAGATTTTTCACAGAACGTTTCCGACGTCAAGCAGAAAAGCAACCGCAGTTTTAATGCTATGTATGACATTGCCAATCCCGTCGAGAAGAAAAATGATAATAACGACGGATATGTATTGCCGCGTAATCTGAAAAAGGGCGATACGGTAAAGATTATGGGACTTAAAAAGGAAGGCGTTGTCGTTTCTGAACCTGGTGGGAACAGTGTATTGGTGCAAATAGGCATGATGAAATCAAAGTTTGATATTGCCAAACTCAGGCTTGTCGAAAACACATCACAGAAGCCGCAAACCCGTAAAACAGGAGCTGTCGGTGCAAAAGCCGACAGGCGCGGAACGCTTGAACTTGACATTCGCGGAATGGCGTGCGACGAGGGCGTTTACGAGCTTGACGCTTTCATTGACCAGGCAGTACTGTCAAATATTTCTGTTGTAACGGTTATTCACGGCAAGGGCACGGGACTGCTCAGGAACGCTGTTCACCGCCGCTTAAAAGCTCATCCTGCAATAAAATCATTCCGCCTCGGTCTGTTCGGCGAAGGTGAAGACGGGGTTACGATTGCGGAGTTGAAGTAGATAAAAACGCACCGATTTAAGAAAATCTTTTCATTGAAAACTCATCATGCTAAGTTTGCGACAGAGTGTGTTGAATAACATAAAGATTCAATTGAGATTTTCTACTTGCCTATCCAAAGGTAAGGTCACAAATATTCTTTTCAGCAGTAAACGGAAGCGGAACTCGTGCAACAGCCCGAACATTGAATATAGCAAGGGCACGGTGACCGACTTTGGGAATTTATCTACCTTGATTATTTTGTGATATGTTACAAATTCTGATGTAAATTTTCAGTTGATTATATAAACTTTCAGAAAAACTATTGTAAAATTTTTAGTTATGTGATATAATATAATTATCAATTAACTTTACAATGTGATGTACAGTAGCAACTGCCCGTTATTGATTGTTAATTGTAATTGTTAACAAGGAGGTCTACAGTATGAATATTAATGTAGTATCAAAAAAACTTACCGTCGGTCAAAATTTCACGGACTATGCCCAGAACAAACTTTCAGCTAAACTTGACAAGTTTTTCGGCGAAGATGCCGCCGCAAAAATCACACTGAGCGAATTCAAGGGCGAAATTGTCCTTGAACTTACAGTCAAATACAACAATATGATTTACCGCGCTGAAAGGACGGCGGTAGACAAAGAGGATGCTCTTGATGCGGCTATTGACAAGATTATCCGTCAAATTCGCAAGAACAAGACTAAGGTAGAAAAACGCCTGAAGGATTCGGCATTCAAAGACGCTTTTGCTGAACCTGTCGCTGAACAGACTGACTACGAAATTGTTAAACGCAAGCAGTTTGAGATGCGTCCTATGGATATAGAAGAAGCAATTTTACAGATGAATATGCTCGGTCATACGTTCTTTATGTTCGCGAATGCCACTACAGGCATGATTAATGTTGTTTACAAGCGTTCTGAGGGCAACTATTCCCTCTTAGAGCCTAAAACGGCTTGACAGGAGCATAAAAAATGGAGAAGAATATAGAAAGTGTTATTCTGAAAAGAATTAACCGCGCTTCTGAAAATTTAATCAGAAACAACATGAGCTTTTACTATGCGCCAACTAAGGAAGAGGTTCCTCAGCTCGTGGAAATGCTGATTAAACCCGGCGATATTGTCGCAAACGGCGGTTCTGTTACCATGAAGCAGTGCGGTGTAATCGACCTTGTCAAGTCGGACAAGTATAAGTATCTCGACCGCGAAACATATCCGCAGGATGAGATTGAGAAACTCTACAGGGCATCGTTTTCGGCTGATGTTTATCTGACGGGAGCAAATGCAATTACTGAAGACGGACTTCTCTATAATGTTGACGGTACAAGCAACCGCATTGCGGCGATTGCTTATGGGCCCCGTTCGGTAATCGTTGTTGCGGGTTACAATAAGATTGTACGCAACTTAGACGAAGCTGTTAAGCGCGTTAAGGGCGAAGCGGCTCCCATGAATGCCCAGCGTCTTACGTATGCAACGGATTGCTACGGTATCGGTATGTGTCCGTCTCTTGCAGATTCCTGTGCAGATATGTGCGACGGGTGCAGGTCGGATGACCGAATCTGCTGTAACTATCTTGTTTCTTCATATCAGCGGCAGAAGGACAGGATTAAGGTTATCGTTGTTGGCGAGATTTTAGGTTACTAAGAACCGTAAAAACCTCCTCTTGATTTTTCAAGGGGAGGTTTTTTATATCATTGTTATTTCTTTTTTCCCGATGACTTATCGGCGGGCTTTTCAACACTTGCCGTTTCTTTGACAATGCCGTCATTTTTAACTGCATTTTCTTCGGTTTCTGCAACGCCTTCAACAGCTAAAGCTTCGCTTTCGCTCTTTTTAAGTGCTGCTAACCATGCTGCTGCAAACGCCGCTCCGACAAACATAAAGAACAGTGCTGCTTCATACATAACGGTCTTTTTATATGCCGGACGGAGTTTAGTACTGAGACCTGCCTGTGCCGGTGATTTGGGCTCCGTTCCGCTTGCCGGAACAATTACGCTGAAAGAGTTGGAGAATGCAACTTTTTCGTAATATTCATCAGCAGTTTTGTTTATTAACTCAATCAGTCCGTTAACAGTCTCACTAACAGTTAAAAGTTCAGCTTCAACTTTCTGTTTATCGGATGCGGTTCCTGTAGGCTGGCTGTTGAGGGATTCAATTCTGGCTTTGTTCTTTGCAATATTCTGGGAACAGTTGTCAAAGCTTCTCTGCGCATCTATCATCTGAGAAAAAAAGTCGTCATACTGTTTGGAATTTTGCGTAATAGGAGCGCTTACACTGTCGCCGACAGGCACTACTACCGCATCCTTTTGGTACATTTCCATCGCCATTTTCAAAGTCTCAACCGTGCTTGAGTAAGTTGCTTTTGCTCTCTCGTCCGCTTCGATTTTGTACTCATAATACTTGACAAGTCTGTCCTTATCCTTTGTTACATTGTTAACGGTAATATATGACGAAATACGGTCAAGATTAATGCTTCGTATTGTACGTGTTTTTTCCAGTAAGTCGGTGAAAGTGTAGCCCGTTTCGGTAGACCTGAAACGTGTTTTATCTTCATTTGAAAGACGGTAAACGTATCTTTCAATAGAAGTAAGCGAATCCGAGAAAAGCTGAACTGCTTCAGAATAATCGTAAGCTTCGTAGTCAACATTTGAGACAGCCTCACCGAATGCCCTGTTATAGCCGTAAGTTTGGATATAGTACCTCCGATAAGAATTTGTAATTTCGTCTAAGAGGTCTTTGGCTTCAGCAAAGTTTAGATCTGTAGAAGCATAGGAAAGCGAGATTTTATACTGTGTCGGGAAATATGTTGTTGCAATAAGCTTTTCGGCAGAAGTAATATCCCCTTTTGACTCAAAAACGCTTTGGTAAGCCGTTATTTTGTTTATTGCATCGTCGGGAATAATTCCCTCAATCTTTAGATTTTTTCTTACTTTGTCAATAAGTTCCATATCATAATCCAATTCAACGAGAGCCGCTTCAATTATACGCGGAGAACTTATGATATTAACGTCAAGGATATTTCCGAGGGGGTCAAGGCCTTTTTCTACTCCGCTGTGAGAAAAACTAATCAGCGTACTGACGGGAGGGTAGACGGTGGCTTTTTTCTTGAAATTCCAAACCTGTCTTATGCATACACATGAGGCTAGGATTGCGGCAACAAGAACCCATACGAGCAAAAACTTTCTCATATAGCTGAAGACGCTGAAAATCGACACTTTAAGCGATTTAGAATCGTCCTCCGCCGTCTTCAAAACTAAATTGATATTCTGATTGTCATTTTTCAAATTCATAATTTTTTCTCCTTAGATTTAAACAAAGTTCCTATGTAATGCAGAACATTACACGCAGTTATACAGTAACAAAATTAATGATACCACAGATAACTCTCTTTGTCAATACTTTTTTCGCTATTTTTTAGCATGATACAATATTTTTATAATGTAATTACCTTTATTGTACAACATTCTCAAAACACATATTGAGGTCTACATTGCCCTCGATACCCGGAATTTTCCCCTTTTCGGTATACTGCCACATCTGGTAGTTGTAGTAGTATGTAGGACCGTCGTTCCACTCGGCAAGCCAGAAGTCGTAATCCTGAAGACGCGGGAGGTCGAGTTTAAGAAGAGAAGTGCGCTTGTT